>ERZ1643249.3445-NODE-3445-length-13911-cov-16.270497_pt1 | contig 13911 bp, 15 predicted proteins | sample MGYA00579263_ERZ1643249 | MGnify/ENA primary metagenome ERZ1643249 (study PRJEB29033, sample SAMEA4952264) | chicken gut metagenome | biome: Broiler Chicken; feature: Gastrointestinal Tract; material: Caecum | place: Ireland | collected 2018 | study: Broiler...
GCACATTAGGATGTATCATACCACATGGACATAACTCTATCCAACTTCCATTTTTGCATACCTTACATCCTTTTCCGTCACAATATGGACATTTTATATCTAATTCAAATCCAGGTTCAACAAAAGGGAAATATCCTGGTCTAAGTCTAACTTCTACTTCCTTCTTAAATACTTCAGAAAGTAAAGTCTTCATGAAATAAATCAAATTTGAAATAGATACATTTTTATCTATCATCATACCTTCCATTTGAAAAAATGTATTTTCATGAGATGCATCAAGCGCTTCGTTTCTAAAACACCTTCCAGGAAATATTGCCTTAAGTGGTGCACCATATTTTAACATTATCTTATTTTGAGCAGCTGAAGTTTGAGTTTTTAAAAGCTCACCATTTTCTAACCAGAATGTATCTTGCATATCACGTGCAGGATGATATTTTGGAACATTAACCGCTTCAAAATTATTATATTCAGTTTCTACTTCATTTCCATCCTCAACTGTAAATCCCATTCCTGTGAAAATATCTTCTAATTCTTTTTGCACAATTGTAATAGGATGTAAAGAACCAATTTTATCTTCTACAGGGATAGTTATATCTATTTTTTTAGCATTTTTTATTCTAGCTTCATATTCTTTTTCCTTTAGTTCTTGCTTTTTCTGTTCAACTAAGACTTCAATCTCTTCTCTTAATTTGTTAGCTTGTTGTCCCACTTCTTTTCTTTTAGAAGCTTCTACACTTTTTAATTTTTTTAAAATTTCTACAACTTTTCCTTTTTTCCCTAAGTATTCTACACGAATATTTTCTACATCTGCAGTAGTTTGAACATTTTTCATTTCTTTTTCTACTTCTTCTTTTAATAGTGATAATTTTTCTTCCATTATTTACTCCTCCTTAAATACAAAAAAACATTCCATCCTAAAACATAGGACGAAATGTTTAATTCCGCGTTACCACCTAAATTCATTTGTATAACTACAAATGCTCTCAAAAGCTATTACGGGCATACCCGCCTGTTCCTACTTAAAATATTGTTCAAAACAAGACCTCCAAAGTGAAATTTCAGTAATAGTATATTAGCAGGCTTACAGCCGACGACCTACATTCTCTATAATATATTCTCTATTACCTACTTTGCTTTATCATAGGTTTTTTTATGTATCTTACATTTTGCATTATAACACACACATATCAATTTGTCAAATGCTCTTATCGTATTTTTATTTATTACTTAATTTTTAATATTTATTTTTTACACAAACATTAATTAATATTTTTTCTCATTTTTATTTGATAATTCTCAAATCCAACTTTTTCATAAAAAGCCATTGCGTTATAATTATTACTTAAAACATTTAATTCTATACTTTTTAAATTTCTTTCTTTTGCCCATTTTTGTGCCTCTTCAATTAAATATTTACCATATCCTTTAAGTCTATATTCTGGTAATATTACCACTTCATAAATATATGCAAACTCGTCTTCTTTAAAAGATTCATATGTTTTATACGGAGATTCTCTTTTTTCTATTAATAGATATCCTATTATTTTATCATCATCTTCTATTACTATATAATCTGAATTATGTGATTTTATCATTATATTTATAAATTCTCTTGGAAATCCTATTGGATTATATATTTTATCATTTAAACTATTTAATACTATAAATAGTTCGGTATTTAAATTATATATTTGTTCTATATCATTCTCATTTGCAATCCTTATCATAACAGCACCTCTTATTCGCTGAAATTATATTATATACTATTATTTTTTTCAATATTTATATACAAAAAAAACTAGGATTTATTTTCCTAGTTTCTATTTAAAGTTGTTTTCTATATAATTTTTATGTTTATTATTAATATATCTATTACTATTTTGTGATATTTCATTTAATAGTTTCTTTAGTGTAGCATAAGCTATATCATACTGCTCTTTAGTAATATCTTGTTCATCTAATGCATTTTGAAGTTCGTCCTCATCCCAAACCTTTACTAAATCATCACATAATCTATCTATTGTAATATCTAGATATAAATCATCATAATATAACCCTTTATCATAATCTATTCCTACTTTATCTATAATGTCTATATAATAAGACAGATCATTTTTATTTTCATCAAGAAAAATTCTAACTCCATAATGCTCACCTTTAGGCATATACTCTAAAATATAATATCCCTCTTTTAAAAGACATATATCTTTTCCACCTCTTGTAGATATATATGGCTTATCTATGCTATTTACTTTCTTTATAACTGTATAACAGTCTAAATTATCATCTTCAAATTGCATCATGATATAATTATCTATTCCTTTTAAATATGTATTTGTTAAAAACTTCCTTTTCATAACATCACCTTCGTAAAAAATTATATCAAAAAATAGCAAAAGCTTCAATATTTGAAGCTTTTTACGACAATAATATATCTAAAATTTGTTCCTTTTGTATATTTGAAATGCTATTTCCTGCTGCTTCATCATGACCTTTTCCGCCCATTTTTTCTGCAACAATTCTTACATTTACTCCAGGTTTTACACTTCTATATGAAATAGTTCCATGTTCTATTGCTATAAGCATTACAAAGTCTATATCATATTTCATATCTGTCAAATACTGTGCTACTTCATTTCTATATTCATATGATATAAAAACTATACCTGCTTTTAGTCCAAAAATTTCCTTATATACAATATCTTGAACATATGACAATACCTTTTCCATCATTTTAGTTTTTCTATTTTCTATTAAAAATTCTTCTACATCATTAAATTTAAATTCTATTTCAGTTTTTAGTTTATTATACATTATCTCTATATACTTTTCAGTACCAACTGTTTCAAATAACAAGCTCAAATTTCTAGACATTTCATCATTATATATTTTTTTCCATTCCCATGTATCATGTCTTCTAGTTAATTCACAAAACTTGTCTATTGCCTGGTTTGACTTAATTATTTTATTATCTAATAAATATTTATAAAATAACGTAGTACCACAACAAAAACCTTTTTTATCCTTTATAACTATATTTACAAAATCATATGAATTAAACTGCAAAACTGACTCATGATGATCAAAAATCTTTACTTTGCTTTTTAAAATTGAATCGTTTTGTATTATTTTTAAATGCTCATCATCTAAACATAAATCTGTTATATATATATAATCATAATCATAAATCTTTTTGCTATTATAATATTCTTCAAATTTATCATTAACATTAAAAGTCTCACAAAGCTCATAATGTAAATCTTGTTCTACAAGTTTTAATAAAACAACTGATCCCATTCCATCGATATCACTTATATGAGAGAATATTAAATTATGCATCGTCTCACCTACTCAACTTCTTTTTCTATTATTGTTACCTCTACTGAACCTGTTTCAAAATCACTCATTTCTACACTATATGGCATATCATTTGCTTCACTATGCATAGTATATCCATATCCAAAAGCATGACTTCCAACATATTCCTTATCATTTACCTTTAATACAAATGGTACACTATATTCATACTCTGTTGCAGTTTTATCAAAATTTAAGTCTGAATTTATAATAAGTGTTATATTATCCTCACCATTAGTTAAAGTTAAATTTTCTCCTGCCTTTACCCATGTAGCTTGTCCTAATGTAGTACTAACCTCTTCTATTTTATTTTCATCATCTCTGTTAAAAAATATAATACAAGCTACAACTACTGCTATAATTATCACTATAGCTAATATAATAATTACTTTTTTATTCTTCATAATATCACTCCTATTTTTTCGCTTGTATTATATCACAATATACATATTAAGACAAGATAAAACATATTTTTTATTGATTTAACGTGTTCATATCATTTACCATATTTTCAATAAAAGCTCCATATCCTCTTTGTGGATCATCAAGAAAAACATGTGTTATAGCACCTACTAATTTACCATTTTGTATAATTGGTGCTCCACTCATTCCTTGAACTATTCCCCCTGTCTTTTCTAATAAGTCTTGATCTGTTATTTTTATTGCTATATTTTTATTTCCAGTAGAATTCAAAAAAATTTTTTCTATTTGTATATTATATTTTTTCTTTACATTATCATCTAGTGTTGCATAAATATATGCGTCTCCTGTTTTTATTTTTTCTTTATCTGCAAGTTGTATTATCTCATTATTACTATATAAATCTTTATTGTCTATATGTCCAAATACTCCATTTTTAGTATTACAATATATTTGACCTAAAGTAGTATTGCTTACTGTACCTTTTAACTCTCCAGGTGAATTTGGAGCTCCTTTTTTTATTGAATATATTTCAGTAGTGGTTATTCCTCCTGTAGTAATTGGTAATATATATTGTTCTGCTGTTTCTGTAATTGCATGCCCTAAAGCAGCAAACTTTGCAGAGTCCTTTTCATAAAATGTTATAGTTCCAACTCCAGCACTACTATCTTTTACCCAAAGTCCCAATCTATATTCTCCAGTAGTCTCATTATATTTAGGTTCTATATTAACATTAATATTTTTGTCTTGCCTTAATACAGTCAAAGATAACATTTTTCCTGTGGATGCATACTCTTGAAGATTAGAATCAGTTTCAATCTTTTGACCATTTACTTCTAATATAATATCTCCAATTTTAAGATCACAATCATCTCTATCTACTCCCATAACCAAAACGCCACTTGCAAGTAATTTTATTCCAACTGCTTCTCCTCCAACATAATATTCTTTTTCTTTAAAAGAACATGTTACTGTCTCTTCATCGTTAAATAAAAGTACATATGAAAAAATAGCAAATATAATAACTAACATAAAAATACTAAATATAAATATTTTCTTTTTATTATATACAAAAAATCCTTTAAACATTTACTCCAAGTATTCCTCCAACTATTCCAGTAAGTGCACAAATTCCAATATATATTCCAAGTGTATTAGTAATACTAAACTGACCATTTAAAATACAAGATATTATAAATAATATTAAAATGCATAATATATTTACAAACACACCATGTACAATTCCTTGTTTTTTAATTTTTTTGCAAAGAAAAAAAGATGAAATAAAAGCAGATATAGCCATTGATAAAAAAATAGCAGAATCTATATACATATCATCTATATTAGTATAAGCAAAAACTAATGATACTATAATTAAAAATAAAATTATTGATATTGCAAAGCTTAAAATAGAAAATAAATAATTTTTAATATATTCCATATAATCAACCTCAATTAATTATATGATTTTTTAGTACAAATATACTAAAAATAGGAAAAAATAAAACTGTTGATATTACATCAACAGTTCATAGATTATAATAATTTCTTAATTTCTTCTTTATCTTGCTCTTGTGGATTTTCTATAAAATAATATTTTATATTTCCGTCTTTATCACTTCCAAAAACAAGCATTCTATCTCCGATATATTGTGCTTCTTTTATATTGTGACTAACAAATAATACTGTTTGTCCTTTTTCTTTTATTATTCTTTTTGTAGATTCTTGAAGTTTATCTCTAGTCGATGCGTCAAGTGCAGCAAAGGGTTCATCCATCAATATTAAATCTGGTTCTACAGCAAGTGCTCTTGCAAAAGCAACTCTTTGTTTTTGACCACCAGACAAAGTATTTGGATATGCCTCCTTATATTCATCAAGTTCAACTAAATGTGTATAATACTCTGCCCTTTTTTTTGTCTCTTCTTTGCCTAATTTCAATTGCTCAATAGAATATGATATATTCTTTACAACATTTCTCCAAGCAAATAATTGCTCATAATTTTGTTGTAAATACATAACATTTCTCGTAGGTTTTTTATGTTCCTTTCCATTTACTATTATTTTTCCTGAGTCAGGAGATAAAAAACCTGCAACAATCTTTAGCATAGTAGACTTTCCACAACCACTTTTTCCAATTATACTTAATATCTCGCCACGATCAACTTCAAAAGATAAATCTTTAATAACAATCTTTTTATTCTTTTTGTCTTTATAACTATGTGTTAAGTTTTCAACTTTTAAAACACTATTCTCGCTCATATGACATCCTCCATTTCTTGATAGTTAATTTTTCTAATGCAACAAATATCTTATCTATTATTACACTAACTAAAATTATTAATATTATTCCCACCATTACTTTGGTTAGATTTCCATACGCCCTATTTACATATATATACATTCCAAGTCCACCAGATGTTCCAATGATACCAAATATAGCTTCTGAACTTATTATACTTCTCCATGCTCGTGCACAACCTATTCTCATAGCTGCTATAACTCCAGGTAATATTAGCATCATATATACACATAATACCTTTTTAATAGAGCCAATTTGTAAATTAGCAAGTAACTCATGATAAACAGTTGGAATTGATTGTACTTTTTCCATTAAATTTATTATCATAGGCCACACTACACTGTGAACCACTAAGACAAGCATTGCGTTATCATTAATTCCCATCCAAATTATTACAATAGGTAATATAGCAACGCTTGGCAAAGGAGATAATATATTGCAAATAGTTCTAGTAAAATATTCAAAATTTTTAAACTTATCACATAAAATCAAGACAATTATAGATATTATTAAAGATATTATTAGTCCTAGTAAAACTATTCTAAAAGAATTAATAACCTGTATTACAATACTTCCATCCTGAAGTTCTTGTACAAGCTGAATAACTACCTTAGAAAAAGGTGGGAGAACATATGGTGATATAATTCCAAGTCTTGAAACGCTCTCCCAAATTATAATTATGACTACTATCCAAAAGATATTTGACCTTAATATTTTTTCTTTCATATTAAGCCCTCCTTTTTATCTTTTTTATCTAGGAATAGAATCATAATTAGGTAAATCTTCTAATTTTAATGGTTTACTTAACATGTCCACATCATAAAGTAATTGTGCTAAATCATTGTAACCCGTAACTTTATCTGTAGGTGGTTGATTTTTCATTAAGTCTATTACATCTTCTACATCACAATCATATTGTTTTGCTAAAAGTTGTGCATTTTTATCCATATCTTTTTCCCAATTTGCAATTACTTCATTTTGAACTTTTCTTACAGCCTCACATATATCTTGATTTTCATTATAAAAGTCTGTATTTGCAATTAATGCTGTTCCTATGCTATATTTTTCAATTACATCAGAAAAATCTCTTATCTTCTTTACACCTTTATCTGATAAAGCATCTGCTTTTAAATTAGCTGAGAAAGATAATATACTTCCTTTTATTTGATTTTTAGTTTCTAACATAGAAATTGCCTCTGTATTAGGAATTTTTACAAGCATTGTATTATATTCTTGAACATTAAGTCCCTCTTCCTTTAGTGCCGCTAAATATGCTGCTTGTGGATTTGATGCTAAACCACTAATACTTATTTGATCTCCTGCCTTAAAGTCTGCTAACGAATTTATATCATCTTGATTTGTATATGCCATAACTGTTGCATATCCATAAAAACTCATAAGTGTTAATGGCATTCCATTATCTATTGCCGTCATGTATGCCATTATACCTGGCGTACCAATATCTATTTCTCCTGAAACCATCGCATCTCTTATATCTGATGCAGAACTTAAAGTAGTCCATTCTACTTTTACTCCTTCAGGCATATATTTTTCCATAAGACCTTCCTCTTTAGCAATTTGAAAAACTGCTGAAGCGTAGTTGTCTGGATTGTAATTTATAACTACAGTCCTCTCTTGTGCCACTCCCTGGCTGTTCTCATCTCCTTTATTATTTTGTAAAACAACAGATGCAATAATAGCCACTATAATAACTGCCAAAATAACAATAACTAAAATACTCTTTCTATTCATAGTTATTCTCCTTTCCAACAATTTTTTTACAAATAGTTTCAACTAATATAACCAATTCACCTCCTTACTAAAATTTTAGTAACAAAGTTACCCAATACTAAATTATTAGTTTTCTTCCCTATTCGTACTCTAGCGCAAGTATACCATAGTCTTTTTATTATGTCAAGTATTTTTCAAACGATTTGCATTTTTTTGTCGAAAAAAGGCACTACTACTAAAGTAATGCCTTATTTTATTATTTTATTGGATTATTATTTTCATTTACATCATTAATTGTCTGATTAGAAGTTAAGTTATTTACAATTTGTTCTGGTTTTTGTATAATTTCAATCTTTCCAGATTCACTAGATATCGGATTTGATTTTGTTTTTCCTGCTAAATTTTCATAGAAACATACCATAGCAACACTCATATATGGGAATAAGAAAATAAATCCTATACCTAATGTAAGAATAGATAATATCATCCATCCTATAAATGAAAGTGATAAGAAAATATATTTCCATCTATTTCCTTTCATTAATTTGGCAGATAAATCAACTGTATCTTTTGCACTCATTTGTGGATTATCTATAGCTATATATGTAGATAATACACATAGTAATCCTCTTACAATTAACCATACATATCCAATAAATAATATAACTAATACTACTAAATATCCAAGCGATGAAGCAACTAGTCCACCTTCATTTCCAGTGATTGCAGACATTGCTACAAACACTGCTAATATAACAATCGCAATTAAACTAATACCAACAATTATTAATGGAACTATTAGTTTTAATAATATTCTACCAGTAACACACCATGCTCTTCCAAAATCATTAAATGTATATCTAAAAAATTCAAAAGCATTGTCTGTTTCTTTTCTTTTTAATCTTAACAAATTCTTTAAATAACCATATGCCAAAGGTACAGTTAACACCATCAAAGCTATATACCCTACAATAGGTATCAAAACATTAAGAAACGATAAAACTGCTATTGATAGAACATACATTACATTTAATAATATAAATGTAGCCCAATTTCCAGATAAAGCCTCTCTTGCTTGTGCTCTTATCTCTTTTGCCTTCATAAAACATTTCCTCCTATACAAAAATATTAAATATAAATATCATATTTTTTCTTCTACTTCTGCATCTGTTTTAATAGCATTATTTGAAACAACATTTTTCTTTAACTTATATTTTTTTCTTCTATCGTCAGCCTTTTGCATGAAATCCCTTCTTATAATAGAAAAATTATTTAATATTCTTCCTCCAAATACTATTATTGCAGCAAGATATATTTCTACATTTAATATTTCTCCCAAATATACTAAAAACATAGAAAATAATGCATTAAAGAAAAATCCTGATAAAAATATTTTCATTTTAAAATTCTTACCTGTACTTGCAGCAAGTGCACCAAAAATAGAATCTAAACATGCTAAAATTGCAACTGCTACATATTGATAAGTAGAATATGGTATGACTATAAATTGCCCTACTAATATCCCAACCACTATAAATAAAACTAATATTATTAATCCTAAAATCATTGTACTACTCTCCTTGTTTTGCAAAGTTAAATGATAAAGCTCCCTCATATTTTGGAATACTAATATTTGTTTCTCTTGTTAGAGTAACTTTTAACCCATATCCATTTAGTACGTCTACAACTCCGTTTTTGATAGTCATAGCACTTTCTAAATATTGTGAATTTCCAATAGCTTTAATTACAAATGGAGCTGCCACCTTTTGATAATTTACTTGTACTACAGAGCCAACACACCTTACTGCTGATGTATTTATTATTCTTTGCTCATTTACACTTATAGCTTCAGCTCCTGCTACTCTTAATTCATTTATTACAGTTATAATATCACTATCATGAACTAATGAATCTGATGAATTTCCATCGTATAAAGTTATTATAATACCTTCACCTTGTACATCAGTAGTACCTGCAAGTAAGGATAACGTATTTATCTCATTTTTCATTGATGCAATTAAAGTATCATTTGTAGATGAATTTGTTTGATATTCTTCTACTATTTCTTGACTTTCTTCATAATCTTTCTTTAATTCATCATATTCTGTTTGAAGTCTAACCAAAGAATCAGCAAGTTCACTTTCTCTTTTACCTTCTAAAATTGCTTCAGATTTACTAATAGTAGTAACTTGAGCTGTTATCATAATTGTTAATAAAAACAAAGCTATACCTATAGAAACATATGCAGCAATAGAATTTTTTTTCATATATTCTAAGATTTTATTTGTTTTTTTATCTTTAATACCCTTCTGAGTCAAAATAATCACTCCTTAATTATATTCAGAATAGACAGGATCTTCCACACTCATGTCTATTGTTCCTTCCATATTATTCCCATTTTTTTGCATAATTCCTTTTAAAAACGACACCTTATAATTTAAATTAGAATTATTAGCAAATACTATATTAAGTTTATCATCTAAGGTAACTATTGTCAAGGAATTAGAGAAATTAACCTTAGTTATACTTCCCTCTATTTGAATGTTTTCAAACTCATTTTTTATACTATTATATACTTCTAATTTTTCTATATAAATTTCATTAATTTTTTCTCCAAATTTTACATTTTCGCCAAAAGTAAATCCTTCTACTAAAAGTTCATCTCCTTTAGAGGATAGTTCACACTCCTCAAGCAAATATCCCTCATTATCTATCTTATAATACTTTCCTGTACTACTATCTAAAGCTATATACATAGGATATCTTTCTTCTACATTAATTACTATAGTATCAGGTATTAAATAATTAAGTTTAGTATTAGCTATGTAAGGTAAATTTACATTTTTGTTTTCAGAATTTAAAAGTTGCTTAAAAATGTTTTCTCTTAGTTTTAAATTTGAATTTTGCACTATTTGCTCATCTGAATATTTTGTATTTCCTTCAACTTGTATATTTTCTAAATTAAACGTTTCTAAATTAAACAACAAATATATAAAAGCAAAAATTATAGCCAAAAAAAATACAATTTTCAAAATAGTAGTAGCTTTTACTCTTTTAGTTTTTACATTATCTTTTTCTTCACTATGATGAGAAATATTTTGATTAACTCTACTTGATTCTCTATTTCTTATTGACTTATTTAATCTGATATCATTATTATTTCTATTAACTTTTTTCTTCTGATTAACATTTGAGTTCTTTGGTAAAGGGCGCAAAGGACCAGTACTATTTTTTAATGCTTTTTTATTATTTTTAGTACTTGTCCTACCTTTATTCAACCTCATCACCTACTTTTGTTTTATACAATTATAAATTTTATCCTCAACATCTTTAACAATTACTTTTGCTGCATTATCTCCCATTTTTATTAACTCATTATTATCTTTTATAATATTATCTACAGTACTATTTAATAATTCCTCTGTTAGATCTTTTTGTTCAATTATTTTTGCTGCTCCAACATTTTCTAATACTTTTGCATTAAAAAATTGATGATTTTCTGCAGCTGTAGGTAGTGGAATTAAAATAGATGGTTTATGTGCAAGAGCAAGTTCACTTATAGTCATTGCTCCTGCTCTTGTTATACAAAGATCAGATATTTTATACATTTCATCCATATTAAATATGAACTTTTCTATTTTTATATATTTATCTAGATTAATTTTCTGTTCTTCTTCTATTTTTTCTTTTATACTGCAAACTTCTTCATAATTTTTATCTCCTGTAACTAATATATAATATACATCATCACCAGGATATTTTTTTATCATGTTAAGTACCACTTCATTTATTCTTTTTGCACCTTGACTTCCACATGTAACTAAAATTATTTTTCTATTTATATTTTCAAGTCCAACTTTTTTTAAGCATTCTTCTTTATTTAAATTTTCTATGTCTTCTTCATTAAATTTAGCGGGAGTTCCAGTATATACAGTGTTAGCCTTTGGAGTTAATCTTTTTTTAGCATCCTCAAATCCAAGCATTACACATCTTGCATCTTTTGCTAAAAGCTTTACTGAAACACCAGGAAATGCATTACTTTCATGTAAAATATATGGGATTTTTAAACTTTTTGCTGCTTTCATCACAGGACCACATATATATCCACCTGTACCAATAATTAAATCTGGTTTAAATTCTTTTAATATTTTCTTTGAGTCAAAAATTCCCATATATGCATTTATTAATGCTGTTATATTTTTTAAAGTAATTTCTCTTAGTATTTTACCAGTTCTAATATGTTTAATTTCATATCCAGCATTCTTAACTAATTTATTTTCAAGTCCATTTTCTGTTCCGATAAACAATATATTACTTTCTGGTTCATGCTTTAAAATAATGCCAGCCATTGCTATCGCTGGATTTATATGTCCTCCCGTACCTGCACATGCAAATATAACTTTCATATACTACTTCCCTTCTATTGTTCCTTTGTTTTATTACAATTTTTAGATATATTTAAAATAATACCCATTGAACATAAATTAATAAATAATGATGTACCACCATAACTAAAAAATGGTAATGTCATACCTGTAACAGGCATACTACATGTCACAACTGCTACATTTATTAATATTTGTATTGCAAATATACTTGTAATTCCTGCTGCAATTAGTGATCCATAAAAATCTTTACAAGTCATTGCGATCTTATATCCCTTATATATAAAAAATCCAAATAATCCTAATACGACTGTTGTACCAACAAAACCTAATTCTTCTCCTAAAATTGAAAAAATAAAGTCATTTTGTGCCTCAGGTAACCAAAGATATTTTTGTCTACTTTGACCAAGTCCTCTTCCAAATAATCCTCCTGAACCTATAGCATATAAACTTTGCGCTGCTTGCCAGTTATCATCTTTTAAATTCTCTTCTGGATTCATAAAAGCAAGTATTCTTTGTAGTCTAAAATCTTCAGCCATTACAAATGCTACTCCTACCATTCCTATTACCAATACACCTGCAGCAATAGCCCTAAATTTAAGCTTTATTCCACTAGCAAATATTACTGATACTGCAGCAACTATTAATACTAGCATACCACTCATATGCTTTTGCAGATACATTAGTAATACTACTATTAGTAACATAATTATTGGAACAATATATCCCTTTATATTATTTAGTTTTTTTACATTTCTAGACAAATAAGTAGCTATTGCTAAAACTAATACAGGCTTCATTATCTCAGACGGCTGTATCTGAAATGTTTCTCCTACTCCAAGCCATCTTTGTGCTCCATTTCTTGTAACACCAAGAGGTGTTATTACCAATAGTAATAATATAGCAGCTATAATAAAGGCTAAATAGCTCCATTTTTTATATTTTTTATAATCTATTCTTGAAATAATAATCATAGCTATAACACCAAGTATTGCAAAAACTAACTGCTTATTAAATAGCTCATTACTATTTCCATAATATATAAGCGAATGATATGAACTAGCAGACGCAACCATAACAAGACCTATGCAAAGTAATATTATAGTTATTACAAACATTCCAAAGTCCATATTTCCACTTGTTTTTTTCATACTATCAACATCTTTTTTCATTCAAAAACCCCTACTTTTTAAATGAAATATGCTATAACACAGCATATTACAGTTATAATCCAAAATATCATAACAACTGTTGTTTCTTTGTATCCACTAAGTTCCAAATGATGATGAAATGGTGCCATCTTAAATAATCTTTTTCCTTTTGTTGCTTTAAAATATAATACTTGCAATATTACAGATACTGTATCAATAATACAAACTAAAGCAACAATAGCTAAATATAATGGCATCTTTAATATTAAAGATATGATTGCTACAGCTCCTCCAAGTGCAAGTGAACCAGTATCTCCCATAAATACTTTTGCAGGATGTATATTAAACAATAAAAATCCTATACAGCTTCCTACCATACTTGACGCAAAAATCACCATTTCTGTATTTTGTTGTTTTAATGCAACCAGTGTAAAGAAAGTCATTATGATTGCTACAACACCTGTTGCAAGACCATCAAGTCCATCTGTTAAATTAACTGCATTTGTTGTACCAAGTAATATAAATGCAGCAAAAATTATAAATAAAGGAATACCTAAAGATATAGGTT
>ERZ1643249.3446-NODE-3446-length-13911-cov-14.002959_pt1 | contig 13911 bp, 12 predicted proteins | sample MGYA00579263_ERZ1643249 | MGnify/ENA primary metagenome ERZ1643249 (study PRJEB29033, sample SAMEA4952264) | chicken gut metagenome | biome: Broiler Chicken; feature: Gastrointestinal Tract; material: Caecum | place: Ireland | collected 2018 | study: Broiler...
GTGTAAAAGTAAACAAAAAAGAAACAGTTACTGAAGAAGACATTCTATTCGACGAGTCAGAAGATAGAGAAGAAGAATTAGAACCACGTCCACCAGTAGTAGTTGTAATGGGACACGTAGACCATGGAAAAACATCATTATTAGACGCTGTAAAGAAAACAAATGTTATAGAAGGAGAAGCTGGAGGAATAACACAACATATTGGTGCATATAAAGTAAAAATAAATGACAGAGAAATAACTTTCTTAGATACACCAGGACATGAGGCATTTACAGCAATGAGAGCAAGAGGTGCTCAAATAACAGACATAGCAATACTTGTAGTTGCAGCAAATGATGGAGTTATGCCACAAACAGTAGAAGCAATAAACCATGCTAAATCAGCAGGAATTCCAATTATAGTTGCAATAAATAAAATAGACCTTCCAGATGCTAATATTGAAAAAGTAAAACAAGAATTAATGGCTTATGAATTAGTACCAGAAGAATGGGGAGGAGACACAATATATGTTCCAATATCTGCAAAACAACATATAAATATAGACCAATTATTAGAAATGGTATTATTAGAAGCAGATGTATTAGAATTAAAAGCAAATCCTCATAAACAAGCAAAAGGTGTTGTAATAGAAGCAAAACTTGACAAAAATAGAGGAGCAGTAGCATCTATATTAGTACAAAGAGGAACTCTTGATGTTGGAGATACAGTCGTAGTTGGTTCTGCTATCGGTAGAATAAGAAGTATGACAGACGAAAAAGGTAAAAAAGTCAAAAAAGCAGGACCATCAACACCTGTAGAAATCATGGGATTAACAGAAGTTCCACAAGCAGGAGATACATTCTATGAAGTAAAAGATGAAAAAACTGCAAAACATTTAATTGAAAAGAGAAAACGTCAAGAAAGAGAAAAAGCAATCAATGCCATGAGTAAAGTAACATTAGATAATTTATTCAGTCAAATGGAAGCTGGAGACTTGAAAGTTCTTAACTTAATAGTAAAAGCAGATGTTCAAGGTTCAGTTGAAGCATTAAAACAATCAATGGAAAAATTATCAAATGAAGAAGTTAAAGTAAAAGTTATACACGCTGCAGCAGGAGCTGTAACAGAATCAGATGTAACATTAGCAAAAGTATCAAATGCAATAATAATAGCATTTAATGTTCGTCCAATGCCAACAGCTAAAGAAATGGCAGAAAAAGAAGAAGTTGAAATAAAACAATATTCAGTAATATACCAAGCAATAGATGATGTTGAATCTGCAATGAAAGGAATGTTAGCACCTAAATATGAAGAACATGTTATAGGAAATGCAGAAGTAAGACAAACATTTAAGATTTCAAATGTTGGAACAATTGCAGGTGCATATGTTACAGATGGTAAACTAGAAAGAAATGCTGGAGTAAGAGTACTTCGTGATAATGTTGTTATACATGAAGGAAAACTTGCATCTTTGAAGAGATTTAAAGATGATGCAAAAGAAGTATCAAAAGGATATGAATGTGGTATTCAAATTGAAAAATATAATGACATTAAAGAAGGAGATATCATAGAAGCATATATTCTTGAAGAAGTTAAAAGATAATTACCAAAAAAGACCCGGTCCCAATTGACACAATTTGCAAAGTGCCAAAAAAGACCCGGTCCCAATCGACACAATTGATAGAAGGGAGCAAACAAATGCCAAAAAATAATAATCGTCAAGGAAGAATTGACGAAGAATATAAAAAAGTGCTAAGTCAATTGATAAGTTTTGAGTTAAAAGAACCAAGTGTAACTGGTATGGTAAGTGTAACAAGAGTAAAAGTAACACCAGACCTAAAATATGCAAAAGTATCTGTAAGCATATTAAACTCAAAAAATGTAAATGAAACTTTAGCAGGACTAAAAAAATCATCAGGATATCTAAGATCAGAACTAGCAAAAAGAATCAATTTAAGAAATACACCAGAATTGGTTTTTGAATTAGATGATTCACTAGAATATGGAGCAAGAATTGATAATATAATAAATGAATTAAACAAACAAAAAATAGATAAGGAGAATAAGTAACTTATGACACTAGATGATATATTAGTAGAACTTAAAAATGCAAAAACAATAGTAGTATTAACACACGAATCACCAGATGGAGATGCAATATCAAGCTCTCTATCTGTATTCCATGCATTACAACAATATGGAAAAAATGTAGATGTAGTAATACCAGAACATGCAAAAGATTTTGATTTTCTTCCAGGAGCAGACCAAATATTAAACAATGGAAAAGAAGAACAATATGACTTAGCAATATCAGTAGATTGCACTGATTTAAAAAGATTAGCAGGTGGCAAAGAGTTTTTTGAAACTGCTAAAAAAACAGTAGAAATTGACCATCATTCAGTAAATGCAATGTTTGCAGATTATAACTATGTTGATCCAGTATCACCATCATGCTGTCAAGTATTAATAGCAATGTTTGAATACTATGGTGTAGAGATAACAAAAGAAATTGCAAATTGCATACTAACAGGGATGATAACAGATACAGGAGGATTCCAATGGGGAGGAGTAACACCTGAAACATTCGAATTTGCAGCTGAACTAATAAGAAAAGGTGCAAAAATAAAAGAAATTTGCAGAAAAGCTTTACGTAATAAAACAAAAGCACATTGCAAATTAGAAAGACTAGTATATGATAGACTAGAATTTTACGAAGATGATAAAATTGCAATTTCTTACATAACTATAGAAGACAACCAAAACACAGGTGCAAAACTTGGTGATGAAGAAGGCTTAACAGAAATGTTAAGAGACATAGAAGGAGTAGAAGTAGCAGTATTATTAAAAGAAAAAGAAGGAAAAAATGGCTACAAAGCATCATTGCGTTCACATGAAACAATAAATGTTTCAGAAATCTGCTTATTATTAGGTGGAGGAGGACACCCAGGAGCTGCTGGATGTTTTATACCAGGAACATTAGAACAAGCAAAAACAAAAATATTAGATGCAATAAAACATGCAATTAATAAATAAAGGAAAAATTATGGATGGAATAGTAATTATAAATAAACCTAAAAATTGTACTTCACATGATGTTGTAAAAAAAGTAAAAAAAATTGTAAACGAAAAAGTTGGACACACAGGAACATTAGATCCAAATGCTACAGGAGTATTGCCATTACTTATAGGAAAAGGAACACAATTATCCAAATATATGATTGAACATGACAAGACTTATGAGGCAATACTCATGTTAGGAGAAAAAAGAGATACAGCAGATGGAGAAGGAAAAATAATAGAAAAACAAGAAATATTATCGCAAATCTTAGAAATTGAAAATGTAAAAAAAGCATTAAGTAAATTAATAGGAAAACAACAACAAATTCCACCAATGTATTCAGCAATTAAAGTAAATGGAAAAAAACTTTATGAATATGCAAGATGTGGGAAAAATATAGAAGTACAACCACGTACTATAGAAATCTATAATATAGAATTAATAGATATTAATACAAAAGAAAAACAAATAAAATTTATAGTTAGTTGTTCAAAAGGAACATATATTAGAACCCTGTGTGAGAAAATTGCTGAAAATTTAAAAACAATAGGATATATGAAAGAATTAAAAAGAATTAAAGTAGGAAAATTTTCAATAGAACAAGCAATTTCAATAGAACAATTTAAAAAAGAACCAGAAAAAAATATAATAACAATAGAAAAATTTTTTGAAAATAAAAAAAGTATAGAAATATCTTCTAAAAAATTAGAATTATTTTTGAATGGAGTACAATTAACATATAATTTAGAAGATGGAATATATAAAATATACGAAAACCAAAAATTCATAGGAACAGGAACAGTCAAAGAAAAATTATTAAAAAGAGATATAATTTTAGTGTAAAGAAAGGGGAGATAATAATATGAAAAAATTTTATGTAACAACACCAATTTACTATCCAAGTGGAAAATTTCATATAGGTACTGCATATACAACAGTATTAGCAGACACAGTAAAAAGATATAAGAACTTAAGAGGATATGATACTTTCATGTTAACAGGAACAGATGAACATGGTCAAAAAATCCAAACTGTTGCTGAAAAACAAGGAAAAACACCACAAGAGCATGTTGACGAAATGGCAAAAATGGCAAAAGACTTATGGGCTTTAATGGATATAAATTATGACTTTTTTATAAGAACAACTGATGCAAAACATGTTGAAATAGTTCAAAAAATATTTGAATATTTCTTACAAAAAGGAGATATTTATAAAGGTCATTATGAGGGATTATATTGTATGCCTTGTGAAAGCTATTTTACAGAATCACAACTAGTAGATGGTAAATGCCCAGACTGTGGAAGAGAAGTAAAATTAATGAAAGAAGAAGCATATTTCTTTAATATGAAAAAATATGCAGACAAGCTATTAAAATATTATGAAGATCACCCTGACTTTATACAACCAGAATACAGAAAAACAGAAATGATTAATAACTTTATAAAACCAGGACTTGAAGATTTATGTGTAACAAGAACAACTTTTGATTGGGGAATTAGAGTACCTAGTGATCCAAAACATGTAATATATGTGTGGCTAGATGCTTTAACAAATTATTTAACAGCATTAGGATACATGTCTGATGATGACAAACTATTCCAAAAATACTGGCCAGCAGATTTACAAATTATAGGTAAAGATATTGCAAGATTCCACTTAATATATTGGCCAATATTCTTAATGGCACTTGACTTACCATTACCTAAAAAAATCTTAGTTCATAACTGGATTATGATGAAAGATGGAAAAATGTCAAAATCAGTAGGTAATGTAGTTTATCCAGAAAAGTTAATTAGTAGATATGGATTAGATGCAACTAGATATTATTTATTAAGAGAGATGCCTGAATCACAAGATGAAATATATACACCTGAAAATTTCATTTCAAGATATAATTCAGATTTGTGTAATGATTTAGGAAACCTAGTAAACAGAACAGTTTCAATGGTAAACAAATATTTTGAAGGAAAAGTTCCAGAATATAATGGAACACCAAATGAAGTTGACAAAGAATTTGAAGAATATACAGAAAAACAAGTAGACTTAATAGAAAAAACAATAGATAATTATGAGATGTCACCTGCATTACAAGAAATATGGGCATTGATTTCAAGAACAAATAAATATATTGATGAAACACGTCCATGGGAATTAGCAAAAAATGAAGAAACAGAAAAATTAAAATCAACAATGTATCATTTAATAGAAAATATAAGAAAAATAGGAATAATCCTATTACCATTTATGAGTGAAACATCAAAAAATTTATTAAATCAAATAGGAATTCCAGAAGAACTTCAAACATGGGATAACTTGAAAAAATATGATGGTTTAAAAGATATAAAAGTAATTGAAAAAGGTCAACCATTATTTATTAGAAAAAATGTAGAAGAAGAAATGGAATATTTGAAAAACTAAAAGATATTGCAAAATATAATAAAAGGTGGAAAAATGGATTTGATATCTATAAGAAGAAAATATAGAAATATAAGAAATATAATAATTGGAGCATTTTTTGTAGTTTTGTGTTTATGCTTAGTGATTTTATTATATGAAATTCGTCAGAAAATTTTATCTGAAGAATTTTATATGTCATATGTAGAACAATACCAAAGGCTAGCAGAAGAAGAACAAGCTAGAATAGAACAACAAAAAGAAGCGGAAAGGCAAGCAAAGCTTCCTAAATTAACAGATGAAGGAAAAAATAATATTGCAAACATATATCATTCAGATACAAAAAGAGTGTTTTTGACATTTGATGATGGACCATCACAATCTGTTACAATACCAATTTTAGACACACTAAAAAATGAAAATGTAAAAGCAACATTTTTTGTGTTAGGAAGTAGAGTTGAGCTTTATCCTGAAATTGTAAAAAGAGAATATGATGAAGGTCATTTTATTGCTAGTCATGGTTATTCTCACGTATATTCACAAATTTATGCTTCACCACAAAGTGTATTAGATGAATATAATAAATCATTAACAGCAATAAGAAATGCAATTGGAGAGCAAGAGTATAATCCACATTTATTTAGATATCCAGGAGGATACAAAGGTGGAAAATATGAAAAGATTAAACAAGAATCAGAAATATTATTAGACCAGAATGGAGTTGTGCATATAGACTGGAATGCACTAACTTCAGATTCCGCTGGCAAAACAACTCCTGAAGAATTCATTGCTGAAATTGACAAATATGCGCCAAAACACAATAGTGTTGTGCTTTTAATGCATGATGCAGGAAACAAGCAAACCACAGCAGAAGCATTACCACAAATAATTTCATATTTTAGAGAAAGAGGATATGAATTTGAAAATTTTTATAGTATAATTAAATAGATTGTAAAAGAAAGAGGAAAAACATGTATTTAATAGTAGGACTTGGAAATCCAGATGCAGAATATGATAATACAAGACATAATATGGGATTTAATACAATAAACAGAATATCTGAAAAATATAATATTAAACTAAAAAAAAATAAATTTCAAGGATTATTTGAAATAGGAGAAATTGAAGGACAAAAAGTAATTTTAGTAAAACCACAAACATATATGAATTTAAGTGGTAATTGTGTAAAAGAAATAGTAGATTTTTATAAAATAGAAAAAGAAAATATTATTATAATATATGATGATATGGACATAGAATCAGGAAAAATAAAGATAAGAAAAAAAGGAAGCAGTGGAGGACATAACGGAATTAAATCCATAATACAGATGCTAGGAACTGACGAATTTCCTAGAATAAGAATAGGAATTGGAAAACCAGAACACAAAGGTGATGAAATTAATTATGTGATAGGTGCAATTCCAGATGAAGAAAAAGAAACACTTATGCAAGGTGTTGAAAAAGCGGAAAAAGCATTAATAGAAATATTAAAAAATGGCATAGATATTGCTATGAATAAATTTAACTAAACAATAAAGGAAGGACAAATGAAATGATAGAAGTAATTATAAACAATCAACCTCAATTAAAAATAATTTCTTTAGTAGAAAACGGAAAACTAATTGAAGTTTATAACGAAAATGAAGAAAGTAAACATGCAAGAAATGAAGGAAATATCTATACAGGAATAGTAAAAGATATTATACCAGGAATGCAAGCAGCATTTATAGATATAGGAACAGAAAAAAATAGTTTTATACATGTAAAAGATGTTGTACCACAAGTAGATGAAAAAATAGAAGACAAAGATGAAGACTTAAAAATAAAAGATGTCGTAAAAACAAATCAAAAATTATTAGTTCAAGTTCAAAAAGATAGTAATGATAAAAAAGGTGCTAGAACAACAACACATATAAAACTAACAGGAAAATATATTATATTAATGCCAAACACAAATATTATAACAATTTCACAAAAAATTATTGAACAAAAAGAAAAAGATAGATTATTAGAAATTATAAAAAATAATTTATCTGAAAATATGGGAGCAATTATAAGAACTGCTGCAGAAAAGAAAAAAAGTGATGAACTAATAGCAGACCTTAAAAGATTAGAAAATCAATGGAATAAAATACAAAATCAATTTACAAACAGTAAAAAGGAGCCACAATTATTATATGAGGGATCTGGAATTCTAGAAAAAATGCTTATTGACCTTGCCGAAAGTAAAATAGAAAGAATTGTGGTTAATGACCCAAAAGAAGTAGAACAAATTGAAAAAAAATTAGTAGATTTACAAGAAAAAGAAATCAAAGTTGAATTAGACAAAAACAATAGTTTATTTGAAAAATATGAAATACAAAAACAAATTGAAAAAGCAAATCAAAGAAAAATATGGTTAAACTGTGGTGGATTTATTACTATAGATTTAACAGAAGCATTAGTTGCAATTGATGTAAACTCAGGAAAATTTACAGGAAAAAGCACTTTAGAAGATACTGTTTATAAAGTAAATTATGAAGCAACTATAGAAATAGCAAGACAATTAAGATTAAGAGACATAGGTGGAATAATCATAATAGATTATATAGATATGAAAAAACAAGAAAACAAAGACAAAATAGAAAATTTATTAAAAGAAGTATTAAAAAATGATAGAGCAAAAACACAAGTAGAAGGATTTACAAAATTAAATCTAATGGAAATGACACGTAAACATATATGTAGTCACAATAGTTAGTAATAGCTGAAAGAAGAGGTAAAAATGAAAGTAGGATTTGTATCACTAGGATGTAGTAAAAACTTAATAGATACAGAAATTGTTATAGGACATTTTAAAAGCCATAACTATGAAATTGTAAGTGATCCAGAAAAAGCAGATATAATTATTATAAATACATGTGGTTTTATAGAATCTGCAAAAGAAGAAGCAATAAATACAATATTAGAAATGGCAGAATATAAAAAGAAAAAATGCAAGTATTTAATAGTTATTGGATGCCTTGTACAACGCTATTATAAAGAGCTAAAAAAAGCTCTACCAGAAGTAGATTTATTTATAAAAATAGATGAATATGATTATTTATGGGACAAAATTGAAAAATTAATAAAAGAAAATATAGTAGAAGAAAGTAAAACTAATACAAGTAATAAAATCACAGAAATTCGACCACTTCCTATGCCTAGATGTGAAGAATTTTTAGATAGAGTAATAACAACAGGAGAAAACATTGCATATTTAAAGATAGGAGAAGGATGTAGTAATAGATGTACATATTGTGCAATTCCATATATTAGAGGACCATTTGTAAGTAGAAAAATGGAAGATATAATTGAAGAAGCAAAAATGCTTGTAAAAAAAGGTATTAGAGAAATCATAGTTATTGCACAAGATACAACAAAATATGGAATAGATATTTATGGAGAACCTAAATTACCAGAATTATTACAAAAAATAGCGGAAATATCTGAGGTAAAATGGATTAGATTTTTATATTCTTATCCAGAAGGTGTTTCAGATAAATTAATTGAAGTAGTAAAAAACAATGAAAAAATTTGCAAATACTTTGACATTCCAATTCAACATATATCTAATAGAATGTTGAAAATGATGAATAGGAAAACAAGTAAAGAAGAAATAGAAGAACTTATAATAAAATTAAGAAAAGAAATTCCAAATGTAGTATTAAGAACAAGTTTAATGGTTGGATTTCCAGGAGAAACTGAACAAGATTTTAAGGAATTATATGAATTTGTCCAAAATGCGAAATTTGACAAATTAGGTACATTTATGTATTCTAAAGAAGAAGGTACTCCTGCATCAAGAATGCAAAACCAAATAAATGGAAACACAAAAAGATCAAGATATAATAAAATAATGAAAATTCAACAAAAAATATCAAATGAGAATTTACAAAATAAAATTGGACAAGAAGTAGAAGTACTAATAGAAAATAAGACATTTGATGAAAAATATTTTGTTGGAAGAACAAAACAAGATGTACCAGACATAGATGGCTTAATCTATATAAAAAATAATGATAAAGAATTAATGAACCAATTTGTAACAGCAAAAATAGTAGATGTAAAAGAATATGACTTGATTGGAGAATTAATTTAAGAGGAGGTTTTATTATGGAAGAAAACAAATCTGCACAATATACATTTGGACCAGAAGAAAAACAAATACTAGCAATATTAGATTCTTTTGAACAAGAATTACAAGCAAGATTACAAGGAAATAATGGAGAAGTAGAAAATATAAAATATTATGGAAAATTTAAAATGGGAGATATAGATTTTAATAATATTTTTATTACTACAGAAAAAGATGCAGAAGGAAATTTTACATTCCATGTTTATAGTGGAAGTTCTTCAAATGAAATCTTAGCAGTTGATAAAGATGGAAAAGTTTCTTCAATAATACCAGAATTAGAAGCATATTTATCTAATATAAATTTAGAAGAAGTTATAGCAGAAAATGAAAAAGAGCCAGGACGTTTAAAAGGTATTTCAGAAAAAATGACTCCTGAAGAAGTAAAAGAAATGCTTGAAGGAAAAGAAAAAATAGTAGATGAGGAAGAACAAGAAACTGATGAGCAACAAGAAGATAAAGGAGAAACAACGGAAGAAAAAATAAAAAAAGATCTTGAAGAACAAGGCGAAGATTTAGAAATCTCAAATTATAGAAAAATAAAAGATAAAAACGTTGCTGAGAGAATGCCACAAGTATTTGGAAATTCAGAAGAAAATGGTATAGCATATTCTAATAAATTAAATAGATTTGTAATGTTAACAAAGGTAAATGGCAAATTTAAAATAAATGATAATGTTGAGCCAGCACAAACAGCTTGGAAAACAATAATTAGTATAGATGAAAATGGTGAGAGTATAGAAAAAAGAGTTCCACATGCACTAATGGAGACAAGTAATGATAAACAAGAAATTGCAATAACATATGGGCCATATGGAGAAATTGATATAGAAACAGTTGAAGTATTACCTTGTGACGAAAGAATTGCAAGAGGAGTTAGGATGCAAGGAGAAGATGCTACACAAGAAGAAAGTTATCAAATTAGAAATGAATTTGAAACAGAAGGAACTGAGTATTCTCATGAATTAGCACATCAAGTAAATGAAGTAGAAAATGCACAAAGAGATAGTGGACAAGTAGATATGAATATTACAGAAGAAGATTATATACCAAATACTCAAAAAACTTGGGGAGAACTTGTTGACGAAACAGGAGAATCATTAGTAAAATTGGTAGAGAGATATAATAGAGAAATGCAAAAACCAGACGCAGAACCTAAAAAGGTAGTCGAAATAATAGAAGCTGATTATGGTGCCATTTCTCGTGAACATAAACACTAATTGGAGGTAAAATATGCTCATAGAACAATTACTATTTATAACAATTGCTTTTGGAATATTCATATATATGTTTTATAAATTAATAAAAACAAATGATACTAAATATGTTCCAATATTAGCTTTAGAAGCATTAGGAATAGGTATAAAATTTATAGAAGTATGTTTTGGAAAAGAAATAAATATAATTACAGGAATAATAACATATACACTATCAATATTACTTCCAATTGTAATTATATGTATTGAAAAAGCAAATGGAAATATAGCAGAAAATTTATATGTTATTTTAGCAAAGATTTATTTAGTATTTGGAAACAACAAAAAAGCAAAAAATATATTAATAAGACTTGTAACAGATAAGCCAGAAAGTTATTTAGGTCACAAATTATTAGCAGAAATATATGAAAAAGAAGGTGGACAAAGAAAAGCCGTAGATGAATATGTTCAAGCAATTGACATTAATAAAAAAGACTATTTATCATGTTATAAGATAGCAAATTTATTAACAGACTTAGACAAAAAGGATGAAGCAATAGAAATGCTTGGAAATTTATTAAGCAAAAAACCAGACTATATTGAAGCAACAATTGCTTTAGGAGATTTATTGATAGAAAAAGAAGATTATAAAGAAGCTGTAAATATATATTCAGAAGCTTTAAAATACAATCCTACAAGCTATGATTTAAATTACAATTTAGGAATAGTATATACAATGCTAAATGACTTTCAAAGTGCAAAGATTAGCTATGAAAAGGCCGCTGAACTAAATTCTATAGCATATAACACAAAATATAGTTTAGCAGAAATAGCACTTATTTATAAAGAGTTAGAAGAAGCGGAAAAATACTTTTTACAAGCAACTGAAGACGAAGAACTATGTGCTGATGCCTATTTAGAACTTTCAAAAATATATCTTATAAAAGGTGATAAAGAAAAAGCAATTCAATATGCTAATGTTGCAATACAAGAAGAACCAAAAAGAATTGTTGAAAAAATACAAAAAGATATTGCATTTGCTACAATAATTGCAAAATTATCAATACCATTTAACTTAGATGTAGAAGAAGAAAAGCCACGAAAATTAACTAAAAAAGAAAAGATGGCAAAAGAACATTTAGAGCAAATGGTAGAAATTACAAAAAAAATAGGATATAATGATGTGAAAATTGAAAAACAAGGAAAAACATCACTAAACTTAGAAGAGGAAAAACAACATCAAAAAGAAAGAGAAGAATAATTCATAAAAAATTGCAAATTTAATATAATAATAATAAGACATTTATATTAAGGAGGACTAGACAAATATGAAATTTGCAATTATAGGTGGAGATTTAAGAATAATAAAATTAGCAGAAATGCTTGCAAAAGATGCTCATGAAGTATATACTTATGGATTAGAAAAAGCAAAAGAATTAAAAGACATACAAAATATTATAGAATGTGATACTATTGAAAGTGCAATAAAAGAAGCTGAAATTATAGTTGGTCCAATTCCTATCTCAAGTAATGGAGAAACAGTAAATACTCCGTTTGGAGAAAAAGAGTTAACAATAAGAGAAATGTTTGACCATATGAAAACAAGGACAATTATAGCAGGAGCGATATCTCCTAAAATCCAAGAAATAGCAAAACAAGATGAAATTAATATTATAGACATCATGGAAAGTGAAGAATTAGCGATATTAAATACAATAGCAACTGCTGAAGGAACAATTCAATTGGCAATAGAAAATACAGATAGAATATTACACGGCAGTAGAGTATTAGTATTAGGATTTGGAAGAATAGGAAAAGTGCTTGCAAGAAAATTAATAGGATTATCTGCTGTAGTAACTTGTGCTGCAAGAAAAGATGAAGATTTTGCATGGATTCAAGCATATGGATATAAAGTTACAAATATCAATAATATAGGAAAAGACTTAAAACAATATGATATAATAATAAATACAGTACCACATTTAATTCTAACAGAAAAAAGATTAGAATATGTAAAAGACAATGTATTATTAATTGATTTAGCATCAAATCCAGGTGGAATAGACAGAAATGCAGTAAAAGAAAGAAAATTAAAATTTATTTGGGCATTATCACTACCAGGAAAAGTAGCACCAACAACATCTGCAGAATTTATCTATAATATGGTTTTAAAAATATCTAAAAATATAAAGGATTATTCTTAATCTTCTAAAGAATAGTCCTAAAAAAATTAAAAATGTACATAAGAAAGGGGTATTTATAGTGGAAATATATCAAGCAATAATTTTAGGAGTAGTACAAGGAGTAACAGAATTACTACCAATATCAAGTTCTGCACATTTAAACTTAATACCATGGATATTTGGCTGGGAAATGCCAGAAAGTTTTGATGTTGCATTACACTTAGGAACATTACTTGCAATAACAATATTTTTCTTTAAAGATTGGCTAGGACTAATCAAAGGAGGATATGAGCAAGTAGTAAAAAAGAAAAAATCAACAGAAGGAAAAATATTTTGGTACATAGTAGCTGTAACAATTCCAACAGGAATAGTAAGCTTAATATTAGATAAATTTTCTGAATTTATATGTGATAAATTTGGAATAGAAATGATATTAATCGCGGTAGCATTAATCATATTAGGAATATTGCTATACATAGTAGATAAAAAATCACCTTCTGAAACTAAATATGAAGACATGACATTTAAACAATCATTTTTAATAGGAATTTCTCAAGCAATCGCAGCAGCATTTCCAGGAACCTCAAGATCTGGAATAACAATGACTGTAGCAAGAGCATTAAAAGTTGATAGAGAAAGTGCAGCAAAATATTCATTTTTATTATCAACACCAATAATTTTAGCTGCTGTTTTGGTAAGTATAACTGATTTTGAGTTTACACTTGCCTTTTTCATGGGAGTATTATTTAGCTTTTTAGTAGGATTATTTGTAATAAAATTCTTATTAAATTATTTGAAAAAAGGAAACTTCAAAATATTTGCTATTTATAGAGTTGTATTAGGAATTATAGTAATTGCAATGACATTAATAAGATAGCAAAATGACATTTAGTGCCGGTTCTCTTTTGCCATTTTGCCACAGGGACGTTCCTTGGTGGCAAATTAG
>ERZ1643249.3447-NODE-3447-length-13909-cov-9.797170_pt1 | contig 13909 bp, 14 predicted proteins | sample MGYA00579263_ERZ1643249 | MGnify/ENA primary metagenome ERZ1643249 (study PRJEB29033, sample SAMEA4952264) | chicken gut metagenome | biome: Broiler Chicken; feature: Gastrointestinal Tract; material: Caecum | place: Ireland | collected 2018 | study: Broiler...
AATTGCTATTTCTCGTACAAATTGCTTTTAACTCTTCCGAGTTGCTTTTAACTTTTCAATTGACGAATATGTTAAAAATTAATCTTTTATATATAAGTCAATATTTCCTTTCTTATATTCTTCTAATATTCTTAAATTAATCTCATCCTGTACATTTCTCGCTTTTTTTGGATGTACTAAATATCTTAAATGCATTTCCACATGTGACTTTTCAATTTTTATATATATGATAGGATCTAAATTATTATAATATATCCTATACTCCAAAATCGCTTCATCAACAGCATTTTCCATTTTTGTAGGAACTTCTCTTAGACTTTCGTTGTCATATAATATTTCATACAAAATCTCTTCTGTTTTCTTTATATCAGAATCTAATGTAACTTCAACTTTTATTTCATCCCATATATATTTAAATACTTTTGTATAGTTTTTCAACGTCTTTGTAAATATATATGAGTTTGGTACATGTATAATTCTACCTGTACTTTGTTCTCCATATACTCTATCACCAATTTCTAAAATCTCAAACCCTAATGGATGCATTGTTATTACATCACCTTTAACATCATCTAATTCAATCCTATCTTCTATCTCAAATGGTTTGTTTACATTTATATAAATACCAGCAAAAAAATTAAATATAATTTCTCTTATTGCTATTGTTAAACCAGCTGATATAAAACTGATTATTGTAATTAGCCCTGACAATTTTTCTCCCCAAATAAGAAATACTAACACAAATGACAGAGCCGTTAAAACAATTCTTATTTTTCTGTTTCTAAAATATTTCTTTTTATCATTTACTGGTAAGTTTGAATATATTTTTCTTATAACTATTTTTATTATTCCAATTACCAAAAATACTAATATTGTTAATATTGATAATTTTATATACTCACTATCTATTCCTGTTAAATTTCCTAAATATTCAGATAGTTCGATTACATAATTCATGTTTTATCCCTACTTTCACAAATTTTAATTAAATTTTATAATTATCTACTTTATATCAAATGAATTTTCCTATAATACCAAAAGAGTTGTATTATATTTTATACAACCCCTTATATTTTAATTACCTAATTTATACAAAATCGAGTTTATTTTGTCTCATCATCAGATTTAGTATCAGATAAATCTTTCATTGTCAAATTAATTCTACCTTGATCGTCTATATCAGTAACTCTTACTGTTACTTTATCACCTACATGTAATACATCTTCTATATTTTTAATTCTTTCTTTAGAAATCTGTGAAATGTGTAGTAATCCTTCTTTTCCTCCACATCCTAAATCCACAAAAGCTCCAAAGCTCATTAATCTAACAACTTCTCCATAATAGATACCACCAACTTCTACTTCTCTGACAATATCTTCTATCATTTCTAATGCTATTTCTGCTTTTTTACTATCATTTGAATAAATAAATACTTCTCCATCTTCTTCAATATCTATTTTTACACCTGTCTCATCAAGAATTTTGTTAATCATTTTTCCTCCAGGTCCAATAACATCTTTTATTTTGTCTACTTTTATTTGTGTACTCACAATTCTTGGTGCATATTTAGATATATCTTCTCTTGGCTTATCTAATACTGGTAACATTACATCTTCTAATATATGTTTTCTAGCGATTCTTGTTTTCTCAAAAGCTTCTTTTATAATATCATAAGATAATCCATCAACTTTTATATCTACTTGGATTGCTGTAATACCTTTTTCAGTTCCTCCAACTTTAAAGTCCATATCTCCGAAGAAATCTTCGATTCCTTGTATATCTACTAACATAACATAATCTTTTTCGTTATCTGGATTTGTTACTAAACCTGTTGAAATACCTGCAACTGGTCTTTTAATTGGCACACCTGCATCCATTAATGCTAAAGTACTACCACAAATACTTGCTTGTGATGTTGAACCATTTGAAGATAACACTTCTGATACTACTCTTATAGCATAAGGAAATTCTTCTTTTGATGGTATTACTGGAACTAATGCTTTTTCTGCTAAAGCTCCATGACCTATTTCTCTTCTACCAGGCCCTCTTGATGGCCTTGCTTCACCAACACTATAACTTGGGAAGTTATAATGATGCATATATCTTTTTGAATCCTCAGTATCAATTCCATCTAATACTTGTTCTTCGCTAATCATTCCTAAAGTTGCCACTGATAATACTTGAGTTTGTCCTCTTGTGAATAAAGCACTTCCATGTGTACGTGGCAATAATCCTACTTCACATGATAATGGTCTTATTTCATCTAATGCTCTTCCATCAACTCTTTTATGCTCATCAAATATTAAATGTCTTACACATTTCTTTTCTAATTTATAAATTGCTTCACCAATATTTGCTTTATTTTCTTCTGCAGCTTCTTGACCAAATTTTTCTTCATAGCTATTTGCAATTTTTTCAGTCAATTCAGCAACATTATTATCTCTTGTTTCTTTATCTTTTTCTTGTACAGCATTTAACATGTCTTCTTTAAAATTATTTTCTACAAATTCATAAATATCTTCTGGTACTGCAAATGATTTATATTCAAATTTTGGTTTTCCAATTTCTTCTTTCATCTTTGCAATAAACTTACAAATTTTCTTTATTTCTTTATGACCTTCTTCAATTGCTTTTAACATAATATCATCAGGTACTTCATTTGCTCCTGCTTCAATCATTGCAATTTTTTCTTCTGTCCCAGCAACTGTAAGAGTTAAATCACTTTTTTCTCTTTCTTCCTCATTTGGATTAATAATAATTTTTCCATTAACTAGCCCTACATTTACTGCTGCTGTTGGTCCACCAAATGGTATATCTGATATTGACAATGCTGCTGATGCTCCAATCATTGCTGCTATTTCTGGTGAGTTATCTTGATCAACACATAAGACAGTTGCAACAATAACTACATCATTTCTAAAATCTTTTGGAAATAATGGTCTTAAAGGTCTATCTATTGCTCTTGATGTTAAAATTGCCTTATCGCTTGGTTTTCCCTCTCTTTTAATAAAGCTTCCTGGTATTTTTCCTACTGAATATAATTTTTCTTCATAATCTACTGAAAGTGGGAAAAAGTCTATTCCCTCTCTTGGCTCTTTAGAAGCTGTTACATTTACAATAACAACTGTATCTCCATATCTAACTAATACGCTTCCATTGGCTAGTCCAGCCATTTTTCCTGTTTCAAAAACAAGCTTTCTTCCTGCTAGTTCTGTTTCATAAGTTTTAAACATAAAAAATCCTCCTAAATTAAATATATTTGCACCATTTATCAACTTTAGTAAACTTAATTTAGATGGTAACCTCTATGATGGACTGTTAGGGACGTGCCAAACGGGACAATTCTTGTCCCTTTTGGCACGTCCCTAACAGTCCATCATACAAGCTACTTACCTAATCTCAAGTTTACTAAAATCTTTTTTAAGCCCGATATATAACACCGGGCTTATTTTTACAACTTATTTTCTTATTCCTAATTTTTCAATTATTGTTCTATATCTATTGATATCTTTTTTAGCTACATAGTTTAATAAGTTTCTTCTTTTTCCAACCATTTTTAAAAGTCCTCTTCTTGAATGGTTATCTTTTTTATGAACTTTTAAGTGTTCTGTTAATTCATTAATTCTTTCTGTTAAAAGAGCGATTTGAACTTCTGGCGAACCAGTATCGTTTTCCTCTCTTTTATATGTGTTAATAATTTCTTGTTTTCTTTCCTTTGTCATATTTTTACACCTCCCATTTTTGTTTTATCCTTTAACTGAGCTTAAGATTTGGTGCTAGTCTATAGCTAAGTAAAAGGTATGTTATTTTCTAACATATCTATTTTACTATATATTTCTAATTTTTGCAAGTCATTTCAAAAATCTCTTTTAATCTTGTGTTTTGTTTAGTCAAATATAAATATCCAATTAATGCTTCAAAAGCTGTTGCATACATATACTCTTGAACATTAGAATTTTTAGGTAAATGATGATTTTGCGTATTTCTTCCTCTTCTTACAATATTTTTTTCTTCTTCTGTTAAATCCTCATAAATTTCTTTCAATTTTTCTGCTTGGCTTTTTGCTTTCACATATTTAATAGCTTCTATATGTAATTTATGTGGTTTCAAATTTGTTTCGTTTATTAATTTGTTTCTTACATATAATTCATATACTGCATCACCAATATATGCCCATGTAAGTGGTGACATCAATTCTACTTCTTCTTTTGGTCTATCTATCTCTAAGAATTCTTCCATTTAATTTTCTCCCTTTTTTATATATGTTTCACATCTTCTAAAGTTATTCTTCCAATTTTTCCATTTTTAAATTCATCTAAAATAATTCTTGCTGTTTTTTCTTCATCTATATTGCCACCAGAAATGATACATCCTCTTTTTCTTCCTATTTCTAAAAATATTTCATATATATTTTCATTTTCTGGTCTTTCTTCATTTTCCAATTGTTCTTTTACATATGTTTCTTCTATTTTGTATCTTTCACATAATAGATTTAAATAGTTTTCTATTAAGAATTTCACTAAATAATATGCAACTTCTGTTCTTTCTATAACATTTTCTTTTATTGTTCCTGTAAACGCAAGATTCAAAGCTACTTCTTCACTTTCAAATTTAGGCCATAATACTCCTGGTGTATCTAATAACTCTATTTTGTCATTAATTCTAATCCATTGTTTTTGCCTTGTGATCCCTGGTCTATTTCCCACTCCTGCAGTTGCCTTTTTTGAAATTCTATTAATAAATGAAGATTTGCCAACATTTGGTATACCTAAAACCATTGCTTTTATTTTTCTTCCTATTCTTCCTTTGTCTGCTTGTAGTTTTAAATCTTCATTCATAATCTTTTCTATTTTTCTAAGACATTCGTCTATTCCTTTTCCCGAATTAGAATCTGTTAAAACTGCTTGAATACCTTTATTTTTAAAATATTCTACCCATTTTTTATTTTTTCTTTCATCTGCTAAGTCATATTTATTAAGTACGATAATTTTCTTTTTATTTCTTGTAATTTCAGCTATATCAGGATTCTGACTAGATATTGGTATTCTAGCATCTAGTAATTCTATTACAATATCAACTAATTTTATATCTCCCATGATTTGTTTCTTCGTTTTTGCCATATGTCCTGGATACCATGCTATTGACACTTTAGAAAACTCTTTTTTGGCTTCGGAGTTATTATTTTTTTTACTAAATTTTTTAGTCAAATTTAACAGCCTCCTTCCGTTATTTTATAAAAATTCCTTTTCATTATACCATATGCTTAACAAAACTGCAAGCTAAACACTAGTACCTCCAAGTATTTCAGCCTAGAACTTATAAATTTTAAATTTCAACTTTATTTTATTTTATATCTATAAATCTTGCAAAAAGAGTTATTCTATCTTGTTATAGAATAACTCTTTTCTGCTATAAAATGTACATTTTATATGTATCTTTATGTTCATATTTATAAAACATTAAACAATTTTTTTATCTTATGATTATCTACTATACTATTCTAGTTGGCTTAAAGCATTTATTATTTTTTCTTCTAAATCTTTTTGTTGAGTAGCAGTTAATTCATTAGAGGTTCTAACTAAAACTGTTCCTACAACTCTATGTGATCCAGATGCAAGTATACTACCATCAAATGTAGCCAAATATTCTTCTCGTTTTTTAGCATCTTCTTCATTTGCATACACTTCAATACTTCCTCCTGCATCTGTTCCTTTATCTATAAGATCTGTTCCATATACTTCATTTTGATTAATATTCTTACTTTCAAAATATACTGTTGCAGTATAACCTCCTGGTTTATTCAAATTACCATTTGGGTCATTATCTTCTGTTACTGCTCTAACATCAGCAATTTCATCTATCATTCTTAATCTTTGTATTACAAAATCTTCACTAGGATTTGTAAGTTGCTTATATTGTTTAATACTAGTATCATATGCATTATATGTTTCATCCAATTCTTTATATATTTCAGTATAATCTGGTGGTATACTTAATTCTTCTGTTTTACTTATAATCTCTTTTGTTTTTTTGGGCATTTTATCTAATACTAATTTAGAAGCTCCTGCTCTTTTATTTACATCTTTAGCTGTTTCAATTATACTTTCATTTAACACTTTTTCATTAGAATCAATTAAATCCTGAATTTTTTTTATTTTTCCATCAAGCTCATTATTTTTTTCTTCAATAACTTTAACTACATCTTTATAATTTTCAACTGCAATATTATATGGTTTTATAATTTTTATATATCCAAAAATACCACCAGTAATTAATAAAATAACCAATACAACTATTAATATAATTAATACTTTTTTATTTTTCATATTTATCATTCCCTTTTATCTTTTTCATATAATTTTTATTAACTTTCTAATTTTCTTTATCAAAATATTTACATCCTCAAAGTTGAATGTTTGTCCTTGTTTTTTCGCAATTGTTTTTTGCTACTAATATTTCTATCATATAAATTATCAATAGATATTCCCCCAGAACTTTATCTTCTTTACTGCTTTTATCGCAAAAAAGCACAACCACTTTTTTGGCAAACTGATTTTACATTGTCCTATAATTATTTTTATCTGCTCTTTCATCTAATTTTCTATCATATTGTTCATTTTTATAAAACCAATCTGTCTTTTTATCTTTAGGATGTGCTTTTCTATTTTTATCTGCTAATAAATCTAATAATATTGCTACTGGTATGATTATACCTATTAAAGATATCATCATTCCTGTATAATCTGATAATGTTAATTGTGAATAATCTTCAATTAAAAGTGAAACTTTGCTTACTAAATCTGTTCCAAAATACATTCCATATGCTAATAAATAAACTAGAGCTCCTACCATTTTTCTTTTTACGATAAAAACCAAACAAGCAAGAACTACAAATAGTAGTATAATCTCCATTGATTCATTAAATGGTTGTACTATAAATTCTTGATGCATTTGTGACATTAATGCAACTATTATTCTAAATACCCAAAACATAACTACAAAACATGCTAATAACCATGTAGAAAAATTTCTCATTTGTTTTCCCCCTTTTGTTTTTATGATATTTTTTCAAACACCATAAAACATTTAGTTTTTATAACTTTAATTATGATATATGGTATAGGGAAGTCCTATACCATGTTTTTTATATTTTTAGTCTACAAAATCAAAATCATCTTTGAATTTTTCTTTAAATATTTCAAATACTTGATTTAATATAGTTTCATCATCTACGCTAACATATGATTCTTCATCAGATTCCTCATCCATATCTTCTACTTTTAATATTACTACTTCACCTTCGTCTTCTTCTCCTTCTTCTAGCACAGGTAATAATACAACATATTCTTCATTATTTAACTCTATTAAATCTAAAAATTCGAATCTGACTTCATTACCGTCTTCGTCATTTAATATTACTATATTATCTAAGTCTTCTCCTTCATAATTCTCGTCCATAAAATTCTCCTTTCATTTTTTATTTTTATTATATACTAATATAATACATTATAAAATTTAATTTTGCAATGTGTTTTTCATTTTATTCAAATAAATTTCTAAAATGTACACTGCTGATATAGTATCCACTATATCTCTTTTTTTATTTTTATTAATATCTAAAAAATTCATTGTTTTATGAGCAGCAACAGTAGTTAATCTTTCATCAATTGTTTCGATTTTCAGTTTATTATATTTACATTTTAATTTATGTATAAACTTTTTTGTTATTTCTGCTCTTTCTGACATAGTTCCATTCATGTTTAATGGATTTCCTACAACAATTGTACCTACTTCGTATTGTTCTAAAATTTCATCTAACCTTTTTAATACTATCTTATCCGAATTATTTCTTTGTATTGTTTCCAAGCCCTGAGCTGTTATATTTAATGGATCTGTTATTGCGACACCAACTCTTGCTTGTCCATAATCTATTCCTAATATTCTCATATTAGTCCTCTTCTATCTCTATATATTTTTTTACCATTTTTTCTAATAATTCGTCTCTTTCTATTGTTCTTATTTTATTTCTTGCATTATTATGGCTAGTTATATATGTTGGATCTCCTGATAAAATATATCCTACTATTTGATTTATTGGATTATATCCTTTTTCTATCAAAGCTTGATATACATCTTTTAATATTTCCTGACATTTTACATTTTCTTCTCTTTCCACTTTAAAATTCATAGTTTTATCAAATTCCATATAATTACCTCCTTTTCTATTTTGCATATATAGATATTAAAATATTCGTTTTTTAACATCTATTTCATTGTATAAGAAAAATCGTCTTTTACCTTGACTTTTATGTGAATTTTCTGTATAAAATTTGATTGTTTTTATATATTTGTTATATCACTTTCATTTTTATCTGCATTATCTAAATATTCTTCTAATTTCTTTAAGACTTCTTCTAATCCTGTACCTTTATAATATGAAGATAAAACAACATTTATTATTGGTGTTACTTCTTGTTGTGCCATGTTAATGTTCTTATTAGAATTCGTTTCTGTTGTATAATTTTCATTTGCTTCTGGCAAAGAAATTCTCATTTGTTCAATATTATCTTTAATATCATTTATAAATGCTGCTACACCTTCTGTATCTACTCCAGAAAAAGCTATAACAAATTTTGGTCCCATATATCTAACAAAAACATAATCTTCTGAAATACTATTTTGAACATATGCACTTATTTCTTTTATAACTTGATTTCCTAATTCTCTACAATAGTTTTTATTAATTTCTTCTATATTTACAATTTTAAACATACATATTGTTGATATTGTATATTGATCGATTATTTTCTTTCCTTCTCCATATAAATACTCTTCTGAATATAGTCCTGTAAATAAATCTGTTCTTACTATAGATTCTAGAGTTTTTTGGTGTACTACTGTTTTTAATACTGATACTATATTTTCTTTTATTATTTCTAATACTGCAGTGTCAACATTGTCAAAATCGTGAGGCGTTCCACTTTCTATAATCCAATATCCAATATATACATTATCTATATATAATGGAAAGAATATTGCAGATTTTGCCCTTCCAAACTCCATCTTTTGATATGGTAATCTTTCATTCTCACTATTTACAGTTACATATTTAGGAGTAGCTGTTTGGATACTATCTTTAAACATATCCACATCTTGAAGTGCCTTTAATGAATCCCAATGTCTTTCTTCTACATTAGATGCTTTTATTTCATATTCTGCACCATTAAAAACAACAATGGTTGAATATTTTATTTCATATTTTTCAATCAATATATTGTTTATTTTTTTTATTTTCTCATCAACTGAAGAAGTTTCACCTATTGTACTTATAAAGTCCTGAACAACTTGCAAGTTAGTGATTTTTTGATTCATGTTTTTATATTTTTGAATTTTTTTACTGATTTTTATATTATAAATAATAAGTATAATAATTATTATTACTAATACTACAGCAACTCCTATTATCACTATCAATTCCTCCTATTTAAAAATTTTTTTTCATTTGATTTAAAGTATCATTCATACTTGGAGAAAATGCTCCATTTTGAGTATTATTATTTCCTATTGTTGGTGGCTTATATGCTCCCTTACCTGAAACTAATGGATATATCATATTTCCTAATGCTTTTAAAACTTGCATAAATGTTTTTGAATATCCTTTTAGGTTTATGTCACAATTTATAACACCTTCCAAATATTTTATATATATTTCTTCTTCAAAAGGTATTGTTATGTATTTTATCAAATTTCTATCAAATAATTCAGTCATAAATGACATTGCTGGATCATTATAAAATGCCATTCCTCCTATTATAGTTTTTTCGTTTACTCCTCTTATTTTTACAAATTTGTTTAAAATTATTTTTAATTTACTTTCATCTAAAATATTTTTCGCTTTTAATTCCCTTAAAAATGCTGTTAAAGGTTGTATTGTAAGTATATCTAATGATTGTACTAAATATGTTTCTAATGATTGTTTAAAATACCCTACTGGTGTATTAAAATCACAATCTATTAATATAAGAGAATAATTTTTAACTAATGTTTCTAATATTTCATCAACATTACTAATTGAATCATGTTCATCTGGTAAAGATGTAAATACAGTTAGATTCTTATTTACTTGAATTCCATTTGCAATTCCTTGTGTTAATTCTTCTATACTATTAGCTGCAATATTTCTTAAAGCTTCTTCATTTTTAGTATATATATAATATGAATTTCTATTAGTAGTTGCATCTAAAATTGCTACATTTATTCCTGTAGAAGATAATAATTCTGCTATATTGTTTACTATAAATGATGTACCATTTTTGCTTGTACCTATAAATGTAACTATTTTTTTATCTGATGTTAATAATGATGATATATCTATTCTTTGTACGTAGTCATTGTTAGTTCTAGTCATATCCATAGGATTTGATACTGCATAATTGCTAGCACTGAAACTACTTTGTGCTTGATTATTATATGAACTATAGTCTTCTTGTTGGAAATTATTATATAAATCTGATTGTTCTTGAATATTATTTATTGGTTCTGGTGTTGATAAAACATTTTCTTCCATATTTACTGTTGGATTCAAATAGTTATCATCGGTACTATTATCATCAAACCCAGGTAATATATTCTCTTCTTCAAATCCAGGTAATATATTTTCATTTTCTTCTTCAAAATTATTTTCTGGTATAACTGTTTTTGGTTCTTCATTAACATCTTCCAAACCAGGTAACACAACTTCTTCTTTTACTTCTGGCTCCTCTGTTTCTACAACTGGAACAGGATTTTTTCTTGGTCTTCCTCTCCCTCTTTTCTTTACTGGTTGTTCTGATTTTTCAGTTGGAACAGGATTTTTTCTTGGTCTTCCTCTTCCTCTTTTCTTTACTGGTTGTTCTTGTTTTGCTTCTTCTGTATTTTGTAAAGAATCACTTACTGGTGTATTATTTAAGCTTTCAGTTTCTGAGCCTAATTGAGTATTTACATTTTGATTTTCGAATCCTATCTGATTATTAATCTTTGCTGTATTACTAACTACTTGACTTTCTGTGTCTAATCCTGGTAAAACAACTGATTCTTCATTAACTGTTTTTGTATTTTCTATTCCATTATTAGGCATTTGTTGTTTTGATGTTTCTTTTGCCTTTTTAAGTTTTGACATTTTCTTAGTTCCACTCATATTTACTGAAGATGGTATAACTACAGGTTTATCCAATACTTTGGCTTTATTTTTTGGTCTTAATAATCTTTCACTAGGTCCTTCATTTTCTTTTTTACCTTTTCTTAATTTGTCAGATACTTTATTGTTAAAAGACATTATTTTTTGATATTTAGGTGATCTTTCTTCTAGTACAGCTCTAACATTTAAAGGTAAAAATTTAGTTATAATTCTTAATTGAACATCATTATATTGTGCAGCAATATTATTAAAACTTTCTATATATCTATCTTCATCTTTTCCTAAACTTTTATAATGTGCTAGTATGTTTTGTATTTCCATTTCACTTACATCATTTTCATTTTCTGATTGATAAGTTACTTCTTCTGAATCTATTTTATAATAAGTTTTTGCTTCTTTTTTTAGTCTTGGTCTATTTATTAATCTACAAACTTCATCAACACTTCTATCATTCCCAAGTATTGCATTATAAATACCTATACCAAATAGTTTTACTAGCATTTGTTCTGATTTTGTTCTTCTATCTGAACATATTAAAATTATAGGTATATCATTACCTCTCATGTTTGATGCTTCATCACTTATACTATCTAATTTATCAAATATAAATTTGTCTATTTGTTCATATTGAGTATGTGAAAAAGCTTCTAAATCCTCACTAATTACTATTCTATCATATGATTTATCTTTTTGTATTTCTTTTAATATTGCATTGAAGTAATACACATTTTTGTGAGAAATTATCTCCTTATATTCTTTTTGATATTTTTTTATGATTGCTTGCGAAATTTCTTCATTACTTACAGCAAATAAAACTTTCATTTGTTACCCCCTTCCAAATTTTACAAACACTGCAAACGCCAGTGGTAATATTTGGCAAATTATTAATAATGTTACAAAGGTTACTATTAACCCCATACCTTTTTCTAAGGTATCTAATTTTCTTATACCTATTACATATTGATGTATCGCTCCTATTGCAATCCCTAAGAAACATAATGGTATACTATATATCCTCACTAAATTTAAGATATATGCTACAACCCCATAAACATCTGAACCATATTTTTCTTTATAGTCCTCTAATGAATTAGACGCATTATCTTTTATTTCTACTAATTTACTTTCTGTTTCTTCATCAATTACTTGTTCTGCTGCATAAACTTTATTGGTACAAATTAATATTGAAAAAATAATTACTAATAGTGTAGCGATGAGTATTGCTCTTTTCATCTAATTTATTGCCCCTTTCTTCTTTGTTTTTGGCAAAATAATCCTTATTTCTTTTATACTTATATATAATACAATAACTTTTTAAAAATATCAAGAATTTTTTATAATTTATTATACAAATATTGCATATACTTGTATACACTATTAGCCCAGTTCTTATCTGAAGCATATCTTGTATTTACTCCTGCCAATGTAGCTCCATTATAATAACTTCCTGTTGCTTTTTCGCCTCCATATATACTTGTTCCTTTTGGATTTAAATAATATTTAACAAATACTCTTGCTAATAAATCTATACTTTCTGAATAATCAGAAAAATTGTATGCACCATTATACGGGTTAGAATCATAAGCTCCATATCCAAACAAATTCTTTTTCTCTAAAGCTAATTTTGAAGTTCCCCATGCACTTTCATGAATACCAACTGCTGCAACAAATATTCCATTTATATTATATTGTTTTTCTATGTAATAAAAATATTGTGCATTATTAACAAATATTTTATTTGTATCCTTTGAATCTGTTAGTACTTTTTTAAATTGTTCTAGTGATAAACCACTTGGCTTATTTAATGCCATATTCATACTTAATGTAGCTTTTAAATCACTAGCTGATTTACTACTAGTAGTATTATTAGTAGTACTAGAATTATTTTCCTCTGTTTTTTCTTCTTCATATTTTTGATTAGGATTTAAATATGTAGTACATTCAGCCTTTACATATCCTCTGGCTGTTCCACTTTCTATTTTATACCATTGATCTTTTATTTCTTTTAATTTTAATTCATCATTCTTTGATAAGGTAGCAACTTTTTGTGATTTTTCATCTGGCTCTGTCATTACTGATAATCTATCAGAAGTCACATATAATGTGTCTCCCACTTTTACTGTATAGTTACTAGTTCCCGCTCCTCCACCTATTTCAACAATCTTATTAATAGATGCTTTTGTTACTTTTTGACTTACCTGTTCTTCATTTACTAGTTCTTCTCCTTGATATGTTTTCTTTACAGTTATTTCTTGTGTTCCTTCTCTACCTTCTTGTACTACTTGTACTATTCCTTTTGGTAAATCATTATTAGTTCTGTATTTAGTAATATATTCTAATACTTCTTCTTTTGCTTCATATTCTTCTCTTTGCCCATTGTTCGTATTTTCTGCAATAATTTCTTCTAAATTGACTTCTTCTGCATTGCTTATTTTTATTTTTTCTGTTGTTTCACTAAAACTTTCTTCTGTTGCATATACTTTTTTTGAAAAATACAGATCATAAAAAATTATTGAATATAATATAAATACAACAAAAATCAAAAAATATATTAAATTTTTTATTGTTATTTTTACTTTTTTCTCCTTTTTTTCTTTTGCTTTCATATTATCACCTAATATAATTTTAACCTTTGTGTATATTTTTGTCAATTTAAATTTTTGGAAAAATTATATATCGTATGTGTCAAGTAAATGTAGGCAATTTTTTTATCTTTTTTTCTAATTCTTTAAA
>ERZ1643249.3448-NODE-3448-length-13906-cov-4.261064_pt1 | contig 13906 bp, 11 predicted proteins | sample MGYA00579263_ERZ1643249 | MGnify/ENA primary metagenome ERZ1643249 (study PRJEB29033, sample SAMEA4952264) | chicken gut metagenome | biome: Broiler Chicken; feature: Gastrointestinal Tract; material: Caecum | place: Ireland | collected 2018 | study: Broiler...
GGCGCGCACGGTAATTCTTCGGTTTTTGCTTGAAAGGAAGAGGGCGTTGGGGTCTTCGCGGCTGAGCGGCTGATTTTCCTTGTATTCCATATACCTTAAAAGTGCGGCGGCAACATCGCTGTCGAAGTAGAGTATGGACTTATTTCCGCCCTTGCGCGTCACTATAAATGAATTATTTTCAAAGTTTATGTCTTCGTTGTTGAGGCCGACAAGCTCGCTGATACGTATGCCCGTTCCAAGAAAAAGCATTAAAATAGCGCAGTCGCGCACCTTATTTTTTTCGTGATAGGCCATCTGATGCGCTGTAAGACCCGCGCCGCTTTCAGCGGTATCAATAATATTGTAAACTTCGTCCTGGTCAAGTCTTATTATCGGCTTTTCGTGCAGCTTAGGCGTGGCCACTTTGGCAGAATTATCTACCGAAATAAGCCCTTTATTGAAAAAATGCTTGAACATTGCGCGCACGGAAGACAGTTTGCGCGCCTTTGCACGTTCGTTGCAGTAATGTTCACGTCCGCAGTATTTATAGTGCGTCAAAAAGCCTAAAAAATACTCTATATCGGTATCTGAAACGCCTTCCAGGTCGGAAAGAGTAAACTCGGAAATGCGTTTCCTGCCGCGGAAGACGCGCTCCTGCATATAATAAAAAAATATTTTAAGGTCGTGCGCGTAATTCAGCCTTGTTAAAGAACTTGTCTGATTTTCAATTGCGACAAAATAGTCAAAGCAGAATGGAGGCAGATCTTCATTCAAAAGCCTTTCTACAGTTTCAAGGTTTTTATTGTTTCTCTGTATGTAGTAATTTGAGTTCCTCATACAAAAAATTATACGCCGGGAATGGAACAAAGTCAAATATTTTACGAAGTGTTATGTGAGTTAAACAAATAATTAAGCGTTTAAAAGCGGTGGTGGGAATAAATTAAAGCAGAAGCGGTGCTTTTTAATCATACGAAACGATTTTAATTAGCAATTTTGTCTGTGAAAAAATATTGTAAATGCATACAAACTTGTGAGTTGAGAGGCGCTATAAAATAAATCCAGTATAGAGAAAAATTTAGCCTAACGAAACGACAATAGTGAAGGTAATAAACTTCCCCAATGGGCAGATGTGGAATATTTTGAGTGCTGGCTGGAATGAGGGACTGTGATAGATTTTGCAGGATAAGATTAAAATATGTATGGGGAACTTACAGCAATGTAAAAGAGGTTGTGTGATAGCGGCACAACAATGAAGTATTATGCTGTACCAATGGTGCATAAAACGCTGTAATATAAATTGACTGATGTCGCAAAGAGTGCTAACGTGTGGTGCAATCTAAGGTGCAAATCAAAAAGGTCTGTTTTGAATGGGTTTTGAATGGTCTGTTAGTTTGATGTCATCACAATAAAAAATAAGCCCCTTCTCTCAATTTTTCGGCATAAAGGGATATATGTAACTATTCGTAAAACACAGCTTTTACGAATAGTTAAGAGTCAAAAAGCACATTATATGGAATAATCGCGTGACGCAGTACGCAATATGTGGCATATAATACACAATTTAAAGAAAAAATTCAGCAATTTGTAAGAATGCTTAATTAAGTTTGTGAGAATGCTTAATAATATGTTTAATCTTGTATGAAGCGCTCGTTTTAAATTTATAGGAAAAGTTTTTGGGGTATTTTTAGTTACAACTATAACTCTTTAGCTATAACTTTATATATGGCCTATAATTTAAAAAATGTAATGAAATCCTTGTCGAAGAAATTTTATTCTGTCTCAGAGGCTTTAAATGGCTTCTTAAATGCGGAAAATTTCTTATACAGCATATCAGACATCAGTCTGATAAATGGTGACCAGTAGTACGAACGATTGTTTTAGAGGATGTCGTTTTGCTGCAATCACAGACAAGACGAAGACAACGCAAGCCTATACTAAAGAGAATACAAAGGCAAAGCTAATAATGTTCTTAATCTCTGCGTGCAAAAGCATAAAAAACTATACGTAACGCGCCAAAGTTTTAAAACCATACACTATATATGTTGTGCGCACCCTAGTGCATTATGATGTGCGTTTATGTATGTGATTTTCCATTATTAAATAATGCGTCGTAAATCCTATATTATATATTATAATCCTATATTATATATTATATTGTTTTATGATTAACGATTATTTCATGATTGACGACAAGCCTTTCTGCTAGTATTGTTTGCCAAATGCTATTGTTTGCCTGATTTTTTACTGAGTTTAATTTTAAACTCTTTTCAAATGCCAGGATAGAAACAAGTTCCTCCGTCTCAGTTTTTTAATTTGGTTACGGTCTATCCAATTTAAACATATGTTTATTTTTGAATATTAGGCAGAACAATTTAATATTAAAATAAATTTACGTAATTATGTCTGGCATAGTACATCGTATTTTGCTTAAAAATTAAAGTCAAAGACAATATTTTAGCCACTGCTTCTGTTTTAATAAACCTAAAATAAAAAAATTAATCATATAAGCAAAGTGCAGAACGGGTTTCCCCCTTCTGCACTTTGCAATATATATTTCAGATTAAATATCGCACTTTTGCTGCTTTTTATCAATTGCCCTTTAAAGGTTTAAGGTTCCAGATATTGTCGGCATATTCTTTTATGGCTCTGTCGGCAGAGAATATTCCCGAAGAAGCAATATTGATAAGCGACATCTTGTTCCACTTCATTTTATCTGAAACATAAAGCTTAGATATATCGTGCTGCGTCTGTCTGTACGATTCAAAATCAGCCATGCACATATAGGGGTCTGCAATGGGCGCTCCCATTGTACCCGTGGTCAGATATGCCGCTATATCAGAGAATGACTGGCCATTGAAACCTACAATCAGCGCCTCGATTATCTTTCGAAGTTTAGGCGATTCGTTGTAATATTTGTTAGAGCTATAGCCCGACTTCCATATATCGTCGACTTCGTTTGCCTTAAGGCCGAATATGAATATGTTGTCGTCTCCTACCACCTCAGACATTTCAACGTTTGCACCGTCAAGAGTACCGATGGTAAGCGCACCGTTAATCATAAACTTCATATTGCCCGTGCCGCTTGCTTCTTTGCCTGCAAGAGAAATCTGTTCAGAAACTTCCGATGCCGGCATAAGCTTTTCAGACATGGTTACGTTGTAGTCTTCCATGTATACGACGTTGAGTTTTTCGTTTACCTTCTTGTTCTTCTTTATATCTTCGGCAAGGAAATTTATCAGCTTGATAATGTTCTTTGCCATCTGATAGCCCTGAGCTGCCTTTGCACCAAAGATGTATGTTTTAGGCTGTATATCGAGGTCAGGATTTTCTTTGAGGTCAAGATAGGTATCTATAATATTGAGTACATTGAGGAGCTGACGCTTATATTCGTGCAAACGCTTTGCCTGCACGTCAAACAATGTCTCAGGGTCAATTAATACACCCTGCTTTTTATAGGCATACTCGGCAAACTGCTGCTTTTTGATGGCTTTGATTTCGTCGAGTCGCTTTAAAACGGTCGTATCATTCTGGAATTTTTTGAAATCTGACAGAGCTGCCGCATTAAGCACATATGCGTCGCCGATGCAGTCATTCAGAAGTTCGCACAGTTCGGGGTTAGACTGGCAGAGCCACCTTCTGTGGGCAATGCCGTTCGTTACATTGGTAAATTTTTCAGGCGTATAGTCATAGAAATCCTTAAATATCGATTTCTTGATAATATCGCTGTGCAGAGCAGAAACGCCGTTTACCTTATGTCCGCCGTAGACAGAAAGATTTGCCATCTTTACTTTGTTGTATTCCAAAATTGCCATGCGTGAAATCTTACCCCAATCGCCGGGATAGGCCTTCCACAAATCCTCGCACATACGTCTGTTGATTTCCTTTATAATCGAGTAAATGCGGGGCACTTTTCTTGCAACAAGGTCTTCAGACCAGGTTTCAAGCGCTTCTGCAAGGACGGTATGGTTTGTATATGCGCAGGTTGCGGTGGTAATTGCCCAGGCCTCCTCCCATCCGAAATAGTTTTCGTCAATGAGTATCCTCATTAGTTCGGGGATTGCCATTGCGGGGTGGGTATCGTTGAGGTGTATTGCTGCGAGCTTGGGCAGGTCTCTGAGGTCTCCGTACCTGCGTTTGTGGTCTGCCACAATGTTCTGTATCGATGCCGAGCACAGGAAATACTGCTGCTTGAGCCTGAGCGATTTTCCGCCCTCGTGGTTGTCTGCGGGATAGAGTACCTTGGTAATAAGGTCGGCGTCGTTATCCTCGCTCATTGCCTGATAATATTCGCCCTGCGAGAACAACTTCATATTGAAGTCCTGCATGGGCTTTGCTTTCCACAGTCTGAGCACAGAGACAGCGTCGCTGTCTTTACCGGAAACCATCATATCGTAAGCGATGGCTTCAATGTCGTTGCTGTTGACGTACTCCGTCTGCATTCCGTATTTTGTCCACTTCTCCTGAACCTGGCCGTCAAACTTAACAATAAACGATTTATCGCTTCTGTTCGTGAGCCAGGCTTCGCCGCCGGGAAGCCATACGTCTGGCAATTCTATCTGCCAGCCGTCTACTATCTTCTGTTTGAAAAGACCAAATTCGTAGCGGAGCGAATAACCCATTGCGGGATAATTGCCGGTTGCAAGCGCATCCATAAAGCATGCGGCAAGCCTGCCTAGGCCACCGTTGCCGAGGCCTGCATCAGGCTCGAGCTCGTAAAGGTTTTCAAGGTCGAAACCATACGAGGCAACAACTTTCTTATAGACGTCAGTAGCACTGAGGTTAAAGATGCTGTTTTTCAGCGACCTGCCGAGCAAAAATTCCATGCACAGATAATAGACGCGCTTGGCGCGCTTTGCCTTTACCTTTTTGTGGAACTGCTGTCTTTTTTCAAGCAGAATATCCCTGACGCTCATTACGACAGCTTTGTACATCTGCTCTTCGGTGGCCTCTGTGGGGCTTACGCCGAAGTACCTCGACAGTTTGCCCTTGATTGCCTCCTTAACCTGTTTTTCGGTAATAGCTGTGTTCATTCTGTAATCTGATTCTCCTTCCTCATGTATATGAAAATAACTTTATTTACCACGCAAAGACCTTTCCCGCTTAAAAGAAAGGCCTTTGCAAAAGCATATTATTTTAAATGCCGCAAATATAAAATTTGTGACTGAGAAATGAAAAAATTATAATTTCAAACGATGTTTATAATGTTGTATTTTTAATATTTGAGCATATCGAAATACAACGCTTCGTACTGGCGCGCCGACTGGTTCCAGCTGAAATCGGTTGTTGCGGCTCTGTACATAAGTTTTGCCCACTCTTCCTTATTTTTATAATCGGAAATGGCTTCACGCACAACGTACATCATATCGTGCGCGTTGTAGTTGGTGAATGTATAGCCGTTCTCAAGCGGGTGAATGCTGTCTTTAAGACCGCCCGTTTCCCTTACGATGGGTACCGTTCCGTAGCGGCAGGCAATCATCTGCGAAAGTCCGCAAGGCTCTGATTTGGAGGGCATAAGGAAAATATCTGCGCCTGAATAAATCTTTCTCGAGAGGTCGCCGTTGAACATTATGTTTGCGCTCACCTTTCCGGGATAGCGCCTTGCAAGGTCGGCAAACCAGCCTTCAAAGTGCGTTTCGCCCGTGCCGAGAAGAACAAACTGTACGTCAGCCTGCAAAATCTCGTCTATAACCGTAGTTACGAGGTCAAGCCCCTTGTGGGCGGCAAGGCGTGAAATCATTGCTATTATGGGGGTATCTGCGCTGTCGTAAAGGCCGAGCATACGCTGGAGTTCAGACTTGCAGACCTTCTTGCCGGAGAAATCTTCGGCAGAATAGGGCGCAAAAATATGCGTGTCGTTCTGAGGATTGTAGCCTATATCGTCTATTCCGTTCAGAATACCTGTGAGCTTAAATTCGTTCTTCCTTATTATGGGGTCAAGGCCGTGCGCATAATAGGGATTTTTAATCTCCTCGGCGTAAGTGGGACTTACGGTAGAGAACCTTTCGCAACATTCAATAGCGCCCTTCATAAGGTTGATGCAGTTATTGTATTCAACAAGCCCCGCATACGCGCCGTAAATATCGAACAGGTCGCTCAGAATATCCATAGAGTATATGCCCTGATATTCGATGTTATGAATTGTGAAGAGCGCCTTTATGAACTGATACTCCTGCCTGAAGCAATAGTTTGTTTTAAGATATATTGCTGCAAGCGCGGCCTGCCAGTCGTGGCAGTGCATAATATCGGGATAGAAGTTGATAAAAGGCATTATTTCGAGTACGCTGCGCGAGAAGAAAGCAAACCTTTCGCCGTCGTCAAAATAACCGTAGCAACCTGGACGCTTGAAATAGAACTCGTTATCGAGAAAATAGAAGGTAACCCCGTCCTTTTCGTAAGTAAATATCCCGCAATACTGGTTTCTCCAGGCAAGAGGAACATATATATTGCCGATATAGTTGAATTTCTGCTTGTATTCCCACTTTATGTCTGAATACATGGGAATTACGACGCGGACGTCAAACTTGCCCGAAGCCGCAAGCGCTTTTGAAAGCGAGCCCACAACTTCTGCAAGTCCTCCGGTCTGAATGAACGGCGTGCATTCTGAAGCAACGAATAAAATCTTTTTCTTGTCGCTCATGGCGACGGTATCAGTCTGAACGGGCACCTCTGCCTCCTTTACCGTTTTTTCGGTCGCCGTTTTGCGGCGATTATGCGTAGCGGAAGCAATTTTTACTCCGCTCCTCTTTGCCTTGGCCGCCAATGCTGCCTTAATTCCAGCTTTTGTTTTACTTTCCATATGCTCACCTTCTTTTAAATGAGCGAGCCTTTAGCGATAAAGTAAGGTTTAACTTCGCAACCAGCAAGCACGCGGTTATCCCTGATAATCGAGTTCTTGTCGCTTACGACGTAAGCAAGGTTGCAGTCGTGTCCTACATAGTTGTCCGTCATAAGAATGCAGTTTTTAACCACTGCGCCCTTTCCGATTTTAACGCCGCGGAACAAAATGCAGTTTTCAACAGTGCCTTCAATAAGGCATCCGTCAGATATAAGTGAATTTTTAACTACCGCCGTATCGGTAAATTTGGCGGGTGCGCTGTCGTTTACCTTGGTATAGACGTCTCTGTTTCCGAATACTTCGTTTCGTATGTCTTTATTGAGAAGTTCCATATTCGCATTGAAATAGGCAACGAGCGAATCGATGTTTGCGTAGTAGCCGTCAAGCTTATAGCCGTACAGCCTGAGATTGTTTACGCCGGGAACGAGAATGTCTCTGCCGAAGCTCTTGGTTCCGCGCTGAATGGCGTCCTGAATGAGGTTTAAAAGGAATGATGTGCGCGCCACCATTACGTTTATATAGTTCTTTTTAACTTTTGAGGTTGACGGGTTGATGGAAACTTCGTTTATCCTGCCCTCTTTGTCCGTCTCAAAAGTAATGTAGTAACGCGACTTGGATACGGGATGCTCGTGATATACCAAAGTTATATCAGCGTTCTTTTCCTCATGGTATTTGATTACTTCGCTGTAATCGAGTTTATAGACGGAATCGCTGTCAGAGAGAACAACGTAGTCCTGCTTGCACTTTTTAAGGAAGGAAGTTGCACCCTTGAGCGCCTCAAGCCTGCCCTTATATAAGGTTTCCGATTCATCGCTGTAAGGAGGAAGCAGAATAAGACCGCCCTCCTTTCTTGCAAGGTCCCAGTCTTTGCCTGTGCCGAGGTGGTCCATAAGAGACTGGTAGTTCTGCTTTGTTATAACGCCTACCGTTGTTATGCCTGAGTTAACCATGTTTGAAAGAGCAAAGTCTATCATGCGGTATCTGCCGCCGTAGGGAACGGAGCCCATTGACCTTACCCTTGTAAGTTCGGGTATATTTTCGTCGTTTATGCTTGAAAAAATTACTCCAACCGTAGAAGCCATCTTAAATTTCCTCCCTTATACATCCTTATCAACAATTTCGCCTGCGTCAACTTTGCCGCCGTCTTTGACGGTTATGCCCCTTCCGAGCACGGTGATGCCTGCGGTCTTTCCTTCAACCTTGCAGGCCTCTTCCTTGATCGCGCCTATCACGGCATTCTCGCCTATGGAGACTTCCTCGTCAATTATAGAGTAATTTATGGCAGCGCCCTTTTTAACTGTAGTATTTCCCATCAGAACGCTGTCCTTTACGGTAGCGCCCTCCTCTACTATGCAGTTAGTGCCTATTACGGAATTTATTATAGTACCCTCTATGTCGCAGCCGTTCGCAACTATGCTGTTGAGTACCGTACCCTCAACATATGCAGGGGGCGAAAGCGGGCTCCTCGAATGAATCACGTGGTCCTGGTCGTCGAGGTCAAACTTAGGCGCAACGCCAAGTAAATCCATGTTGGCCTCGAGGAGAGAGCTTATAGTTCCCACATCCTTCCAGTATCCTTCAAACCTGTAAGAGAACATCTTTTCGCCTGCGTTGAGCATTGCAGGAAGAACGTTCTTGCCGAAATCTTTTTCAGACTTGGGGTCTTCCTCGTCAAGCTCGAGGTATTTGTAGAGCTTGCTTGCGGTAAAGATATATATGCCCATAGATGCCAGATTGCTCTTAGGTTTTGCAGGCTTTTCTTCAAATTCGTATATAGAGCCGTCGGGATTGGTATTGAGAATGCCGAAACGCGAAGCTTCTTTTATGGGAACTTCCATGCACGCAATCGTGCAGTCTGCGCCCGTATCTTTGTGTGCCTGGAGCATCTTGTCGTAGTCCATTTTATAGATGTGGTCGCCGGAGAGAATAAGCACGTAGTCCGGATCATACATCTTCATAAAGCGTATATTCTGATATATGGCATTTGCTGTGCCCTTGTACCACGAAGTGGATTTCTTTGCCTCGTAAGGCGAAAGGATGTGCACGCCGCCGAAAGTTCTGTCAAGATCCCAAGGCTGTCCGTTGCCGACATACTCGTTCAGAACGAGCGGTTGATACTGTGTAAGCACGCCCACGGTATCGATGCCCGAATTTATACAGTTAGACAGAGGAAAGTCGATAATCCTGTACTTTGCGCCGAAAGATACGGCAGGTTTAGCTATATTGCTGGTAAGAGCATAAAGGCGGCTGCCTTGTCCGCCGGCAAGCAACATAGCTACGCACTCTTTTTTTCTTAGCATAAGTTAAGTCCCCCAAATAAGATTTTTTTTGACTTTATGTGTAATACAGAATAATAAGGCAGGAAAGCACCTTGATTATATCTGTCCCGAAGGCTCTTTCGTTTACCTCATATATTTTATCACATTTTTATTGACTTTTCAAGGCGCTAAGGCAAATTTTTGCAACAAAATTGTTAAATTTTAGGGCAAAATTTGTAAGCGGCTTGCCCTTAGCGGGTTTTTTACCTGCAATCTAAAAAAAGCATTATTGCCCTTGACATTTGGTTGCGTATAAATTATAATAAGAATACATCTTGATAATTAAAGGAGATTTAAAACCATGACTTATGTATGCGAAGTATGCGGATGGGAATATAACGAAGAAGAGGGCGCACCTGATTTAGGCATAGCTCCCGGAACTAAGTGGGAAGATGTGCCTGCAGATTTCGAGTGCCCCGTTTGCTTTGTTGGCAAAGACCAGTTTGCCCCCAAGGACTAAGCTGAAACTCTCAATATAAAAAACAGAAAAAAGGTTGCCTTTCGGGCAACCTTTTTTTCTGTAGTTAGTTTATTGATTATCAACGACAATGTAAAGAAATTTAATTGCCGCGCGCGATGGCGAGGTATTCTTCGTCAGTCAGCCCCGGTGCTATTGTATTCCGAAATTCTCTCACGAGCAGATGGCTTTCATCATATTTCTCACCTAGCTCATGTTTCAGATAAGCACGGAAGAGGCCAGTAAAGGCAGAGATACAAGCCTCTGCGCTGTCGTAACCGTTTTCTCCAAAGATGACGGGTGAAGTGTTGTCTGGTGGCTCACACCATTTCCCTCTCCATTTTGCAAAAACCTGTGTATGCGTGCGATGTAGTTCAATGGAGCGGTATTCAAGAAAAACACATTTATATTCTATACCGTTTTTTTCGCACCAGAGGCGGATAAGCTCCGCTATATCCCAACACCAACCGCAATTATTATACACGACCTGTTCTGGGGAGGAAAAGCGGTACGGCGCGCCGTTTTGTTCAGCACAATTGTCTGCAGGAGAGATATGGTGAACGACGCCCTCCACATCCATATATCCATAATTTATCCCACGTACATATCTGAAAAAATCGCTGGCGGGCAGCAACAATACGGCTTTCAGTGATTTCATTCCGCTCCTCCTTTGCACTATGGTACTATTATGTAATGTAAATGTTGCGTTTATCGTATAAATGTGCTATCATAAGTAAAAACTTATGAGGTAAAAAATGTTTTCAAATTCGACTAATAACTTTTCTGTCCCCGGTCAAGACCCGTTAGCAAAAGAGTTAAATCAAATATTGATACAAACAAATACCCAAATATCCCAACAATCAAAAATTATTCAAGCACAAGCAAATCAAATCAAAGAGCTAACGCAAAGCCTCAAAATTTCTGCTGAAGAGGCTAAAAATAGTTCTGCCAACGCAAGAAAAAGTGCCAAGTGGTCTTTTATTGTTTCCTGCATTATGGGTAGTATTGCGTTAGCAACATTGATTGTTGAGGTCATTCGCCTTGCTTATGAGTTAAATGCTCTTTAAGCAGCTTGTACAGCTCGCAAAGTATCAACTTATCAAACAAGTAGAGAGGAAAGCCCTCAGCGCCCGTCTCCTCGTCGGTAACAGTCTGCCCAGCCAACCACTCTTCATAATCGTCTACGGCAAGTTCTCCATTTTCTTTGAAAATGCGAAACCTGCCGTTTTTTACATCTTGGCTCATACTGTCCTCCGCCTTAACGATAAGTATTTCACAAAGTAGAATATTCACGTTTATGAATTTTACATAAGCAGTATACTTCATCTTTATGAAGTTGTCAAGTATATTGTAAAAAAATATTTACAAACGTGAAATTTATTTTTATACTTAAATCATAAAATACTTCATAAGGAGACAATTTCTATGGCACAATGCAAACTCTGTCACAAAAAGGGGCTTTTTCTTAAATTAAATTCCGAAGGCGTATGCGCGGATTGTGTTAGACTTGCCGATATTCTAACTAAGGAAAAAGCTGCAGAAAGTAGGTTAGCTAATAAAGAAAAATTAATAAAAGAAACTCAAGTGTTTGCTTTACAAGAAATCGAATCTCAAATAGTTCAAAGTACTAAAGATTTGCAAAGAGTAAGACTTCAATATGAAGAAGATTCAAAAAAACTTGATGACTTATGTTTGCAAATAGAAAAAACAACTAAAAATGTTGAATTGCAATCAAAAAAAGTTGTAAAACTTAAGGACTTATATAAAAGCATTGAGTATTCAATTAAATTTTACAATGAATGGTCTATAGAAAAGCCTATTGAAGATTTTGATAAAAAACTTCAAGACTCTTTGTCTCCCACTTCACAAATTCCTATTAATTGCTTGAATTATAAAGATTTGCGAAAAAAATTTAATGAAAATGATAAGCAAATAACATTGCTGACTGAACAATATAAAGGTCGATATCAAACAAAAACAATTACAGCAATGTATAAATTAATGGTTATTGCTTTAAGAGCGGAGCTACAAAATATACTTACTTCAATGAAATTTGGTGGCTTAGATAAGGCTATTGACCAAATTAAAATTATAACAGCTAAATATTCACAAATAGCTACTGAAGGTAACCAAACTATTGCTGGGACATTAATAAGATTTATTGGTCAGATTGAATATCTGTTTATTGAAGCGGCTAAAATTGAATATGAGTATTACATACAAAAAGAAAAAATCAAAGAAGAACAAAAAGCATTAAGAGAGCAATTAAGGCAAGAAGCGTTAGAGAAACGGTTACTCGAGCAACAACAAAAACAAGTTGAAAAAGAAGAAGAAAAATATAGAAACGAGATTGAGGCCTTAAAAACTTCACTTATTAATGCTGAAGCCGCAAAAGTTAATATTTTAAATCTGCGCATACAAGAACTTGAAAAGCAGTTAACGGAAGTTGATAAGAAAAAAGAAGAAATTACTAAACTCCAACACGGTAAAGCAGGATATGTATATGTAATAAGCAATTATGGGTCATTTGGTGACAATGTATTTAAAATAGGAATGACTCGCAGATTAGAACCTCAGGACCGTATTGATGAGTTGGGAAGTGCTTCTGTACCTTTTCCTTTTGATGTTCATTCTTTTATTTTTTCAGATAATGCTCCGGAACTTGAATACAATATTCATAAAATCTTAAATGATAAAAGAATGAATAAAGTAAATTACCGTAAAGAATTTTTTAAAGTTTCTTTAGATGAACTTGAAAAAATTGTTTATGATTTGCAACCTACAGCAGAATTTAACAGAACAATGCTTGCAGAACAATACAATCAAACACTAAATATAGAAAAAGGTATAGCAAAAGCTTTTGAAGGATTAAGCGAAACATTAGATTCATTTGAAGACGACGAAGCGGTTTAAAGGTGAAAACAATGGAAATAGAAAAAATTAAAGAGTACATGAAAAAAAATAAAATTACATATGCACAGTTAGCTAAGCAAACAAATTTATCTATTAGTACTGTTACTAAGATTTTAGGCGGATTTGCAAAATATCCTCGAGCTGATACAATGGAGGCCATTGAACGCGCGCTCGGACTTTCGGACTGGACGGCGGAGGAAAAAGCTGAAGGTGTTGGCAAACACGCCATCACGCTCTCGGCCGACGAATGGGAATGGCTGGAACTGAGAAGCGCTATTATCGAGGTCGGCGGCCAAGAAATGCTTTCTACTATTATTGATTTGTTAAAAACAACGATAAAAACCAATAAAAAAAAATAAAAAATTTTTAATATATGACAGATATAGTCAACTTTAATAGTTATAATATAAACAAATGTTTTAATATTAAGGGGGTTGACTATGAAGTTATCAAGCGATTTAATAGCAATATCAACTATGCTTATGACAGCTCACGAGCGCGGCGAAATTATTGCGCTGGCTGGAGAATTAAACGGGTTGATATCGCGCGCAATGGAAATTGAAAAAGCGGGCGCACAGCCTGACAAAAAAGCATTATCGACTACTATTAAATTCACGAGTGAGGAATTGAAAGGTATGTCGAAAACATTTAAAAAGGAGTTTATAGCGGGCGGGTGTGTCGCCCATATAATAAAACGGCCAAGCGGCAAAAGCGGCTTCTACTACGAAATACGCTATCGCCGCAACGGCTACAACATAACGGTATCGAATAAAGATTTAAAGACGGCAAAGGAAATGTTTACCAAGGCAACGGCACATCTCGGCGAGCCTATAAAGGACAAGGTAATTACATTTAAGGAAATGCTGGACGAATGGTTGGCGTATAAGAAAGACAAAATACATATACGAACCTGGCAGACCTACAAAATGCACGCGGACAAATACTTTGACGATAACTTAAAGGCCGCGGATATCAAGTCTATCAGAACGGCAAGGTTAAACGAGTTTATGGAGCAGTTTGCAAATCAGCCGCGAATGTACGAGGAAATGCGAATACTTTTGAATTCTGTGTTTAAGTACGCGCTGTTAAATGCTGTTATAAGCCACAATCCCGTCACCTTGTTGCCTTTTAAGCGTGCAGAACGAATAAGCCGCAGAAGCCTTACAGACGACGAAATACGGGCGTTCTTAAATAATCTTAAAGCCAAGCGGTTTGACTGGGTGCGGCAGGCTGCCTATTCCCTCTACTTCTTTGGCGTGCGGCCGTGCGAGCTTGACGACGAAACGCATATCGAAGGCAACTTCCTTATTTGTCGCAACCGTAAACGCAAAAACGGGAAAATTGAGTATAAAAAAGAAACCCTCCCGCTAAGCGGGAGGTTCTTCATTTTCGGGCATAGCCCTA
>ERZ1643249.3452-NODE-3452-length-13900-cov-17.880246_pt1 | contig 13900 bp, 13 predicted proteins | sample MGYA00579263_ERZ1643249 | MGnify/ENA primary metagenome ERZ1643249 (study PRJEB29033, sample SAMEA4952264) | chicken gut metagenome | biome: Broiler Chicken; feature: Gastrointestinal Tract; material: Caecum | place: Ireland | collected 2018 | study: Broiler...
GTAGTAGATTCCGCTCACGGACATTCTGCAAATATTATCAGAACATGCCGGGAGATCAAGGAGAAATACCCGGATCTTCAGCTGATCGCAGGAAATGTGGCTACAGGAGAAGCTACAAAAGCTCTGATCGACGCAGGAGTAGACGCTGTAAAAGTAGGTATCGGACCTGGATCTATCTGCACCACCCGTGTGGTTGCCGGTATCGGTGTTCCTCAGATCACCGCTATCATGGATTGCTATGAGGCTGCAAAAGAGTCCGGAATCCCTATTATCGCGGACGGAGGAATCAAGTATTCCGGAGATATGACCAAAGCGATCGCAGCGGGAGCCAATGTATGTATGATGGGAAGCATCTTTGCAGGCTGTGATGAAAGCCCGGGAGAATTTGAACTTTACCAGGGAAGAAAATATAAAGTTTACAGAGGCATGGGGTCTATCGCTGCTATGGAAAACGGAAGTAAAGACCGTTATTTCCAGGAAGATGCTAAAAAGCTGGTGCCGGAAGGCGTAGAAGGCCGTGTGGCTTATAAGGGACATGTAGAAGATACAGTGTTCCAGCTGGTAGGCGGTATCCGTTCCGGTATGGGCTACTGTGGAGCAAAGGATATTGAGACATTAAAGAGAACAGGAAGATTTGTAAAGATTTCTTCTGCTTCTCTGAAGGAATCTCATCCTCATGATATTCATATCACCAAGGAAGCTCCTAACTATAGCATCGATGAATAAAGAAGAAAATATAACAGGATTTCCCATACTTTGGAGATGAGAATAAAGCAGAGGGGTTGCTGCACAGTGCGGCGGTCTCTCTGCTTTTTTACATACAGAGGATGACTGCTATGGAGAATAAACAAAGATATACAAAAAGAAGGAATATAAAGGAGAAAAAAGGAAAAAGGCGGGGATTTTCCAGGCCGGCTTTGTGGGGCGGGGCAGTCCTGGCGGTTCTGGTTCTTTCGGCAGGAGGAAACCGAATCCTGGGAGCAATAGAGGAGTACCGGCTGCTGGAAGCCCGGAATGAGTCCTTTGCAGGAGCGCCGCCCTTTGATGTGGAGCTTTTGGATATTAATGAATATTCCAGACCTGGAATTCCTTTGGAACAGATCAATGGAATCGTCATTCACTATACTGCAAATCCAGGAAGCACAGCCCAGAATAACAGAGATTATTTTAACAGTCTTAAGGACAGCCATGAAACAAAGGTAAGCAGCCATTTTGTGGTGGGGATCCAGGGAGAGATCATTCAGTGTATTCCTACTTCTGAAATTGCCTATGCCTCTAATTCCAGAAATTCGGATACTTTGTCTATTGAATGCTGCCATACAGATGAGACAGGAAAATTTACAGAGGCTACCTATACTTCCCTGGTAAGGCTGACGGGATGGCTCTGTTATAGATTTAATCTGACCAGTGAAGATGTGATCCGGCATTATGATGTAACGGGAAAGATATGTCCGAAGTATTATGTGGAGCATCCTGATATGTGGGAAAAGTTTAAAGAAGATGTTGAGAAACAGATCCAAGTAGTAGAACAGGAGGTAGGAGTTTGAAATTTACAAACGGATACTGGCTTTTAAGAAAGGAAATGGAACCTGCATATGCGGTAGAGTATGCAGGTCATAAGATTGAAGGCAATACATTGACGGTATATCTTCCCGGTAAACATATTACCGGAAGAGGGGACTGCTTAAATATTCCCATGCTGACCCTGACCCTTTCCAGTCCAATGGAAGGCGTCATTAAAGTCTCGGCAGTACACCATGCAGGGACATTGTATAAGGGCCCCTTTGCCCAGGTGAACCAGGAAAACCCCCAGGTAGAGATCACAGAGACAGATACCCAGGTGATCTACCGTTCAGGAACACTGAAAGCAGTGATCGACAAGGCTCCGGCAGGATATAAGCTGGCATTCTATGAAGGAGAGAAATTCCTCACTGAGTCCAGCTTCCGGAACCTGGCTCATATGTATAATCATAAGACAGAGAAGTCCTATATGCTGGAACAGCTTTCTATTGATGTGGACGAATATATCTATGGCCTGGGAGAACGGTTTACGCCCTTTGTGAAAAACGGACAGATCGTGGAAATGTGGAATGAGGACGGCGGAACCGCCAGTGAGATCGCCTACAAGAATATTCCCTTTTATATCACAAACAAGGGATACGGCGTTTTAGTGGACAACTTAGGAGATGTATCCTTAGAGATCGCCAGTGAAAAAGTAGAACGGATACAGTTTTCCGTGGAAGGGGAGCGGCTGGATTATTACTTTATCAGCGGCTGCAGTCCCATGGGAACGGTAGAGAAATATACAGATCTTACCGGAAAGCCGGCTTTGCCTCCCGCCTGGTCTTTCGGCCTTTGGCTGACAACTTCCTTTACTACAAACTATGATGAGGAGACTACTTCCAGTTTTATACAGGGAATGGCGGACAGAAATATTCCCCTTCATGTATTCCATTTTGACTGTTACTGGATGGACGCCTATGAGTGGTGCAACTTTACCTGGGATCCAAAGACATTTCCCGATCCAAAAGGAATGCTCAAGAGATACCATGACCGGGGGCTGAAGATCTGTGTCTGGATCAACCCTTATATCGGACAGAAATCCTCTCTGTTTAAAGAAGGAATGGAAAAAGGCTATCTGGTAAAGAAAAAAGACGGCAGTGTCTGGCAGTCAGATCTGTGGCAGCCTGGTATGGGACTGGTGGACTTTACCAATCCTGAAGCGGCAGTCTGGTATCAGGAAAAGCTGAAAACTCTTCTGGATATGGGCGTGGACTGCTTTAAGACAGATTTTGGAGAGCGGATACCGGTGAAGGATATTGAATATTTCGATCATTCTGATCCTGTAAAGATGCATAACTACTATACTTACCTTTATAATAAGACTGTGTTCCAACTTCTGGAAAGAGAACGGGGACAAGGCGAAGCAGTGCTTTTTGCCCGTTCAGCTACAGTAGGAGGACAGCAGTTCCCGGCACACTGGGGCGGCGACTGTTCTGCCACCTATGTTTCTATGGCAGAGACTCTCAGAGGAGGATTATCTCTTTCTTTAGGAGGTTTTGGATTCTGGAGCCATGATATCAGTGGATTTGAGAGTACTGCAACCCCGGACATCTACAAGAGATGGTGCCAGTTCGGATTGTTGAGTTCTCACAGCCGTCTCCACGGTTCCGGATCCTACCGTGTTCCATGGCTTTTTGATGAGGAAGCCTGTGATATCCTCCGGGAGTTTGTAAATCTGAAATGCCGGCTGATGCCTTATATTTATGGGCAGGCTGTGAAATCTCACGTAAAGGGAACTCCCCTCCTTCGTCCTATGTTCCTGGATTTCCCCCGGGACAGAGCCTGCGATACTTTGGAACGCCAATATATGCTGGGAGATTCTCTGCTGGTAGCTCCAGTCTTTAAAGAATCCGGAGAAGTGGATTATTATCTGCCGGAGGGAACCTGGGTGAATATTATTACCGGAGAACAGAAAACAGGAGGAAGATGGCTAAAAGAAACACATGATTATCACTCTCTGCCGGTTATGCTCCGGCCCAATAGTATCCTGCCTGTGGGAAATAATGACCAGGTTCCGGATTATGACTTTGCAGATCAGGTAACTCTCCTGATCGGAGAATTTGAAGAAGGGGCTCAGACCTGCATAGAGATTCCGGATGCCAAGGGAAATACTGTAATGAAGGTACAGGCCAGAAGACAGGGAGAGGAAATCCTTCTTTCAGTAGAAGGGGGAAAGGGAAAATTCCAGGTCAGAAACCTGGGAAGCCAGACTGTTAAAATAGAGGAAAGTTAAGAGGATAAAAGAATGGCAGGAAACTCGGAACTGCTCTTAGTTCTGAGTTTTGGCATCTCGGCCATAGATTCAAAGGAGATTGAACGGTAGAAAATAGATTTTTGGAATTCCAGCCGTAGATTCGAAGGCGACTGAACGGTAGAAAATAGAATTTTTGGAATTTGGGCCGTAGATTCAAAGGAGATTGAACGGTAGAAAATAGAATTTTTGGAATTTGGGCCGTAGATTCAAAGGAGATTGAACGGTAGAAAATGGAGTTTTTGGAATTCCGGCCGTGGTTTTAAAGGAGATTGAACGGTAGAAAATGGAGTTTTGGAATTCCAGCTGTAGATTCAAAGGAGATTGAACGGTAGAAAATGGAGTTTTTGGAATTCCGGCCATAGATTCAAAGGAGATTGAACGGTAGAAAATAGAGTTTTGAGAATTTCAACTGTAGTAAAGGAATGGAAAGCTGCGGCATTAAGCAAAACAGAGAATGCTTAATGCCGCAGCTTTTAATCTATTCATAAGTGTTAGTCCAGATTCAGTTTTTTTGTAAGAATGTACCGGCTTCCAAAGTAGAATACCACCGATAAAACCAGATACCAGGCAAGCATGAATATCATCTGTGCAGTTCCGTTTCCTCCCGTACTGGAAATTACTTCTCCGCTGTCAGTAGTAACCACTATACTGATGGGATTCAAAGGCGGTACTACAAACATTAAGATGAGCATAATAATAGTCTGTCCGATATTGATCCCAAAGAAAGATACAACGGCTCCCAGAGTCTTATGAGTTTTAAACAGGCTTCCCAGACAGATGGAAAACAGGATTAAGGCAGTGGAGTAGAAGAAATATTCTATGATTATTCCCAAGACCACCGTAATGGTTTTTGCCATAACGCCAAAGCCTTCAAAGCCCAGGAGACTTGTGAAGAACATCTGAAAGCCGGCTATGATATCCGGCATGGTATCCGGATAGCTGATCAGTATCAGGATGGACAGGGCCACGCATAAAAAATCGATGGCTGACCAGGTCCAGAATACCAGAATCTTGGACCAGAGAAGTTTATCTGAAGATACAGGCAAGGTGTTGGTAAGGTAGCCTTCATCGGAAAATAAGCTTTTCTGCATCCGTACTGCAAGATAAAGAATAGTTGCCAGAACAATACCTACGATGAAGATCACATAGATCAGGATGTAAGCTATTGCTCCCATGCCGAAAATAGTAGTGGAGAGGGAAAGGTGGGTGTCTATATCTGCACCGGCTCTGGAACTGAAGTTTTCAGCAATGGCAATGGCCAGTCTTCCGATGATGCTGTAGACCAGCAATACTCCATGCAGGATCAGAAGAAGCATGGAGACAGATTTCCAGTCATATTTATATAATTTCTTTAACATTTGAATACCTCCCTGAACAGAGCATCCACAGATTTTCCCTGATTAAAGCGAATGTTTTCTACACTGTCCACCATGCGGATATGTCCGTTCTGAATAAAAACCACATCATCCAGTATATTTTCTACATCAGAAATCAAATGTGTGGATATAATAATGGTAGCATTTTCGTCATAGTTTTGAATAATAGTAGAGAGGATGTAATCCCTGGCAGCAGGGTCTACTCCTGCTATGGGTTCGTCCAGACAGTACAGACGGGCCCTGCGGCTCATAACCAGGATCAGCTGAACCTTTTCCTTTGTACCTTTAGACATGGTGCGGAGCCTGTCGGAAGGATTGATATTCAGTCTCTTCAGCATATCGTAAGCCCTGGCCTTGTCAAAGTCTTCGTAGAAGTCCTGAAAAAAATCGATAATGTCGCAGACTTTCATCCAGGAATTCATGTAAGTTCGCTCTGGAAGATAGGAAACAAACTTTTTCGTTTCTACCCCCGGTCTCAGACCATCTATAAAGATCTGCCCTTCTGTAGGGACAAGAAGACCATTGAGAAGTTTGATCAGAGTAGTCTTTCCGCTGCCGTTAGGTCCGAGAAGTCCTATGATCTTTCCTGGCATCAGAGAAAAGGAAATCTGATCCAGGGCAGTTTTGCCGCCGTAGCGTTTGGTAAGGCCTTTACATTCTAAAATAGGGTTCATGACTGCTCCTCCTTTTCAATTTTTTCAATAAGCTGTATAGTGGCTTTTTTTGTAAAGCCGATATACTCCATTTTTTTCAAAAATTCCTTTACCTGTTCAGAAGCAATTGTGTTTTTTGTCTGTTCTATCATTGTCAGATCCTCCGTGATAAACCGTCCGCTGGTCCGCTGGCTGTATAGAAGCCCTGTGCGTTCCAGCTCAGACAAAGCCTTTTGCATAGTATTAGGATTTACTCCGGCATCCTGGGCAAGATCTCTTACCGAAGGAAGCTTGCTGCCGGGAAGGTATGTGCCGGAAATAATATCCATAGTGATCCTTTCCATAATCTGAGGATAAATGGGAAGGTTGGAATCCAGATTCCAAGGCATATGTGGGACACCTCCTTTTGCTGAACGTGTTGTATATCTGTATTATTGTACTAATTGCTTAATACAATAATACGAGGCGAATAAAGATTTGTCAATAAAAAATTTAGAAAATCTTTGCAGAGAATTAAAATTTCTCAAGAAAATAAGCATTGCATTTCAAGAAATGTATGTTACAATGATGGTACATGGAGAATAAGGGTGATAATATGAATTTATACGAAGCAATTTTTCTCAGAAAATCTGTGCGGAGCTATGAGATGGAACCTGTAAGTGCAGAAGTTCTCCAGGAGATCAGAGAATTTTATGGGGAGATTGAAGGACTGAATCCTGGAATCCACACGGAGATTTCTATTATAGATAATACCAGAGGAAAGAATAAAGTGATGCATCTGCTGGGAGTGAAGGCTCCATATTACCTGGCGTTCTATTCTGAAGAGAAGGATCTGGCCCAGATGAACGCAGGGTATATTCTGGAGCAGATCGCGCTGTTTTTATGTACCAAGGGATTAGGTACTTGTTTCCTTGGCAGTGTTAAACCCAAAATGGGAAATCTCCGGAAAGGAAATATGAAATTTATTATTATGCTGGCTTTTGGTAAGAGTAAAGGAAGCTATACCAGAAAGGCAGTAGATGCCAAAAGAATGGATCTTAAAGATTTATGTGTCTATAAAGAAGTCCCCAGACAATGGATGAAGCAGCTTCTTCAGGCAGCCCGTCTGGCGCCGTCCAGTATGAACAGCCAGCCTTGGCGGTTTGTGGTCTATGATAATCGGATCCATGTATTTGCCAAGAAGCATAACATGAATCATTTAGGAAAATTTGAAGAGTTGAATTTTGGCATTATGTTTTCTCATCTTATGGTAGTTGCAGAAGAACTTTGGCTGGATGTGGATTTGATCCGGCTGGAAGACATTACTCACAAAAACTTTCCGAATAATCAATATGTCCTCAGTGCTATTTTGAGAACATGACAAGAAAGGCCTCCGGAAAAGGAAATACAGATTTCTTTTCCGGAGGCCTTTTAAATTATTTTTCTTTAGACTGAGCAAAAGCCTTTTTTGCCTGGGCGAGAAGTTCCGGATCTGTAAGAAGCTCTAAAACACAGGAAGAAAGGATTTTTCCGGCAGTAAACATTCCTTTATGCGCTATGGAAGACTTCCCTTGGGCCGTTACTGTCCAGTGGTGAAGGGGGGAACCGCTGGCATAGCAGCAGATCATAAAAGCAGAACAGGGAAGAATCTGGCTTACGTTTCCTACATCTGTGGAAATCCCGGTTTTTCTGGAAGGGGAAAGATCCGGCACAGGATCAATAGCCAGGTCCGCATCCGGCAGATTTCCATAGGAAACAAATTTTTTTGCGTAGGCTTCTTCTGCAGGGGTATAGGATGGAACAAAAAGCTGCAGATATTTTAGGACAAGCTGATCTAAAACAGGATTAGGTAGGAGGCTGTCATAGACACAGGCAGTCTTGATATCAACGGAAGTTTCTGTCATCAGAGCGGCTCCTCTGGCAATATTGTCTACCCGTTCTCTCAGCAGCCGGGCATCTTCCCCTCTGGGAGCGCGGACCGCATAAAAAAGCTGGGCTTTGGCCGGGATGATATTAGGGGCAGTTCCGCCTGCGTCTGTATAGGCATAGTGGACTCTGGCTTCGTCGATCATATGCTCCCGGAGATAGTTGACTCCTACGTTCATTAATTCACAGGCGTCCAGCGCGCTGCGTCCAAGGTGGGGAGCCTGGGAGGCATGGGCGCTGGTTCCGTGAAAAGTATAATAGACACGATGATTTGCCAGAGCCTGGTTGAAGATTCCGGATTTATAATGGGGATGCCAGGAGAAAGCGGCGTCCACCTGATCAAAGAAGCCCTCCTCGATCATATAGGCTTTTCCGGCTGCATTTTCTTCCGCCGGACAGCCAAAGTACAGGATGGTTCCGGAAAGCTGTTCCCGTTTCATAATATCTTTCAAAAAAAGAGCCGCTGCCAAGGCTCCGCAGCCCAGAAGATTATGGCCGCATCCATGTCCGGCCGGAGCATCCAGAGGGGCGGGAGAAGAAACATCTGCTTTTTGAGCCAACCCCGGAAGCGCATCGTATTCTCCTAACAGACCGATCACAGGCTTTCCATTTCCCCAGCGGGCTGTAAAAGCAGTAGGAAGCTTAGAAGAGGGAACTGAAACCGTAAATCCCTGTTCCTCCAGAACGGATTTCAGCAAAGCGCAGGAACGGTACTCCTGAAAAGCAGTTTCGGCATATTCCCAGATGGAATCTGCGGTGGAAATAATCAGAGACTGATATTTATTAATCAGTGCAGTAAAGTCAATATCTGAAATATTCATGAGATGATTGTTCCTCCTTTTTTGATATGTTATGATAATTAATCATAACATATAGAAATAAAAAGGGGTGAGAAAAGAAGTAGAAATGGAAAATTAGGCACAAAAAAAGCGCGAGACGGGACTCGAACCCGCGGCCTCGACCTTGGCAAGGTCGCGCTCCACCAACTGAGCCACTCGCGCATGTTACCTGTGCTTTCGTAAGCACAGGTAATAATATAGCATGAACTTTAAAAGTTGTCAATCCTTTTTTGAAAAAAATTAAATTTTTGTCCTTAAATAGAATTTTCAAATTTTTGGATGTTTTCTACTTTACCGATAACAACCAGGATATCGTCTCTGCCAATCCGATATTGAGGTAAGATTTCTGTCTCTGTATTGCCTGCAGTTTCGATGGCTATGATATTCAGGCCGTATTTTCTCCGGATATTCAGATCTTCTACACTGATCCCGGCTATACGGCTGGTGGCAGGAATCTGCTGGATTTCCACTTCATTGCTCAAAGCAATAAAATCTAGAAAATTATTGTTGGCGATCAGACGTTTGCCCAGACGAAGGGCCATATCTCTTTCCGGATATACTACTTCGGCGCCGATTTTTTCAAGGACTGCTCCCTGGTCACTGCTGATGGCCTTGGCAATAACATGGGGAACGCCAAGGCTTACTACGTTGAGAGTAGTAAGAATACTGGTGTCGATTTTCTCGCCGATACATACAATAACAGTGCCGCAGTTCTGAATTCCGATTTCCTGCAAGGTATCCTTAGAAAGATTGTCTGTGACAAAAGCATATTCTGTATAATGCCGGAGTTCTCTTACTTTTTCCTCATTACAGTCTACGACGATTACTTCCTTCTCTGCCTCAGCGAGAGTTTTTGCAAGGGCTGTGCCGAAACGACCCAGGCCGATCACTCCAAAAGTTGAAGATTTCCAGTTTTTCATTGATTTTTCCTCCTTAACCAATAGTAATAGATTCTTCTACATACCGGGCGGCAGGAGCAGGACGGTCCACCCACATGGAAAACAGGGTAAAGGCCCCAAGTCTGCCGATAAACATGACAAGTATGATAACAAATTTGCTGAGGGGGATCAGGTCGGGAGTGATTCCCGTAGAAAGTCCCACAGTTCCAAATGCTGACACTACCTCAAACAAAATCTGTATGAAGTTAAGTCCGGGTTCCAAAATACAGAGCAGGAATGTTGCTGTGCAGACCACCAGGATAGACAAAAGGGTGATTACATAAGCCTTGTTGATCCTGTCTGCTGGGATGGACCGGCGGAAAGCTTCAAAATTTTTCTTTGTTACAAGGCTTCTGACGGACTGGATCAATACAAAAAAAGTGCTGGTCTTAATACCGCCACCGGTAGAACCGGGAGAGGCACCGATAAACATCAGTATGATCAGGATGAAAAGCCCTGCGTTTGTAAAATTACCTATAGGGTAGGTGGAAAAACCTGCCGTTCTTGCAGAAACACTGTGAAAAAAGGCACCCAGCCAGGAGATATCTTCTGTTGCTTTCAAAAGGAGCGTACCTGCTGCCAGAAGGATAATACTGGTTGTGATCACTACTTTGGAATGGAGCGTGAGCTTTTTGAAAGACCGATGTTTTAAAATATCCAGTATTACTAAAAAACCCAGACCTCCAAAGATGATCAGGCCGCAAGTAGTAAGGTTCAGGAGAATATTATTCTGGTAAGGAATCATATTCTGAAGACCTCCGAAAATATCAAAGCCGGAATTATTAAACGCGGCGATAGAGTGAAAAATACTTGTGCCTATAGCTTTTGGCAGAGGATAGTCCTGAATAAATACAAGAAAGCTTAATACAGCACCGGTCAGCTCAAAAAAAAGAGTCATAAAGAGCACAGATTTTACCAGACGGACAATTCCTTTTACCCCGCTGACATTCAGGCCTTCCTGGGCCAAGAGACGTCCCTTTATTCCGATATGCTTTCCTACCGCCAGGATCAGTCCTACGCCTACAGAAGTCACTCCCAGTCCTCCGATCTGGATAAGAAAGGCCACGACGCCCTGACCGAAAGGTGTAAAATGATCAGCAGTATCTATGGCGATCAGGCCGGTGACACATACTGCGCTGGTGGATGTAAAAAGGGCATCAATAAAGCTTACTTCTGCATCAGATCTTACGGAGACCGGAAGCAGCAGCAATAACGTACCGAACAGGATCGCTGCTGCAAAACCAAGGGTGATCAGCCGTCCTGCAGGCTGCCTTTTAAAAAAAAGAATGAAACGGTTCATGAGATTTCTGCCGTTTGTTGCGGCAAGTAACTCCTCCTCTCTGCTGTTGCAGTTTTTTGAATGAAAGTCTGATTTTTTAGAAACTTTCATGTTAGGACGATTATAGCAAATGCTATAAAAAACTCAAGAGATAATAACAAAACTTAACATAGACTTTACTTTTGATTTTGGGCATATTGAACGGGTATTTTCAGAGTATTGGAAAAGGAAAAAGTTCTTTACCATGATAAAGTCTTTGCTTTCAGAATAAACTGTGCTATAATGAAATACAATAAAAATACGAGAAGGGTATTTGAAACAGGCGGGGAAATCCGTTAAAGAGGAGGTTGTTTTGCTATGAAAATGATTTTTGCTATTGTGCGGAAAGAAGACGAAGGTTTTGTTATTGAACGTTTGAATAAAGAAAAGATCAGTGTGACTAAGCTTTCCAGTACAGGTGGATTTCTGAGAAAGGGAAATGCGACTTTAATGATCGGTACGGAAGACGAAAAGGTGGATTTCGTAATAAATGTGATCAGAGAGGAGTGCTCCAGAAGACAGGAAGTTATGATCAATCCATCTTATTCATCAGGCTCAAAAGGACCGGTGCTGGGATATACGGCACCGCCGGTCAGCGTAGAAGTAGGAGGAGCCACTGTTTTTGTGGTAAATGTGGAGCAGTTTTTGAAGCTTTAGAGAAAAATATTTTCCGTAAGCAGGCGGATTGCCAAATGTACCTTGAGAAAATCTTTATGAGATGATAAAATTATCTGACGGAGTAATCTGTAAATCTGTGTTCTGCACAGAAAATTACTAAGGAAAACGGAGGATTTGCTATGAAGAAACTTAAGGTGGTAAAAGGTGCGAAATGTATGGCTTGTCTGGAATGCGTAAGAGCCTGTTCAACAAGCTTTTACAAAGAATTTGATCCGGATAAGTCCTGTATCCAGATCGTAGACAAAAACGGGGATGCTAAGCCTATGGTCTGCGTACAGTGCGGAAAATGTGCGAAAGCCTGTCCTGAAGAGGCCATCACTCAAAACGCAAAAGGTGTGTACATGGTAAACAAGAAAAAATGTACAGGATGCGGAAAATGTGTGGAGGCCTGTCCGTTCGGTGTTATGGTTAAGGCTGAGGATTCACCGGTGAGCAGCAAGTGTATCGCCTGTGGTATTTGCGCAAAAGCTTGTCCAGCCGATGTCCTGGAGGTTGTAGAAGCATAATTTTTACAGAAAGTACATAGGGGCATGCCATTCTTCTAAAGATTTATGGCATGCTCCTTTAATTTGCAAAGGTCTGGTCTCAAAGCAGAAAAAGCAGACTGCCTGCAGACCGGCAAAGGAGAGATGAGGTGAAAAGTATGGAAAAGCATAGAGAATGGATCCGGTCATGGTTTGACGGACTGGGGCTTTCCCTGCTGTATACAAAACCTGAAGGAGATATCAAAGGAGTCATCCAGATCTCTCACGGAATGTGCGAGAACAAGGAGCGGTATCTTCCTTTTATGGAATATCTGGCAGGAAAGGGATATGCCGCAGTGATCCATGACCACCGGGGACATGGAAAGAGTGTCAGGAGAACAGAAGATCTGGGATATTTTTACGGAGGCAGGGATAAAGGGATCGTAGAAGATCTTCATCAGGTGACCTGCTGGATCAAAGAGCAGTTTCCGGGAAAACCTGTTTATATGCTGGGACACAGCATGGGATCTCTTGCTGCCAGGGTTTATCTGAAGGATTATGACAGAGAACTGAAAAAACTGATCCTGACCGGACCGCCCAGCGCGAACCCTGCAGTGGATCTGGGACTGCTCCTGGCGCTGCTCCAGAAAAAGCTGAGAGGAGGACGGCACCGGAGCAGGCTCATTCAGGCTCTGGCCTTTGGTCCGTATGCCGCCAGATTTCCGGGGGAAGGATCCGAATCGGCCTGGATCTGCTCGGATAAAAAGGTGATAGAGGAGTATGATCAGTCGGAATATTGCGGCTTTGTTTTTACTGCAGATGCTTTTCTGGGATTGTTTCTGCTTTTAAAGGGCACATACAGTCCGAAAGGATGGAAAATGAAAAATCCCCAGCTTCCCATACTGTTCCTGGGAGGAGAAGTGGATCCCTGCATTGGCGGGGGGAGGAAGTTCGTGAAACAGCTTCAGTTTTTGAAGTGCGTAGGTTATCACCATGTAACGGGAAAAATGTATCCGAAAATGCGTCATGAGATATTGAATGAAGTGGAAAAAGAAAAGGTATATGTAAATATCCTGTCTTATCTGAATAAATGAAGATTTCAGAAAACAAGCTGCCGCATGAAATTTATATCAGGAATATTTATACATTTTATAGGAACATGTCCAGTATAAAATGTATAAATATTCTCGATTTTGATTAGCGGGACTGCTTCGTAAAACCGTGACAGAATAGCTGGACCAGCACGATTCCAAACAATGCTCCAAGACTGTCAATGGCTACGTCTCTTTTGGCAGGGCTGCGGCCGGCCACAAAGGACTGGTGGAATTCGTCCGTGCAGGCAAAAGCCACGCAGAAAAGTCCGGCGAAGATAAAAAGCCAGAATCCTCTGAGACCATACACATACAGAGGAAAGGAGATGCATATGGCCAGGATACAGTATTCTGTCATATGAGCCAGCTTTCGCACTGGAAGTTCGATCTCTCCCGCATAGTATTCTTTATCTCCTTCTGAAAGATTTTTTTCCAGTACCCGATCGGCCACAGAGACAATACCGTAGCTGACCTTATAACTGAGATTTCCCGAATCCACTCCTGTCTGACTGGAAAAAGAGAAGATCATGTACATGACCAGCAGCGCAGGGAGAAATGAGAAGGGTTTTAAAAGGTAAATGATAAATTTCTTCATGATAATCCTTTCTGATGCCGCACAGAGAGATCCTACAAAAAAGAAGGAGTTTTTTGTGCAGTAATTAAAATGCAAATAAATAGATTTACTAAAAAAGAGTAACATTTTTTGTGAAAAATGTAAAGAATTCAAAAGAGCACAGGAAAGAATTGACATTGGCTTTTGGGAGTTTTATACTGGGAGACAGAAAAAAGATAACGGCAGTGAAGAGAAGAGTACATTTACG
>ERZ1643249.3453-NODE-3453-length-13900-cov-5.248537_pt1 | contig 13900 bp, 5 predicted proteins | sample MGYA00579263_ERZ1643249 | MGnify/ENA primary metagenome ERZ1643249 (study PRJEB29033, sample SAMEA4952264) | chicken gut metagenome | biome: Broiler Chicken; feature: Gastrointestinal Tract; material: Caecum | place: Ireland | collected 2018 | study: Broiler...
TTTGCCTTAATTCAGTAGGAGAATTTTCATCAATAGTCATAATCAACATATCATTAATATACAATAATGAATCACCAACTTGTTCGTAAATAATTCCTGGATTATAACGGATAGTGAAACCATCAGTTGTACTTTCCCCTGATGCTAATGAACATTCTATATTTGGCATTTCGTTGTTGATGGTGAAACTAAACGTCACTTCTCTATCTGGATAAATGCCATCTGAAACCATATATGTCAATGTGAATTTTTGTTTTCCACTAGAAATCCCTAATTGTCCACTATTAGCTATCATCTTGTCATATGTCAATAACATACCATCTGTTCCACTATTGATGTTTAACATATTCAAGAAATTTATTGTAATATCTGTGCCAACATTATTAGTCACTTTGCTGATAGTATAACCACCAAGACTGGTCAAATCTATTGATTCACGAGCTTCATTCTCATTCACAATTGTAAATATCACAACTTTTCTTAAAACATATTCTCCATCTCCATAGGTTGCACTAATAGTCACTCTATATGTTCCATATTCATTGAATGTATAATTATATTGCGACTTGATTGGATTATAACTATTTCCATTTCTTGTTGCATATAGTTCTATCGAACCTAAATCATACATTGATGGATTATATACATTTAGTTCAACACTACCATTATAGTATGCATTATCTATTGGAGCTCCGCCATTTACGTTTACTACAACTTCACGCAAAACCATAATGTCAATACTGTTTTGTACTACTCCATTAGTGGTTGTAAACACATGTGTATTACCTGCTAAATCTCTAAATACAAAACTATATTTGCCATTTCCTTCAATATAGTAATTTACCTTCTCACCTAAATTATTAGTATAAATTGTTCTAACAAAGGTATCGTTATAATAAATGTCTAAAAGAATCGTATTCTTTTGAGTCAAAGCGTTGCTCATAGTAATCATTTGGTCAAAATTTAGATTGAATGTTCCACTTTGTGTATCTGCATATGTATATGACAAACTAGTATTAACAGATAATTCATTAGTATTAATCCTAATATTGTTAACTATTGAATTGGTCTCGGCGACATCTAGAATACCTAGATATAAACTATATGTACTAGTGTAAACACGATAAATCTCAAATCTATATGTACCAAATTGTATTGAATAAGAAACTTGACTAGCTCCTTGGTCTGTTGAAATAACCACAAACAAATCTTCATTGCTAATATACAATGGGATATTAGTGTTTGGCAAATCATCAGCAGAAGTTAAGCGCAAACTTCCCACTATATTGTTAATTGATAAGCCTAATGATGATAAATTGGTATCGTTTATCAATTCATTAAATGTAAATGATGAATTTTGTCCAACTGCCTCATTGTTTCCTGTCTGTACATAATACAACTGATTCAATACTGCTTGCACTGAGAATGAATAAACTTTATTACCTAAATACAAGCCATCTTTTGTATAAATTTCAATTTCAAATTTATAACTGCCCGTACTGTCCGAATCTGTATTTATCACCCAAGAGTCATAGTCAGACAAATTGGTCGTGACATATTCTCCGCTTAACATTTCTTCATGTAGAAGATAATTATAATTAAAATAGTCATTTTCTAATTTGTTCCAAGTTAAATTCATTGTACCAGAACCAGTGGTCGAATAAGTCGTATCTTGATATGGGGTATTGATAGCAACGTCCATGCTTTGACTAGCGTTATTGGTGTCCCTCAATGCAACTGCTCCTGTACGAGTATCTATCGCTACATTATATATAAATTCCGCTTCACCATTAAACATTAATTGTACAGTCACACGTAGATTTTCACCTAAATAATTTGAACCATAATACGGAATTATTCTGATTACACCATTTGTTCTATCAATTGCAATGATTTCTGTTCCGCTATAAGTGACAGAACTGACATTTGACGCAACAGTTTGATTATTTATTCCGCTAATTGAGTATATAACATTGACGTCATATACTTCATTATCATAATTTATTGTGGCTTCTTTAAATGAATAGTAAACATTTGATAATTCATAATAATTGTCATCTTCAAATTCTAATGAATAGAAATTTTCTCCACTAGTATTGAATCTATGATAAGAGGTCTCTCCAAAGGCATCTGTCATCTCAATTTGATATGTACCATCACTCAAATCAGATATGATATTGGATACCAATACATCTCCATCGTTTGTGCGTAAATAATAGTTGTAGTTTCCATTTTCTGGTCTGCAAATATATGTACTTTCATTACCATTATATCTAATAATGATTTGTTCTGCATAGTACATGATTCCGTTAGAAACGACATTCGCTCCTGCAAGGTTTATTCTATATCTACCATTTACATTTTCAACCAAATTTAAGATATTCAATTCCACTCTCTCATCTCTATCGTAATAGTTTAAAGTTGTAGAATATGTGTTCGTCCTTGAATGAATGCGTAAAATATAATTACCTTGTCCTGCATTTTTAATCATATTAATTATATCTTGTGCCAATCCATCATTTGTGAAATCTGTACTACCATTCGTATTAATATAGTAAATTTCACCAGACATATTAATCAATTCAAATCGATAGAACTTATCAATAGTATCATTGAATACTTCTTCATTAGGAAGATTGATATCAAATATTGTCAATGAATTGTTTAAACTATCTTCCAATAAATTGATGTCTATATTACTATCTGCTATGACTCCCTCTGAAACCATCGTAGCACTAAATGTCATTTCTAATGCATCTAAATCTTCCTCATGCGTGTATAAAATCACATATTGAGTAGTATTTCCCGCACTATCTTGCTCTAAAATCTCTATGTATTGTCCATATTCACTATTTGAGAATAGCGAAGCATAGGTGTTAACATTCGACAATTCAGTGCGAGATGTATAACTTGCATAGTTAGTGACTGGCAAGTTGAGATTGACATCATTTAATCCTCCTTCTAGCACACGGAAATAGACTCTTGCTATATCAGTATTATCAAAAGGAGTATTGTCATCAACATTAAATGCATAAATTTTACTTTCGTCCGCATTTTGATAGTATGCTGTATATTGATTAACAAAGTATACACCAGAATTGTTTTCATATACGTTGTTTTCAAACATTTCAACGCCATTTTCTTCATTATAATATTCTACCAACGTATCATTTTCTACTAAATAATTAATGTTGTTTTCAGGTGGAATTCTATCAATGATTACTCTATATTTTGTTTCATAATAGGTAATGAGATTTCCATTATCATCATAATAGTAATAACAATTTAAATATGCTTCATTTGCGTCTTCTGAACTTAATTTATATCTAATCGTTATGTCGTAATATAATGACTGATTTAAACTATCTAAATCAATATTACCATTTGCATCTCTTAAATACGTATTTAAAGTTATCACTCTTCTTAAATTGCCATCTTCAATTATGTTTTGAACAACATCAGAATTGTTATCCAGATTGAATTCACCACCAGTATTTGAATATCTATAATTGATATAATCAGTAGTAATATTATTCAACGTTCTAGTGACTACTAAATAATCTACATCTACTTGAGCATTCAGATTATTAATATCATATGCATTCAAGTCAATCTTTACAAATTCTTCACTAGTAGTTAATACATATCCATCAGCCGTACGTTCTGCTTCGTATATAGCATTTTCTACCGTGTCATCTTTTTGAGTGACAGAGTATACGTCTGTATTCGGAACACTATTTTGCAATCTAAATCCTATAATTTTTTGATGATTACCAGATGTGCCTTCTACTAAATCTCGAATCACAACGATGTAATCACCATTTAGACACAACCAATCCCCTTCATTGTCTGCACGTATAAATCTATTGCGCAAACTCATAGATATATTTGATAAATATTCATCTACATCAATTAGATAATATCCGTTGACGTAATTTGAACTATCGGCACTATCTTCAACATCAACATTGAATAATTTAATAGTTTTTCCTCTGTCTGAACCACTGAGTTGATTTTCTGTATCTCTAAAATACACATCAAATACCAATCTACCAGAATAGTATGTACTAGCATATGAACCGCCGAAATATTTACCAACTGGAACATTTAAAGTAGCAGGTAATTTATCAGTACGCAAATAAACATTATATGAAGAATTTACTATACCATCTTCAATATAATTTAGTACTCCCGTTTCAGTACCTATTTGAGAGAAGTTATTATATTCCGTTTCTTTTTCTAACAAACCGATATTAATATATCCACCATTTATTGCATTTGAAACATCTATAATCTCATTTCTATCAACTATAAAATAATAATTTTGAACACGTTTATCATCACCATAATCGGTCGAATCGTCTCCTCTATAAGTACGTGTGACGACATATAGTCCTGCACCAGTTTTCCCATCTGACACATTCAATAATGCAAAGTATCTATCTGAACTGTCGTCATAAGTAGCTCCATTTTGCGGACCTTCACTGTTATACAAAATGACATCGGTTGAATTGACTGATGTATAATAATAGAACTTATCTGAATCAAAACTATCTTCTGAAAGATTAAGTTCATAAAGTCGATAACTAACACTTTCCACTTCGTATAAACCAGAACCCTGTGTCCAAACGAATGCCACATAATTGTCACTCGTAGCACCTGCTCCATCTACTCCATTATATTGAACACCTGTGCTACTTTCATTATCGCTACCAGTGTTTAATTTAGCCACATTAGTACTATCAAGATTGCTGATATCAAATCTATCTTGACTATAATATACTGAACCTCGTGAATTATCTTTATTTATTTCAATAGTCACATACGAATTAGAGTCTCTAGCAGTATCATAAGCCTGATTCTCACCCAATATATACAAAACTCGTATCATGCTTGTTGACGCACTCTCTTGATATCTCATCGTTCTCGTATGGTTGTTTGCAGTAATTGAAGGAATGCTTAATGTCGAATCTGAAACACCTAAATTTGAATATGCTGTCAAAGATGTGTTTTGGACTTTTAAATAGTATGAATTGTCACTATTCAATAGTGCGAAAATTCTATTTAATGCCGAAATATTTGTATCACTTTCCACATAATATCCCAAAGCACTATATTCATCTGTACTATTTGCTTTTATAATTGAATAAAGCTCCTCTGTCATTGCATTTGATGCAGTGTCAAGATTTCCAAATAATTCAAAGACCTTATGTGTGCCGACATTTATACTAACATCATCACCAAACAGCATTGATGATTGAGAGGTCATACTGCCATCAATTTCAAAGAAAGCCTCTGTATAGTCAATCACAAAGACATATTTACAGCTATTTCCTGCGTCATCTGTCAATGTGAACACATAAATACCTTGGTTGCGCAATACTGATGAAGAAGGAATTTCACTACCAATTGAATCTGCCTTATAAATATCATCAAATGAGCCAACAGTAGTACCTAATCTGTAATTAGTTGAATGCCAAATTTCTGTGCTTGATTGATATATCTGACTAGGAGATAAGGAACTATCTCTAACAAATGGTGTAAAGGTATAAGTCAATGTAATTCCTGCGCCACTATTTTTATCATTCCAGAAAATTGTAGCAAGTGAATTCGTAATTGAATTTGAAACACGAATATATTCACCATTTACGTTAGTTCTGAATTCATAAGCAGTACTCCCATCAGCATTAGATGTCGCAACAACAGAATAGACAGACACTCCTGTGATTGGCTGACGGTCAATAGTAAACATACGATATGAAGATGCACGTCCTTCGCTATTTAATTCAATAAGGAAGCTAGCACCCTCTCTATTTGCAATGTTGTCCCCTAAGATTTGACCATTAGTTAACACATTAGGAGTTGTATTTAATAATTGCTCTCTATTATAGAATTGATTGCGAACACTATAATAATTTGCACTAATCGCTCTCTCAAATATTCCTGGCTCTGTCCATGAAATTTTTACATTTTTATTTGTATATCCGCCTGAACCGATTGCTTTGCCTTCGGTATCATTTTCATATTCAACGACATTGACATTTACTGTATCTGTACTATATTGGAATGCAAATACCTGATAATAGTCATAATTAACTGCAGCATCGCTACTAATACCATTAACGTCCACTTTTATAAACACCAAATAGTAGCCCGTTCTACTAAATGAGGTTTGATTGCTATATAACGAATATCCATTGGTATTTTCATCTTGCAAAATAGATTTTGTGAATTTATTTCTACTAAAATAATAGAAACTTTGATTTTGTGTATAAGTATCATTAGAACTTAGCCACAATGAACCTTGATTGGTTTTCTCATAGTTTATACTATTAATAGTTTCCTCAGATACAGAAGTTAGATTCAATCTATTTGTTGCATTGTCTATCGCTCCAACCAAAATATCCGCTGTCGTAGTTGTTGAAGAACTATCATCAACTGTCAAATTTCCGTCTTGATAAGTTTCCACTGTTCCCACTTTGTTTTGGCTCGTTGTATCATAATTATATACTATACCCAAAGTCGAAATAGATGGTGTACTATCTTCTAAATAACCATTAGGAACAATCAAATCTACCAAATCATTTGTATTTTTAGATAACGTTAAATATCTCATCTGCGCTTCTTGATAATTGGCTTTTGAATATTTCAATTCAAATCCAGTCATAATGAGCGATTGATTCGATATTGTCAAATTCATTTCTGGCATCGCGCCAGCATTGTATCCTGAGTAGATATAACTAAACGAAAAATCGTAATTACCCATTTCAGTCAATAATATTACAGCAATATTATTTTCACTATCTGCATTATAATTAGATAATGAATACGTTTCATACCTTGTACCTGACGAACTTGTAATTGTACAAACAAGGTTGGCAGTCACACCTCCCATTGTAGTGTTTGTCACATAAGCATAATCGTACGTTGTCACCCTACCATTTGCTGTTAAAGTATATTGCATTTTATATTTAGTATAATCATAGATAAGAGTAGGATAATTTGTAGAGGTTTTTCCTAAATAATATCTATACACACCACTTGTATCAGTATTAAATGTGGTATTATAGCAGTTTAATGTAGGAGTTGTACTATATGTATAGGTTCCTCCGAAACTGACATCTCTTGAATAGGAACTTTCGTATAGAATATAAAATTCAAAAGTTTGATTATATGTAGTATCGTTATATCTGTATGTAACATTGAATTGATAGAAACCTTCATTACCTTCCACTTGTGGAATTATATAAACAAAGTCTTGATAAAGATTATTGTTATATTGTCTGACTCCTGGCAAATCTGAAATTCGAACACCATTCCTATATCCTACAACATTTATGTACTGAATGTTTGCGCCAGCATCTTCCGTTGCTTTTTCAACTTGATTATAATCAGAGTTGTATACATATTGACCAAACGAGAGCATTACCGCTTCCGCCATACTTTGTTGACGATAACTGCCTTCATTGTCAACATAAGTTGAATATTCTGTATTTATATAGTAAGTTGTACCATCATTTTCGACTTCATCATTATTTAGCATGACAAAATCTCCATTACTGATTACATATTTACTATTTCCTTGATTCTCGATATCTAAATAATAATATTTTTCATTATTTCTAGCTAACATAGTGTCCGCCAAGACTGAACCATCTGCTTGGCGATACAATGGGGTTTTAAATACATCTAATGAAGAATCATCACTTGTAGAAATAACAGCCACCTTTTCTGCTGACAAAATTAAATTGTTTGAATCAACCGAACTAAACCATTCGTTTGCAATAGTTTGAGCCGCAAATATTTTTTCTTGACTCTCTTTATTATTTAACCCAACAAAAACTAATGCCGACACTAATGCGACCAATAGAATTGTTATTTTATAAAATACTTTACTTTTCCCCTTCAAAATGCTTCCCCTTTTTATTTTCTCCGAGTTTAGAGAAAATTATTAATATTAAGAATAAATAAATTAATATTTATTTAACTTAAAATTAGTATAGCATAATGAAAAATAAATTACAAACAAATTGTTTTATTTTGTCATAATTAAATTGAAATTATTAACTGATTTAAATTCTAATTTTAAATTATTTTATTATGATTTTTCATTTAATTTCTAATTTAAAGAATTTGTTTTTTTATTTATAATATTTTTTATTTTTAAAACTTTATAAAAAATAACTTTATCATATAAAATAAATAAAAATTAATTTTATTTAAAATATTAAATTTTTCATGAAATAATAAAAAATTTTAAAAAATTTAATAAAAATACACGAAATTTAATAATTTTTTCGTGTATTTTTTAATATTTTTATTTTTTATATTAATTTCTGAACACCTTCAACACTTACTAGTTTCATTGTCTTTACAATCTGATTAGTATTAGCATCAATATAGTAGAAATATGTCCCATCAATTCTTTCTACCATGAATTCATAGGTCGCTACTTCTTTCCCACTGTCCAAACGAATTACCGCTTTGCTGATTTTTAATACATTATAATCAAAGCCGAGCAACTTTTCTGCACTGTCTGTATCTACAACAAATTCTGGTGAACGTTCTACATGATTGAGAGCATAATTTACCGCTTCAAACCCAATCACTTCTTGAGCTGTCAAATCAACTTTCACTTTAACCAAATCTGGATACATTATCACACCATCAATCACCGGCGCCAAATTTATATATGCTACATTATCATGTATTTCTAACCAAACTGAATCCATACTCTCAAATCCAATATTATTAGCAAAAGTTTTGCTAAGTTCCATTGCTTGTTCATTTTTCATGATTGGATTACCAGTCTCTGCATAACCAGAAATTGTAATTAATAATCCGTCTCGTTTGCTAACTTGTGCAAAAAATTGTTTATTATCAACCTCTACGTTAAAATCATATGTCGCAATATCGCCGTTCGTCTCTTTATCAAAACTTATTTTTACATCTTCTCTATTTTTATATACCGTATTTTTTAAATAATCATACGCTTCATCTTTGCTAACTTCATTTTCGCTTAATCCCTTAACTTCAGTTGTTTCCAAAGCTGTAGAGAAAGGACCATCAAATATCATAGCTGGATAGTCAATATTTTCACTGCTCAAATCTCCCAATCCCGCAGAAAGTTCGTTCATTCCTGTATCATCAAATACAGAAGCATCTACAAAATTGAAACCAGCATCATACATTCCCGCATTTTGTTTATTTAAATTCTCTTTAATTTTCCCAAGTACTAAACTTATTTTATCAAAAACCAATTCTTCTTCCTGGGTCAAATTCTCGCCTTTATACAATGTATTTGAATATGCTTCGCACAATCCATTTACTTGGTTGAAAAATTTTGTTGCACTACTCGCATTCACTTCATCAATAGGAAGCACACTTAGCCCTGCTAAAATATAATTACAATCCAACATCATGTCTTGCAGCGTATTTAATTTTGCCTGTTTTGTTGTCAAAGTAGAATACTTTGCCACATCAACTGAAAGGTTGTTGACATTGTCTACCATTGAATAATAGCTTGATGTATATACTCCTTCTAACACATTTGCATTTTGCTTCCCAGAATTATATACTTGATAATAAGCAATCAGCACACAGGTCAATATTATCAGTAATGACACTATTACAACTATTAAACCTGGAATCATCTTTTGAGCATTGCTTTTTTTCTTAGTGTTCTCATCTTGCTGTTTTTTTGACTGAGATTGATTTTTCTCTTCTTCATAATCTACGCTTGTTATTTTTTTGTTATCCATAAATTCTCCTTTTATACTGCAAATATGTGTTTACCTATTTGTGTCACATATGTCGTTGACCAAATCCATTTGCTCGTAGCCGTCTCTGGATTGTAATAATAGATTGAACCATATGTAGGGTCCCAACCATTTAGTGCATCATCTGCTGCTTGATACGCAGTCTCATTCGGCTCTAAGTTGATTTGTCCATCGTTCACCGCAGTGAATGCCCATGGCTGATAAATAACTCCTGCTATTGTATTTGGGAATCTACTGTCCTCAACCCGATTTAAAACTACTGCTCCAATGGCCACTTGTCCAGTATAACTTTCACCACGAGCCTCTGCATAGATTACTTTTGCAAGCAAATATCTATCATTGCTGCTATAACTTGATGAACTCGAACCACTAGATACACTTATTCCCATCTTTGCAGCAGTCAATGGACCAACTATGCCGTCCTGAGTTAAACCATATCTCTTTTGGAATTTTTTTACTGCACTAATTGTCAAAGGCCCATTTATTCCATCAACATTGCCTGTATAATAACCCCACTTCTTTAATCTAGTTTGCACTTCTTTGATATCCGCCGTAGCCGAATCAACCGATTCAATACGTGCGATTGTAGTTTTTGCAGGCTCTTGTTTTATTCCTTGTATAGCGCCTACACTTCCTGCTATACCCAAAAAACAAGAAACCATAACAAGCATCGCAATTAATAATTTTTTCATTACTCCTCCTTAATCGAAGAGACTTTTAAACCATTCAACAATCTTCGATTTATACTTAATTTGTATAGAGTTTTCAAAATTATTCACAAAACATAAAGGTGGATACATAACACACCACCAATTATCTCCTTCGGCCTCTCCTAGTTCTACTATCACTGCATCATAATATCCAGATTCAAGTGTCGTATTACTGTAAGTCCTAGTCGGAAAATACTCATTATTGATTTTTACATTTACCGAATAATCAAATCTATTTTCTCTCAATATTTGTAAACAAATTGCTTCCATTCGGTTAGATAAAGATTTTGTAATACTAATTGCTTCATCTTTGCTCTGCACATCGCATAAATATGGAGTCAAAAATTCAACCAAACCATCTTTGATTTCATATTTTATATTTTGGTCTATGTTGCTATTACTATTTGCTCTAATATGTAAACGCAAATAATCATACTCTTCATTTTTTGGTAGACATATGGCAATCCCTACAACCGCCAAAACTAATAATATAACAATCCATAATTTTTTCATAATTTAATTTTTGAGTCATTTATAATTAAAAATACGCACAAAATGCACGTATTTTATAAATATTTATATTTTTTTATATTTTAATTTGGATTTGCTCTACCTGTACTATTTAATAAAGCACTCCAAGTATTTGCTCCGACAATACCATCTACACTGAGTCCGTTCTCACTCTGAAATGCTCTAACTGCTCGCTCTGTTTCCGGACCAAAAATACCATCAAGATTTGTGATTGGATACAAATATGACAAAAGAAGTTTCTGTAAGAACAATACTGAACTATTTCTACTTCCATTTCTAATTACAGTCGCACTAGGATTTAGATTCAAAAGAGCAGACCATGTATTCGGTCCAACTATTCCATCGGCAGTCAAATTGTTATTTCGTTGGAAATTAAGCACTGCTTGATAAGTATTGCCTCCAAATATTCCATCAAGCGAAAGATTGAAACCATATTCATTCAATAAATATTGAAGAATACGAACAAAATTCCCTCTATCACCTCTTCTGATTGTGGGATAATTGCTTAATTCTCGTGCAACATACGGAACACCTAAGAATTCACACACTCCTTGGCAAGCACTTTCTCCCACGTTTTGTACAAACATGGGATTGAGCATCAATTTTGCCTCTTCAAAATTGGTCATAAATCCCGCTTCTATCAATGTGGCTGGACAATTGACATTTGATAACATCCCAACAGATATCGTTCCAACAAATCGAGCACGAGTGCCGAGATTTTGACTCAATTTTTCAAAAACTTCTTCACTCAATTGTCTACTTTCATTTGGATAAGGATTATATGGGCTATAATAAACTTCAAATCCGGATGCTGAATTAAAACTATTACCTGTACCAAATGCATTGTATGCGAATGTGACGACCAAACTACAACCCGCTCGATTAGTTCGCACTACACGAGTTGATACAGAAATATCTTGTTCTTCTGGGTGGACATCAAATACATTAAACCCGCATCTCAAACATGCTAACATAAAATCTATTTTTGTTTGACGATTAAATTCATTTTCATAAAAACTTCTTCCTATATACGGCATAATCGGAGTACGCTTTCCAATAGTTGGAGGATTAATGCCGTGTTCATCATTTGCACCTATTAAAAAATTACTTGCTTCTGCCATTTTCACCTCATAAATTTTTATGCATTATGAATTCCATTTGTTAATACAAGTAATTTTAACTTTTAATATATAATTAATTTAATTTTTATTTATTTTATTGAATAAATTAAAATAATTTTATTATTTTTTAATAAAATAATATTTTTTATTATTTTTAAATATAATTACATTTTTTATTATTTTTTTAATTTTTTATTAAATTATTTGTTATTTATTTTAAATAAATAATTTATTTTTTATTTAATTTTAATTGCTAGATTTTTCGTCTAAATAACTTGCCTGCAAATCTGATACATGAATCAATACAGCAACAGGAAATCTTGAATAGGCTTCTGCTAAATCTGTTCCGACTTGACTGCGAGCATCAAATCCTCCCATATGCCAATTAATAGCCATTGCCTCTTCTCTGGTTAAACGCATAAAACCGCTAATGATATAAACAGATTTTTCTCCATGGCCATATGGAAGAGTATTGTTATACGCAAAGTATGGCACTTGTATCCATTGACCGTCAACCTTTTGATTGCGATAATCTAAGGTGTACGTGTTTACTTTGCATACATCATGCAAAAGAGCAATTATTGCGATACTTTCATCTGAAATTCGTTCGCTATAATTTTCTCCAAATTCATTGATAATGCTCTTTTTAAATCGATAATAAACATTCAATGAATGTTGGCACAAACCTCCAACATATGCCGAATGCTTTCTACCAGATGCGGGAGAAGTAAAAAAGTTGCTAGAATTGATTAAATAATCTAATAGTTTATCTGCACCCTCTCTCTTTATATTGTCATTATATATTTTGATAAATTCTTCTTTGCTTTCTTCGATTGTCTTCTCCATATATCTCCCTTTTTAAATTTAACTTATACGATTATTATAATTTATTTTTTATAATCACGTTTATGATAAGTTGTATGTAAATATTGTTTTGCCTTTTCGCTCAAAGGTGTAGACAAAAATTCTTTATATAGCATTTGAATGTTTGGATTTTCGAAACTTGATTTAAGATCCATTTTAGCATCTTGCTCATACAAACCTTGTGCTCGTTTCACAACCGCATCGTCAGAATTATTGCTTCTTGGTTGACCACCACCACCAACACAACCATTTGGACATGCCATAACTTCTATCATATCAAACTTTTTACTTTTCAATTTGTCTAAAAGTAATCTTGCTTGCATTGTTCCAAAAATGACACAAAGTTTAATTTCTCTTCCTAATAAATTGACTGTTGCAGTTTTTACATCTTTATATCCTCGCAATTTTTTGAATTGCAACAAGTCTTGTGGTGGATTTTCTCCTGTTGTAAAATAATACGCAGTACGCACAGCTGCCTCCATCACTCCGCCACTTGCTCCAAAGATTACTCCTGCTCCACTTCCAGTTGGGAATGCTGAATCAAATGGCACGTCTTTTAATTTTGAAAAATTGATTTTACTACGTTTGGCAAGTTTTCCCATCTCTCGAACTGAAACTACAAAATCTGTGTCTTTGCCATAATACGAACGTAGTTCTTCACGTTCTGCCTCAAACTTCTTGGCAACACACGGAGTCATTGCAACTACAACTAAATCACTTGGTTCTATTTCAATTAGTTTTGCAAAATAATTTTTTAATACACTAGCCTGCATTCCAATAGGACTTCTACAAGTTGAAAGATTTGGTATATATTGCGGATAAAATGTTTCCACAAATTTTACCCACGCAGGACAACAACTTGTAAATTGAGGCAATGTTTTTCCGTTTTTGATTC
>ERZ1643249.3456-NODE-3456-length-13893-cov-8.760515_pt1 | contig 13893 bp, 7 predicted proteins | sample MGYA00579263_ERZ1643249 | MGnify/ENA primary metagenome ERZ1643249 (study PRJEB29033, sample SAMEA4952264) | chicken gut metagenome | biome: Broiler Chicken; feature: Gastrointestinal Tract; material: Caecum | place: Ireland | collected 2018 | study: Broiler...
ATAAAATACATTCTCTCTTTTTTTCATGAATTTATGCTTTATAAAAAAGCTAATAAATAAATATTTTGCAAAACTATTGCAATTTTAAGAAAACAATAATAAAATAATAAGGTCATGAATATGTATAATATAAATTAAAATAAAGTTTGTAATAATTATATAAAACAAGAAAGGAAGCTTGTATATGAACATTTTATTAGATGCAATGGGTGGAGATAATGCCCCAGATGCAAATATAAAAGGAGCACTCAAAGCAGTTAAAGAAGTTAAAGCAATAATAACACTAATAGGAAAAGAAGACATTATTAGAAGTAAAATAAAAGAATTCACAGGGAAAGAACCAGAAGAAATTTCTAATAGGCTAAAAATAAAAAATGCAACAGAAATTATAGAAATGGAAGATGGACCAACAGATGCAATAAAGCATAAAAAAGATTCATCTATGGTAGTAGGATTTAGAATGCTAAAAGAAAACGAAGGAGATGTATTTATTTCTGCTGGAAACTCAGGAGCATTGCTTGCTGGAGCAACGCTAATAGTAGGAAGAATTAAAGGAATAGATAGACCTGCATTAGCAGGAATATTACCAGCATATAAAAGTCAACTTTTATTAATAGATTCAGGATCAAACACCAACTGTAAGCCAATTAATTTGTTACAATTTGCGCAAATGTCAACAATATATTTAAAAAATACATTTGGAATTGAAAAACCAGCAATAGGATTATTAAATATTGGAACAGAAGAAACCAAGGGAAATGACTTAGTAAAAGAAAGTTATAAATTATTAAAAGAAAAATCTGAAGAACTAGGAATAAATTTTGTAGGAAATGTAGAAGGTAGAGATGCATTTTCAGGAAAAATAGATGCAATAGTAACAGATGGATTCACAGGAAATGTTTTCTTAAAAACAACAGAAGGAATTGGAAAATTTGTAAAACGAACATTAACAGAAAGTCTAACACAAAATATACTTGCTAAAATCTGTACAATACCATGTTTACCAGCAATTAAACGTTTCAAAAAAACAATGGATTATAAATCATATGGAGGAGCATTATTTTTAGGAGTAAAAAAACCAGTTGTAAAAGCACATGGAAGTAGTGATGAAGAACTTTTTGAATTTACGATTAGGCAAGCTGAAAAATTTGTTGAAAATAAAGCAGTAGACAAGATGATAGAACATTTTGAACAAAATAAAATTTTGAATAGTTAGTACAAAAATAAAAAAAATATCAAATATGCTTGACAAAATAATAAACATATAATATAAATGTTAAAGACACATTTGAAAAATTAAATGAAATAGATCATTTAAAAATGAGAGGGGGTGAACTTGTTATGAGTTCAGAAGAAATATTTGAAAAAGTAAAAAATATAATAGTTGAACAATTAGGTGTAGCAGATACATCAGTTACAATGGAAGCATCATTTATAGATGATTTAGGTGCTGATTCATTAGACATTGTAGAACTAGTTATGGCATTAGAAGAAGAATTTGATATAGAAATTCCAGATGCTGATGCAGAAAAAGTTGTTACAGTAGGAGATGTAGTTGACTACATAAAAGAAAATGTATAAGAAATAAAATATAGGCATGTTAAAATGACATGTCTTTTTTCTTGCATTTTTTAGCTGGATATAGTAAAATATAAACATAAAAAATAAAAATGAGAGGCAAAAAATGAAAAGTTTAGAAGAAAATATAGGTTACTTATTTAAAGATAAAGAACTACTAAAAAAAGCATTAACACACACTTCATATGCATATGAAAAAGGAGTAGAAAGTAATGAAAAACTAGAATTTTTAGGAGATAGCATATTAGAATTTATAACTAGTATATATATTTATCAAAAATATCCAAAACTAAAAGAAGGAGAAATGACAAAAGTAAGAGCAACTGTTGTATGTGAAGAAAGTTTATATAAAATAGCAACTAAATTAAGATTTAATGAATTTTTATATTTAGGAAAATCAGAAATAAAAGGAAAAGAACAAATAAGAAAAGCAATATTAGCAGATAGTGTTGAAGCTGTAATAGCAGCCATATATTTAGACAGCAACTTAGAAGAAGCACGTAAATTCATAATAAGTAATTTAGAAGAAGAAATTAGAAATGCAACAGAACATGTTGGTCAAAAAGATTATAAAACAGTTTTACAAGAAAAATTGCAAGAACATGGAAATACTTCAATAAAATATGTTATCATAGATGAAAAAGGACCTGACCATGAAAAATCATTTGTAGCCAAAGTAGAATGGAATGGAAAAAAACTTGCAATAGGAGAAGGTAAATCTAAAAAAGCAGCTGAAATGGAAGCTGCTAGAAAAGCACTTGAAAATTTTAAAACTAATAATTAAATTTAGAAAGGTAAAATAATAAAATGACAAAACATTATATAATTCCAATTTTTGTACCACATTTAGGATGTCCAAATGATTGTATATTTTGTAATCAAAAATCAATAAGTGGACAACAAAAAATGATAACAAAAGAAGATATAGAAAATACTATCAACTTTTATTTAAATAATATAAAAGATAAAGAAGCAAAAAAAGAAGTTGCATTTTTTGGTGGAAGTTTTACAGGAATTGATGTAGAAAAACAAGAAGAATTTCTACAAACTGCATACAAATATATAAAAAACAACCAAATAGATAGTATAAGAATTTCTACAAGACCAGATTATATAAATAAACCTATTTTAAAAATGTTAAAAAAATATAAAGTAAAAACAATAGAACTTGGAGTTCAGTCTGCAAATGATTATGTTTTAAGACAAAGTCATAGAAACCATACATTTGAAGATGTAAAAAAAGCATCAAAATTAATAAGATGGTATGGATTTAATTTAGGACATCAAATGATGGTTGGACTTCCAGATAGTACAAAAATAGATGAAATTAATACAGCAAGAGAATTAATAAAACTAAAGCCAAAAATGGTTAGAATTTATCCTGTTCTAGTAATAAAAAATACAAAATTGGAAAAAGATTATCTTGATGAAAAATATAAACCATTAACAGTAGTACAAGCTGTTGAAACTTGTAAAGAAATTGTTCCAATGTTTATGAAAAAGGGAATAGAAGTAATAAGAATAGGATTACAAAATACAGATGAAATAACAGATCCATCCATAAAAGGGAGTGAAGTTGTTGCTGGGCCATATCATCCTGCATTCAGACAACTTGTAGAAGCTAGTTTGTGGTATGACAATATTGTAGAAAGAATAAAAGAATTAAATGTAAAAGTTAAAAAAGTACAAATTACAGTAAATCCTAAAGATGTAAACAATGTTGTTGGACATAAAAGGGAAAATGTAAATAAACTAAAAGACATGTATGAACTTGATTTGATTGTTAAACAAGAGGATAAAATTAAAAGTGGAAAATTCGAGTTAGAGGTATTAGAAACATATCCGGAATTTTTGGAAGAACATACATAAATTTCATTTTTCAGATAAATTAATAATATTAGAAAGGAATATAATAAAAGATGCAACAAAAAAATGGTCTAATAAATGTATTATTAATTATAATAATGGTATTAGTTGTTGTTGGATGTATTGTTTCATATTTATATTTTGGACAAGAGGACGTAAGTAATACACAAAACACAATATTTAATATGGAAGACTATCCTAAAGTAGATGGTTCAATTGCAACATTAAAACTAGCAGAAGCATTCAAATCAGCATTTACAGGAGAAGATATTGATAATGTAAATATTACTCATTCAAAAACAGAAAAAGCATATGAAAATTTAATAAATACAGAAACAGATTTAATATTAGTAACATATCCAACAGAAGAAGAAATGCAACTTGCACTAAATAATGGTGTAGAATTAGAAATATATCCAGTTGTAAAAGATGCTTTTGTATTTTTTGTAAATAAACAAAATCCTGTAGAAAATTTAACTCTAACTCAAATACAAGACATATATTCAGGAAATATAACTAATTGGAAAGATGTTGGTGGTGCAGATGCACAAATTACAGCATATCAAAGACCAAGTACATCTGATAGTCAAAAAGGGATGTTATCTCTTGTTATGCAAGGAAAAAATATGAAAGAGCAAGACTTGGAAGATGTAGAATTGTGGCAATTAACAGACATTATAACAGATTATACAAATACAGATACAGCAATTGGTTATTCATATAATTATTATACTTCTTTATATGATAAAGAACAAATAAAACTTTTATCTGTAAATGGAATAGAACCAACATATGAAAATATAAAAACAGGGTTATATGGACTCCAGACAGAATATTATGCAATAATTCGAAAAGATGAACCAGAAGATAGTAATGTAAGAAAGTTATTAAATGCAATGATTTCAAGTTATGGTCAAAGTATTGCAAAGGAGGCTGGATATGTCGAAAGCTATTAAAATAAAATTAATTTGTGTTACTGTATTTTCAATAATCTGTATTATTATAACATCATTACTTATTATGTATAAAAATATAGATATAGCAGATGAGCAAATAAGTAATGAAAACGTAGAAAATCCTATAACAACAGAAACAGTTGAAGAACAAGGAATAGACTTAAAAGGAAAATATAATCAAAATGATTTAAAAATATTAAGCAAACAAGCCTCAACAGAAAAAATAGAGTTTTCATATTTTCAAATTGATGGTTTAAGAGACAAAACAATTCAAGATAATATAAATAAAGAGATTGAAAGATTAACACTAAATTCTTACAAAGAAAAAATTAATATAGATGATGTTGTGAATTTATCTGTAAGTACTAGCTGTACTGCGAATTACGGAAATATAATTTCATTAAATTTATATTGTTGGGGAAGATTTGATGCGAGTAAAACTGATGAACAAACAGAGATTATAGATATTGAAAAAGGAGTTAATTTTGATTTAAATACAGGGAATAAAATTGAATTTAATGAAATTTTTAAAACAAATGCTCCTATGAAAGATATTATAAGAAAATCCACTTATTATAGTATTTTAAGAGATAAGGCCGAAACAAATTTATCATATGAAATGATTGTAAATGATTATGGAAATATTGAAGAGGACCTAGCATATGTTATGGAACAATATTTAAGAGGTAAAATAACAGAATTTTATTGTACAACATCAGATATAATAATTCTTTTTGATGACATGAGAATTGATATTCCAATGCAAGACTTTGCAGATTATATAGTTATATATAATAAATTTATAAAAAATGAAGACTTATATGAAGATGATGATATTGGAATTGACAATTTATATACATTAACAACAAGGCAAAATGATTCATATTATTATTATACAAATTATCAAAATGAAGCAAATTATTTCATTGACATATTTGTAGAATGGCAAGAAGAAAACAAAACAGACTTTGAGAAAAAATTAGTAGAAAACAAAATAAAAGATATAGAAGAAGAAATATCAAACTTAAAAGTATTAGCAAATCAAAATACACAAAATTTTTACATATTAAACTATAAAATTACAATTGAAGATTATGTAGATGAAACAACCAAAAATACTTTTATAAAATATGTAGAAATAGGAAATTCATATGATATGACAGCTCATGACTTTACAGAAAATATTGAACCAATTGTAATACAAAAGAACAGAGAAGCACATGAATCTGACATAGAATTTGTTTATGACTTTTCTAGTCTTTTAGGAATATCTCCTCAAGAAACAACAGAATATTATAATCCTATAACAGGAGTAAAAGTAGTAATTTAAATGAATAAAAACACTATATATTACGAATAATGTTAATATATGGTGTTTTTTTGTGTATATAGCAAATGGAGGAAAATTTGTTATGAATGAAAATGTAAAAAATTCAATTATATCAATAATAGGTACAATTCTTGGAGCTGGAATGATAGGATTTGGCACAGCATCTTTTTTATTACCAAACCAATTATCAACAGGAGGATTTTCAGGAATTGCAACAATAACATATTACATGTTTAAAATTCCAATGGGAACAATGAACATTCTACTAAATATACCTATGTTTATATTTTCCGGATTTAAAATTGGAAAAAATTTTTTTATAAAAACAATAATAGGAACCATTAGTTTATCAATATTTATTGATATTTTTGATAAATTTAAACCAATAACTACAGATAGATTTTTAGCATCAATATATGGAGGAATTATAATAGGAATAGGAACAGCAATAATATTAAAAGTTGGATCATCAACAGGAGGAACAGAACTAATAGCAAATTTAATCAAATCATATAAACCTAATATAACAATAAGTAGATATTTAACATTAATTGATGCAATTATTGTTTTAGCTAATGTGATAGTATTTAAACATATAGAAATAGGTTTATATTCAGCAATAGCAATATATTTATATGGAAAATTAATAGATATAGTATTTGAAGGAATTTATTATACAAAACTTTTATTTATTATTTCAAATAAGAGTGAACAAATATCTAAAGAAATAGAAAATAAAGTAAAAAGAGGAGTAACAGGACTATATGGAAAAGGAATGTATAGTGGAGAAGAAAAACTAGTATTAATTTGTGCTGCAAGTAGAGGAGACATTATAAAAATAAAACTAATAGCAAAACAAATAGATGAAAAATGTTTTATAGTAGTTGCAAATGCAAGAGAGGCACTTGGAGAAGGATTTAAAGAATAATATATTATGAATAAAAAATTCCACAATTGTAAATAATAGTTGAAAAATGCAAGGAGTGGATTTTTTGTGAAAAATTATGAGAATTTAAAATTAGAAGGAGCATTGTTAGATGAAGGAAATTTAAAAAGACATTTAGAAAAAATAGCGATGCAACATAATATAATAAAAAAATCTAATAAAATAACATATCCAATACCACAATTATTAGAAAATTATTATACCATAAAAAATGTATATAATTTATTAAATGAACATATTAGTCTTGGAATAAATATTCATCCTGCAGGAGAATGGATACTAGATAATTTTTATATAATTGAAGAATCTGTACAACAAATAGAAAAAGAACTAACTCTAAAAAAATATACAAATTTTGTAGGAATACAAAGTGGAAGATATGCTGGATTTGCTAGAATATATTTACTTGCTTCTGAAATTATAGCATATACAGATAATAAAATAACAGGACAAAGTTTAGAATCTTATTTACAAGCATATCAAACTAAGAAAAGCTTAAATATGGATGAAATTTGGAATATAGGAATATTCCTACAAATAGCAATAATACAAAATATTGCAGATATTTGTATAAAAATATACAATAGTCAAATACAAAAATATAAAGTAAAAAATATAATAGAAAGATTAGTAGAAAAAAAAGACAAAAACGAATTAAAATTTAATCAAGTTTCTGGAATAAAACTAAAAAATAATGAATTTAAGGGAATGAAATATCCATTTATAGAATATATGTCATATTCATTAAAAAAATATGGAAGAAAAGCATATGGATATTTAAATATTCTCGAGGAAGAAGTTGAAAAAACAGGAATTACAGTACAAGAAGCAATTCAAAAAGAACATTTTGATATAGCAATATGTAAAATATCAATTGCAAATTGCATAACAAGTATAAAAAGAATTCAAAGAATCAATTTTTTAGAAATATTTGAGAAAATAAATGGAGTAGAAGAAATTTTAAATCAAGACCCTGCTGGAATATATGAAAAAATGGAATACAAAACAAAAGAACTTTATAGAAATAGTATAAAAGAACTAGCACAAAAAACAAATATATCAGAAATATATATTTCCAAAAAAATAATCGAATTATGTCAAAGGCCTAATTTAAAAGAAAAGGAAAAACATATAGGATATTATCTAATTGATGATGGAAGAAAAGAACTAGCACAAAAACTAGGAATAAAAGAAAGAAAACTTAATTCAAAAGTAAAAGCACAAATATATATATTATCAATTATAATATTTACATTTTCAATCTCACTTTTTTTAGCATCAGCTGTAAGTGAAAACAATTTAATAAAATACATTTTAACAATTATCTTTTTAATAATACCAGTATCAGAATTAGTTATTCAAACAATCCAATATATCTTAGGAAAAAATGTTAAACCAAAATCCCTTCCAAAAATGGACTTACTAAAAGGAATAGATAGTGAAAATTCTACTTTTGTAGTTATACCAACAATAATAAAATCAAAAGAAAAAGTAAAAGAATTATTTAAAAAATTAGAAGTATTTTACCTTGCAAATCAATCACCCAATTTATATTTTGCATTATTAGGAGATTGTTCTGAAAGTGACCAAAAAGAAGAAAAATTTGATAAAGAAGTAATTGAAAAAGGTTTAAAACAAGTACAAAAATTAAATAAAAAATATATATCAAATAATAATTTTCCAATTTTTCATTTTATATATAGAGAAAGAGAATTTAACAATTCAGAAGAAAAATATTTAGGTTGGGAACGAAAGAGAGGGATGCTTACTCAATTTAATGAATATATTTTAAAACATGAAAAAAATAAATTTAGAGTAAATACAATAAATCAAGATACACTACCAAAAATAAAATATGTTATAACATTAGATGCAGATACTGAACTTACACTAAATACTGCATTTGATTTAATTGGAACTATGTCACATATTTTAAACAAGCCAGAACTAGATGAAAATAAAAATATAGTAGTTAAAGGACATGCTCTTATTCAACCACGTATTGGAATAAATTTAGACAATAGTAATAAAAATTTATTTACAAAAATATTTGCAGGTTCAGGAGGAATAGATAGTTATACTAATGCAATTTCAGATTTATATCAAGATAATTTTGAAGAAGGAATTTTTACAGGAAAAGGAATTTATGATGTAGAAATATTTTCAAAAGTATTAAAAGATGAAATACCAGAAAACACAGTTTTAAGTCATGATTTATTAGAAGGGTGTTACTTAAGATGTGGACTTGCAACAGATATAATGTTAATAGATGGATATCCAGCAAAATATTTAAGCTTTATGAATAGATTATCTCGCTGGATTAGAGGAGATTGGCAGATAAAAAGTTGGCTTAAAAGCAAATTAAATACTATATCAAAATTTAAAATATTAGACAATTTACGAAGAAGTTTATTTGAAATCTCAATAATGATATTACTAATTTGGAGTTTAGTATTTTTAAATAATTCAAAATTATTAATATATTTAGGTCTTGGAATTGTAATTTATTCATTTTTACTAGACATTTTTTCAAGAGCATTTTCAATTAAAGAAGGAGAGAAAAAACAACAAACATTTAATCCACAAATAGATGGTTTTAAAGGAGCCATTATAAGAGCAGTGCTAACTTTAGGCTGTTTACCATATAAAGCATATATATCAATTGTTTCAATTGTAAAAACAATTTATAGATTAAAAATATCACATAAACATCTATTAGAATGGATGACATCAGAAGAAGCGGAGAAACAATCAAAAACAGATATATCAACATATTATAAAACAATGTTTATAAATGTAATAATAGGAATTTTATCAATAATACTTGCAGTTTTTAAACAAAATATTTTATTAACAATTGTTGGAATTTTGTGGATAATAGTACCTTATATAATGTTTAAGATAAGTCAAATACATGAAAATAAAGAAATGGCTATAAATGAAGAAGATAAAAAATATTTGATAGATATTGCAAAATTAACATGGCAATTTTTTAAAGATTATTTAACAAAAGAAAATAATTATTTAATGCCAGATAATTATCAACAAGACAGAAAACCAATTGTAGTATCAAGAACATCATCAACAAATATTGGACTTTCACTTTTAGCAGTTATATCAAGTTATGACTTAAAATTTGAAAATTTAGAAGATACACTAAATTTATTAGAAAAAATTATAAATTGTGTATATAATCTTCCAAAATGGAATGGGCATTTATATAATTGGTATAATATAAAAACAAAAGAACCATTATATCCAAGATATGTATCAACAGTTGATAGTGGAAATTTAGTAGGATATATGTATACAACCAAAACATTTTTACAAGAAATTTTAGATAAAAATAAAGATAAACAAGAACTAAATGATTTAATAGAAAAATTAGATAAAATGATAGAAGAAACAGATTTTAAAATTTTATATAGTGAAGAACAAAGAGTATTTTCAATAGGATTTAATGTAGAAGAAAATAAATTAACAGATTCATATTATGATTTATTAGCATCAGAGGCAAGACAAGCAAGTTTAGTTGCAATAGCAAAAAAAGATGTATCACCAAAACATTGGAACAATTTAAGTAGAACATTAACTGTATTAAAAAAATACAAAGGACTAGTATCATGGTCTGGAACATCTTTTGAATATTTAATGCCAAATATTAATATAAAAAGATATAATGGAAGTTTACTTGATGAATCAAGTAAATTTGCAATAATGAACCAAATAGAATATAGTCAAAAATTAGGAATTCCGTGGGGAATGTCAGAAGCAGCATTTAATTTAAAAGACTTACATTCAAACTACCAATATAAAGCATTTGGAATTCCATGGCTTGGTCTAAAAAGAGGCTTAGAAGATGAAATGGTTGTTTCAAGTTATGGAAGTATACTTGCACTTTCAGATGTTTCAGAAGAGGTTGTAAAAAATATAAAAGAATTAGAAAAACAATGTATGAAAAATAAATATGGATTTTACGAATCAATTGATTATACACCAGAAAGATTAGCAAAAGGACAAATTTCTGAACCTGTAAAAACTTATATGGCACACCATCAGGCACTAATATTGCTTTCAATAAACAATTTCTTTAATAATCAAATATTTCAAAAAAGATTTATGCAAAATCCAGAAATAGAAGCTGTAAGTATTTTGTTACAAGAAAGAATGCCAGAAACATTTATAGTTACTAAAGAAAATAAACAAAAACCAGAAAAAATAAAATATCAAGATTATGAAAATTATAGTGTAAGACAATATAACAAAATTGATGAAAGAATTATAAGAGGAAATATTATAGGAAATGAAAAATATGTTATAGGAATAAATCAAAAAGGAGAAGGAGTTAGTAAATTTGAAGATAATTATATAAATAGATTTAAAATAACAGATGATTATAGTCAAGGCATTTTCATGTGTTTAAAAGATATAAAATCAAACAAAATAGAATATGTTACAGGAGAAGAAAATTGTGATAAATTTACAATTAGCTTCATGCCAGATAGAAACGAATTTCAAAAAGAAAATGAAGATTTAAAAACCAAATTTTCTATAATAGCAGATGCAAATGAACCAGTAGAAATAAGAAGATTACAAATACAAAATTTATCTGGTGAAGAGAAAATTTTTGAAGTTACAAGTTATTTTGAACCAGTACTATCAAAAAAAGAACAAGATTATGCACACACAGCTTTTAACAATCTATTTTTACTTTTTAGCTATAATGAAACAGAAGATGAAATGATTATAAAAAGAAATCAAAGAGAAACAAACCAAAAAGGATTGTATTTAATTGCAAAAATGCAGACAAATGCAGAAAAAATAGGAGAAACAGAATATGAAATAAATAAAGAAAAATTTATTGGAAGAAATAATTTAAGTGTGCCAAATGCGATAAAAAATTCAACACCGTTATCAAAAAAAATAGGACTTGTAACAGAAGGAATAGTAGCAATAAAAAATACAATTAAAATTCCACCTAAATCAAAGGGCTATGTTGATTTAATTTTATCAGTGGAATACACTAAAGAACTAGCACAAAAAAATATAGAAAAATATAAAAATATAGAAAATGTTTCAAGAGAATTTGAAATTGTAAAAGCAAAAACAGATGCAGAATCAAGATATATGGAAGTAAAGGGAAAAGATATAGACATTTATCAAACAATTGCATCTTATATATTATTTGATAATCCATTAAAATCAAAAAAGAATAATCAAAATGAAGAATTCAAACAAGAAGATTTATGGAAATATGGAATTTCTGGAGAACTTCCAATAATTACAGTAACTATTAAATATTTAAATGATATATATGTTGTAAAACAAGTTATAAAAATGTATGAATATTTAAGAATGAGAAACTTAAAAATGGAATTAGTAATAATAGATGAAGAAAATTATAGTTATGAAAATTATGTTAGAAATGAAGTTGAAGGAGCAGTTTTAAATAGTCAATTAGCATATTTAAAAAACACTTTTGGAGGTATATTTATACTTTCAAAAAGCGAAATGGATAGTAAAGATGTAAGATTAATAAAATTTGTTTCAAGTCTTGTAATAGATAGTCATTTAGGAAGTTTAGAAAATATTATAAAAGACATGGAAGAAGATGTAATAGACAATTATAGAGTAACAGAATTAGTAGATTTGCCATCAATAGAAGAAGATAATTCTAATGAAATAGATATGCTCGCAAACACAGAAAATCTAAAATATTATAATGAATATGGAGCATTTTCACAAGATGGAAAAGAATATTGGATAAAAATTAATAAAGAGCAGAAAACTCCTACAACATGGAGTCATATTATGGCAAACAAAAACTTTGGAACAGTAGTTACAGAATCAAATGGAGGATATACTTGGTATAGAAATAGTAGACTTAATAGAATAACGGCTTGGCACAACAGTTTTACAATAAATATACCAACAGAAGCTATATATTTAAAAGATGAAGAATCAGGCAGAATATGGTCTCCTACTGCAATGCCTACACCTGATGAAAAAAATTATAATACAGTATTTGGATTTGGATATGCAAAATTTATTCATTCAAGTGATGATATAATTCAAGAACTAGAAGTATTTGTTCCAAATGAAGACTCAGCAAAAATAAATATTTTGACATTAAAAAACAATGCACCTAAAAAGAAAAAAATTAAAATATATTATTATATAAAACCAGTACTTGGAGAAGATGAATTAAAAACAGATGGATATATTAAATTACAATATGAAGAAAATTCAAATGTTATTCTTGCTCGAAAATTATATAATAAAGATCCATTAAACAATATTATTTATGTATCTAGTAGTGAAAAAATCAAATCATTTACAGGAAACAAATCAAAATTCTTTGGAAAAGGTGGAATAACATCACCAGATGCTTTAAAATGTATGAGATTAGATAATGATAATGGAATTGGTAAAAAATCTTGTATTGCAATAGAATTAGAGGTTCAAATAGAAAGTTTTTCTGAAAAGAAAATATCAATTATATTAGGAGCAGAAGAAAACAAAATTACAGCAAAAGATATAGCATATAAATATTCAAATATTCAGAATTGCAATATGGAACTTCAAAAAGTAAAAAACAAGTGGAATGAAATTTTAGGAAAAGTACAAGTAAACACACCATATGAATCTTTAAATATTACACTAAATGGATGGGTGATGTACCAAACACTTGCAAGTAGACTATTAGGAAAAACAGGATTTTATCAATCTGGTGGAGCATATGGTTTTAGAGACCAATTACAAGATACATTTTCTAGTAAGTTTATAGACACTAATATTCTTTATAATCAAATTATTAAGCACAGTAAACATCAATTTATTGAAGGTGATGTAGAACACTGGTGGCATGATGAAAATGAAAGAGGAATTAGGACTAAATTTTCAGATGATTTACTTTGGCTCCCATATGCAGTAATAAAATATATAAATTTCACAGGAGATTACAGTATATTAAAAGTTAAAACTCCATATTTACAAGGAGCAGAATTAAGTGAAGATGAAAAAGAAAAATATGATAAATATTTGCAAAGCAATATAGAAGGAACAATTTATGAACATTGCAAAAAAGCAATAGACAGAGCATGTAAATTTGGAGAACATGGAATTCCTAAAATAGGAATAGGAGATTGGAATGATGGATTTAGTAATATTGGACCAAAAGGAAAAGGAGAAAGTGTTTGGCTTGGATTTTTCTTATA
>ERZ1643249.3457-NODE-3457-length-13889-cov-4.924172_pt1 | contig 13889 bp, 12 predicted proteins | sample MGYA00579263_ERZ1643249 | MGnify/ENA primary metagenome ERZ1643249 (study PRJEB29033, sample SAMEA4952264) | chicken gut metagenome | biome: Broiler Chicken; feature: Gastrointestinal Tract; material: Caecum | place: Ireland | collected 2018 | study: Broiler...
TAACTTTATATAATTATATCATGCTTTATATTTTTTTTAAAAGACAAATTACCTTTTCTACAAAATATTCTAATTTACTTGTTTTTTAAGAAATAAAATAGTAATATTAATAACGGTGATTTAAATGAAAATCTATCATACATTAAAACCTATTTTTTATTCTAATTCTAAAGTTCTAATATTAGGAAGTATCCCTTCTGTAAAATCTAGAGAAATTGGTTTTTACTATGCTCATCCTAGTAATAGATTTTGGCCTACCTTAGAATATATTTACAATGATAAAATAGGAACTACTAAAGAAGATAAAATATTATTCTTAAAAAAACATAATATTGCTCTTTTTGATGTAATAAAGAGTTGTGATATATCATCTTCTAGTGATAATACTATCAGAAATCCTGAAATAAATGATTTAACAACTATACTAACAAATTCTAAAATCAAAGCAATATTCACAACTGGTAAAAAAGCTTATCAACTTTATCAAAAATATTGTTATCCCAAAACAAAGATAGAAGCCATTTATCTACCTAGTACATCAGGAGCCAACTGTAGAATGACAAAAAAAGAAATAATACTAGCTTATAGCAAAATCAAAGAATATACAGATGAAAAAAATACCTAACATACTTTTAATATGTAATTAGGTATTTTTATTATTCAAACCAAAAATCATTAAAATCATATTTAAATACTCTATAAGCATATTTATTAGAAGTATAATTAAATTGCTTTATCAAAATACCATCGCTGTTATATTCTCCAAATGAATGATTCTTACCAGAACTAGTTACATAATTATCACCAACATTCTGAATACTACTAACTATACTAGAGTAAGGTAAATCAACAGATTTAACAAGCTTATAAGTTCCTTCTTCTTCATTTACTTCATATAAATAATACATAGATCTTTCACCTTCATCATAAGAAGTAGAAGCTCCCTCGTAACTAGACCAATCCTGACTAGGCCTTGTTCTAGATCTAGTATAATTATTATTATACATAGCCAAATAATATGTATCATCACTATCTGGGTTATCCATATAAGTTATAGTATGTTGACCAGCTTGTGATAAAAAGTCACCATCTTTATCTAAAACTAAATCTTCATAAGAAGTATCTTTATATACTGATTCATCAGCTATCAAATATTTTATACTTGGTTCTTCATAAGCATTTTCAATATATATAATAGTACTCATCTCGCGAGAACTTAATACCAAATCATTATCTCCAACCATATTCAAACTATTCAAATGAATCCAATCTAATTCATCGCCACCATAAGTATTACCACCTTCTGGTTGAACAGCTGTCTCATAAATCTCTGGCATAAAATCCATCATATCAACTATTTCTGTTACTTTACCAGTTTCTAAATCTAGAAGAATTACTCTATCCTCAATAGTATCAGCTCCATCTTTATTAGCAAGTATTAATAAAGCATTCTTATCTTCGTTATAAATATAATCATGATGCATAGAATAACCATCAAAATCATATTTTTTCTCTATCTTTCCTAACTTATTAACTAACAAAAATCCACTATCAGTATAACTATATAGCATATTTCCATCAATAAATTCAATTCTATCAGTCCTATATCCTGAAAGAGGCAATTCGCTTCTTAAAATACCATCATTATCATATAAATATACATTAGAATTAAATGACTTATCATGACCCAAGACAGCATATAGACCATTTTCTAATTCGGTATCTATATTTGAACTAGTAACATCTAATTTTAAATCAACGCCAGATTCTGTATCAGGAACATTAATAGAAAATTCCTTTTCTTCACTATTACCATCTTTATCAACACAAGTAATCTTTATATTATTAGTCTCATCTTTTATAAGACCAATTACTTGATAAGCATGTGTAGTAGCATACTCTCCTTCACTATTATATAAAGTATTAGAATAAGATGGTATCTGACTATCAGAAACAGCTATTTCATAAGAAACTTTAACTTCATCTTCAGTATTAAAATAAATATTAAAAGATAAAGTATTAGTACCATAAGGATTATAAATTATAAGCGGATTATCTAAAGTATAATCATTATCTTTTAATAATTCCTCTATCTTATCATTAACTACATTCTGATACTTCATATTAAAAATATCAACATAAGAAACAGTATTTATAGAACTAATACCATCACCTAAACTATCACTCTCATCTATAGCAATATTATCATTTAACCAAGCCGTATCATTTATATTATTTTTTCTTGTTTCTTCTCCTACTTTAAATAATACGACTACTAAAACAGCTATAACTACTATAATAGCCAAAACTATTAAAATAATTTTTTTCTTTTCTTTAATAAAATCCAATATTTTTCTAAACATAACACCCTCCTATAATATTAAATTACTAACTATTATTATAATAAATAAAATCCTCCTATCTATTAATTCCCCATTTATATCAATCTCTTTTTAACAAAAACAATTATAAAAACAAAATATTAAATGAATATTAAAAAATAAAGTTAAGTTTTATTTTAATCACATACAAAAAATAATTCTGACTTATAAGTTCATTTCTAAATTTGTTACAAAATTAACACATAAACTTTAATACATTTTAAAAGAGGAATTTTTAATCCTCTTTTAAACATTAAGTATATTTACTTTCTTACTAGAAATGTAAGAATTAGTTTATAAATTATTATTTAAGATTATTTTTAATTCATTCATTAGTTTTCTTTTTAGCATCCTCTATTCCATTTTTTATTGAATAAACAAAGATAAATATTTTTATTCTCCATCTTATTATCTAATAAAAATGTATTTATTGGTGGTGCATAAATTCCAAACCAACAAATTTATTTAAATTACAATACTATTTGTCATTTAAATAAATATACAAAAAAAACAAACTAGAAATTCTATTTCAATAGTTTGCTTTATATATATATCATATTGTTCTTGCTCTATTTATTCCTAAAATTTATTAAGAAGATAAGTAAATAATATTATTCATTAATTAAATATTCTATTACCTATTTTTAAAAACAACTTTAAACACTGTATAATTATCTTTAGAAAATACGCTTATTTTACCTTTATGATTTAAGACCTAAGCCATATCTATTACTAATCCTATTTCTAGCCTGATCTTCTCTATAAAAACGTTCAAAAATTTTCTCTTGATTACTTACAGGAATCGTATCTCCCTTATTAGCAACTGATAAAATAATACTATCTTTCTTTCTAATCAACTCTACTAAAATAACTTCTTTTTTATAACTATGTTCTATAGCATTATCAATTAAAATAGATATTAATTGTTTTATATTACTAGGATTACAATTTAATATTATACCTTCCTCTATATTATAATCTATTCTCAAATCATTTTCATACGCTAAACTTTCTAAAGTTAAAATAGACATTTCTATAAGCTTAGATATATCAGTATTAACATAAAGTTCTTTATTCTGTGACTGTTCTAACTTAGCCAGATCTAATAATTCTATTACTAACTTATTCATTCTCTCGGCTTCATTCTTAATATTATTAACCCATTTACTATCTTTATTATCTATCTTAATAGCATCCGCACTAGCCATTATTACAGAAATAGGTGTCTTAAGTTCATGCGAAGCATCAGCGATAAATCTTTTTTGCTTATCAAAGCTATCAATTACTGGTCTCATCAAAAAATTAGTAATAATACCAGCTAAATATAAAATTAATAACTCTAAAATAATAAAAAGTACAATAGACTCTTGTAAGTTAGATAATAATCTTTCCCTAACTATAGTATTATCAATTATAATTATAAAACGTCTAGGTCTATAATAATATGAATAATTACTAAAATATAAATTATTAATTCCAATCTTTCTTTTTTCATTATTATCTATTATTTCCAAAGCCAAATTTCCAATATTACTAACATTAGTATTATAATTATCATGACTAACAATATCAGTTATCTCATTAAGACTATTTAACAAAACAGTATAGACTGTATAATCCATAAAAATTCTTTTATTTAAAGCATCTTTTACTATGTCATCGCCTATATTATTAATATCATTTACATCATCATTACCATTCATTACTCTCTTAACATCTTTATTAAGTCTTACTAGATTACTCTTAATTAATAACTTTTCTTTATTATAATCTTGATAATTAAACATAAAACAAATAAATATTAAGAAAGATGTAAGTATTGCTAAAATAGTAAAAAAAACTTTATTTTTTATCTTTTTCATTATTTACCTCTAACCTATATCCTAATCCTCTAACAGCCTTAATAGTAACATGAGAACCAATTATCTTTAGCTTCTTTCTTATAAAAGATAAATATGCTTCTAAATTATTTGATTCAACTTCATTATCAATTCCCCATATTTTATCATAAACTTGACTCTTAGATATAATTTGGTTAGGATTATACATAAAATATTCTAAAATTAAGAACTCCTTACATATAATATCAATAGACTCATTAGTAGTAGTACAAATCAAATTAGATGTTCTAATATTAAGTTTCAAATCTCCAACTTCTAAATAATCTTTACTAGCATTAGACTGATTATTTCTAAGCCAGACATTAACCCTAGCAATCAACTCTTCCATATAAAAAGGCTTAGTCAAATAATCATTAGCACCATATTCAAATCCATTTAACTTATCTTCTAACAAATCTTTAGCAGTCAAAATTATTACTTTAACAGCTATATCTCTTTTTCTAATCTCTTTTAAAATTTCAAAACCACTCTTATGTGGTAACATGACATCTAAAATAACCAAATCACATTGCCCATTCAAAATATTATATAAACCTTCTTCTCCATCACAAGATATATCTACACTATATTTTTCCTCTTTAAGTCTAGACTTGATGGCATCTGCTAAATTAAATTCATCCTCAACAATTAAAATTCTCATACTTACCACTACCTTTATTTATAAAATCTTTAAAATAAATCTTACAAATCCAACGAATATATAAAGTTTTGCTATAACTTCATATTCTAAAAAAGATTATTTTTATTTTATAAACCTCACACTATATTAAAGGCAAAATTTAATAATATTAATAACTAAAATTTAATATAGAACTTAATAGAAAACAATATCCTAGTATAATAGAGAGAAACATGACCTATATTTTAAAATCTATTATGAGCATTTTAATAGAGGGAATGAATATAAGAAATTTAAAACATAACTTAATTCAAGTTAATTTTAACAAATATAAAAACCCTGATAATAAATATTATTTGTCGGATACAATAATTTAAAAAATCTCTTACTACTATTCTATTTTAGCTATAAATAATAACTAATCATAAATTATTTTATTTTTCTCATTTCTCTAATTAATTTATCAGTATATTTACCATCTAATTATCTCTTTTTAATTTCTATATCAATCAAACAATAATATTACTTAATTAATCAAGCTTATTATAATAAATCTTGCTATGATTTTCAATAGATTTACATATTATTTCAAATTTTTCTAAGAATGGTCTATGAAATTCTTCATCTAATATCGTATATTTTTATCATTAAGATTAGCATTTAAATTTAATTAAACAATATATATACAATTTTATGATATTTTCTTTACTAATTCACTAACATTTATCTTACCTCCTCTAACTTATATTATTTGCGATAAACTACTAAAAACCCTTCTTATTTTAGAAAATATCATAATTTCACATAATTTAAAGTTTTAGATAGCTAAATTTATAGTTAATACCTACATTATTCTAGGTATACATTATATTACTTTTATCACGATTAAAATATAATATATTGAAAGGAGGAATACCTATGTATGGCTATGGTTATGGATATCCTGGATATGGTTGTGACGGATTCGGAGGAAATTGGATTTGGATCATAATAGTTGTTTTAATTATCTTCTTTGTTTTATTCTGGGGTAACGGAAATAACTGCAATCATTGTCCTAATAATAACTGCGGTTGCTAATAAATCTTTGACACATTTTAGTATGTGTCTTTTTATTTTATTCTCTCACGTATTATATCTCCACTTTCTAAATGACCAATTAAAAGCGAAGATTCAGAATCGTGCTCCAAATAATTTTTCTTAACTAAATCCTCATCATAATTAGCATAACAATATTTACAAAAATGCTTACAAGAATTATAAACACCTATATCAACCATAGAAACACACTGACAATTAGAACTACCTCTAGCCTTCCAAGTTTTAAAAGCTTTACCGGTTAATTTATAAGCATCACTATGGGACAAACATTCTCCTTTTATAAAACCATATTCCACTAAATTATTATCCTCACAGCAAGTCTGAACAGTCATACCATACTTCTTAGCAATCTCACTAAAAGACAAACCTAACTCTTTATAATCAGAATCAGTAAACTCTCTATACTTTAAAACATCTCTATTCTTCTTAACATTCTTATAAATATCAAGAAAAGAAACAATAATTTTTTTAACATAACCTTTTAGAAGAAAACATAACCTAGAAAAAGCTCTTTTATGATATTCTAAATCATATTTATCTGATAAAAATATAGGATCATATCTTATACAAACATTATCACAACCAACAATACCAGATATTTTCTTAACTCCTTCAATAACTAATCTCTTATCACAAACATTAGGCTCTATATCATTCTTATATGGAGTTATAGTCACATGAAAAATAATAGGCTTATCTATCTCAGTTATATATTCAATAATAGGATTAGGATTCTTAGTACAAAACAAAATAGCATCAACTGAAGAAAACTTAATTCTACTAACCATATTATAATTAAAAGGATTTCTAACATCAACATATCCTTCTCTATAGCGATTAATAAACCATTTAGAGTAAAAAGCAACTATATCAGTTCTACCACTAACATTTAAAATCATAATTATAACCACTCCAATAAATAAGAATTATAGAAAATATCTTTTTTTCTTTTTTTAGAATATCATTTATATATATGAAAGTCAACAAATCAAAATATTTTTATATGGTGAGAAAACTATATAATTATACCTTTTTTTACAATTACGTAACATACATCAATCCTTTATAACACTATAATAACTATCTTTATAAAATATTATAGTAACCCTAGTATATTTATTTATTTTAGAATCTATAGAAATCTTGTGTCCCAACTTTAAAGAAAGACTCTTAGCAATAAAAAGTCCCATACCAGTAGATTTATTTCTAACTCTACCATTATATCCCGTAAAAGATTTATCAAATACTCGAGGTAAATCAGCCTCATTTATACCAATACCATTATCTTCTATAGTAAGTAAAATCTTATCACCATCATCTTTTGCGAAGATTTTAATATAAGCACCTTTTCTATCTTTCTTATATTTTATACTATTACTAATTATTTGATTAAGAATAAATTCTAACCACTTAGAATCAGTTAATACTTTAACATCTAGATTTTCTACAATAATCTCTATATTAGACCTCAAAATAATATCTTTATTTCTAAGTAAAACTTCGCCAATTATCTTATTAAGATCTACCTCTTTAATCAAATAATCAACACTAGCATTCTCTCCTCTTACATAATATAAAACTTGTTCTACATAATCATCTATTCTCTTTATTTGAGTAAGTATCTTTTCATCAAAATTATCTTTATTATTATGAGACATTAAAGTTAAAGTAGCAAGAGGAATCTTCACTTCATGAATCCACATTTCTATATACTCTTTAAAATTATTCATTTGTTCCCTATATTTATTTACATTCTCACACATAGATTTATCTATATCATATAATACTGAATATAACAAAACTCCTTCATAAAAACTAGGTTTTGTTATAGTTTCTAATACTAAATAACTTTGATCTAAATTTTTAGTATTAGAAACTAAATTATTATAAAATTCTCTTTTTCTTAAATAATCAACCATAATTATACTTATTAAAAGACAAAATATAACAATAGATATAGCTATTATTAGGGAAACTTCAACTGAAAAAGCTAAAAGCATTAATAATATAAGCAAGTAAGAAATAAAAAAAAGTATTATTATATACAATTTATCCTTTAAATATTTTTCTAATTTCATAATAAAATATATCCTACCCCTTTCCTAGTCTCAATTATATCCTCATAACCAATCTCTTTTAACTTACTTCTTAATCTACTAATATTAACAGTTAAAGCATTATCATTAATATATTCACTATTATTCCATAAATCAGTCATAAGTTCATCTCTTGTTACAATTCTATTTTTATTAGCAAGCAAATAAGAAAATATAATCATCTCATTCTTAGTAAGAAGTATCTCTTTATCATCTTTTAATATAATACTCTTCTTTATATTAACTGTTAAATCCTTATAAGTAACAACATCACTATTATGCTCTAATCTTTTAAATATATTATTTATTCTAAGAAGTAAAATAGTAGGATTATATGGCTTAGTTATATAATCATCAGCTCCATATGATATTGATAATACTTCATCAACTTCTGTATTTCTACTAGTCACCATAATAACAGGAATAGAAGAAATTTCTCGGAGTTCTTTTAACAACATTTCCCCATTCATATAAGGAATATTTATATCTAACAATATTAAATCGGGAGATATTTTTAATATTTCATCTAGAGAATGCTTAAAATCATTTAATGTTAAAGCCTTATAATTAGCATTCTCTAGTAACTCTACTAACTCATCTCTAATACTATCATCATCTTCTATTACAAGTATTTTTTTCATTAATATAAACACCTCTTAACTAAATTATAACATAATTATTAGTATTTAATATTACAATTTAGTAATACATGTTCAGAATCAAAAAAAGAACAGTAATATTAAACTATTCTAATTTTAAAATATATATTATTAATAATTTAGACTAATATCATTATAATATGATTTTTTCTATTTATATATATAAACAGAGGTTGAAAATGGAAAATCTATAAAGATATTTCCATCTTATTTTATAATATTAAACTAAATATTGTTAATACTAATATATTAACTAGTGCTATAGTAATTACTATCTTAAACGCCCATCTAAACCATGTAGAATATTCTACTTTTGCTAAAGCTAAGCCTCCCATAATAGCTCCACAAGTTGGAGTAATTAAATTAACAAGTCCATTAGCAGATACAAGAGTCATTACAGCAACTTCTGTATTATAACCTAAATTAGCTGATAATGGTCCAATTATAGGAGCAGACAATGTAGCAAGTCCAGATGAAGAAGGAACTAATATTGATAATACAATATGTAATAAATAGTTTAATGGTACGAATGCTACCTCAGGCAATACTGATAATATATCTGAAGCATTATAAATAATATAATTATCTAAATAAGTAACAGACATAAGTACACTAGCACCCCTAGCAACTGCTATAACTAGAACAACACTAATCATATCATCAGCACCATCTACAAAAGTATCTACTATTCCCTTTTCACCAAAACCATTGATAATACCAATTATTATAGCCATTATTAAGAACCATAATGCAGCTTCATAGAACCACCAATTACCAAAAGTAGCACCAGTAAGCCAACCAGTAAAGCTCTCAAAAAATGTAACATCAAATTCTCCCCATGGAATAAATCCTACAATCATAACAACAAAAGTTAATGCGAATAAAACAAGAGTAATTTTTTGTTTGCCAGTTAATTTAACCTTTTTATCTTCTGACTTAACATATTTTCCAAACTTTTTCTCAGCTAACTTCTGTTCTCTTAATGATAAAAATGTTGACCCCTTATTTTTCTTAACACGCTTAGCATATGACATTACAAACATTATAGATATAAATAATGTAGTAAGCCAAAGAAAAGTTCCTATTAAAATTATAAGTCCTTGATTTACTGGCGTAGATGAAGGTAACGCACTAATAGCAGCTCCTGTTGCAAAAGGATTAATTGTTGAACCTAATACTCCTGAACCAGCACCAAGAAGCACAACTGCAGAACCTACTAAAGGATCCATCCCCGCAGCCATCATCGTAGCAGCCAATAATACATAAAAACCAACTGTCTCTTCAAGCATACCATACGTTGTACCCCCAATAGAGAAAATAAACATAAGTATTGGAATTAATACAAGTTCTCTTCCCTTTAATTTTTGTACCAAAACTTTAATTCCAGTCTCAAGAGCCCCTGTTTTGTTAATAATTGCTAAAAATCCTCCTAGCACCATAACAAATATTGATACATCAATAGCAGATTCAAACCCCAATATTGGAGACATAAGAATATCAGATAAAGTTGCCCCCACAGTACCACTACCATTAACTATATCATTGCCAACAAATTTAGCCTCTGGTAGTAAATTTGATATAATTCCTAATGCAAATACAAGAATAAGAATTATAGAAAAAGCCGATAACATTGACCTTGACTTTTTCTTAGTCATATTATTTACCTCCTTTTTATTATTGTACCTGATTTTCCTTTTATTGCTTCACTAGCTTTCTCAAGTGAACTGATAATTGCTGTATTTGTATCTGAATCTTTTACAAAATCAATACAAGCTTCTACTTTTGGAAGCATACTTCCCTTAGCAAAATGCCCTTCTTCAATATACTTTTCACAATCATCAACATTAATTTTATCAAGTTCCATCTGATTAGGTTTATTATAGTTTAAACATACCTTATCTACTGCTGTTAAAATTAAAAGCATATCAGCATCTATTTCTTTAGCAAGTAATGCAGCTGATCTATCTTTATCAATTACTGCTTCTACTCCCTCCAATAGTTCAATCTTATCAGTTTTAATAACAGGTATACCTCCACCACCTACAGCAATAACAATATTATCATTATCAACAAGCTGCTTTATAACGTTCTTTTCGATAATATCAATAGGTTTAGGAGATGGTACTACTCTTCTAAACCCACGTCCTGAGTCTTCAACAAATTGATACCCTTTCTCTTTTTTTATTTTCATAGCTTCTTCTTCACTATAGAACATCCCAATAGGCTTGGTTGGATTTTGAAATGCCGTATCATTTGGATCAACTAGAACTTGTGTTATCAAGGTTACACAATTTTTAACAACACCTTGACGTTCTAATTCATCCTGAAGACATTGTTGTAACTGGTAACCTATATAACCTTGACTCATACTACCACACTCTGGAAATGGCATAAATGGTGTCTTAACCTCACCAGTTGAAGAATACTCCATAGCAAGAAGTATTTGTCCAACTTGTGGACCATTACCATGTGTCAAAACTATTTTATTTCCATCTTTAACAAGATTAACAATAATTTCTGAAACTTTCTCTAAAAGAGATAATTGCTCTTTAGGATCATTTCCTAAGGCATTTCCCCCTAACGCAATAACAATTTTACTCATCACACACCTCCATAGTCGCATATATAACTGCTTTTATAGTATGAAGCCTATTTTCAGCCTCATCAAATACTTTTGAACAAGAAGAAGTAAATACCTCATCTGTTACTTCCATCTCACGAAGACCATATTTTTCATATATTTCTTTACCTATAGTCGTATTTAAATCATGAAACGATGGTAAACAATGTAAGAAAATTACTTTATCATTAGCATTTTTCATAACATCAGAATTAACTTGATATGGTTTTAATAAATTAATTCTCTCTTTCCAAACATCATCAGGCTCTCCCATAGATACCCATACATCAGTATATATTACATCAGCACCACTAGTTGCCTCATTAACATCAGTAGTCATACTAATAATAGCACCTGTATCTTCAGCAATCTTCTGACATTTAGAAACTAATTCATCATTAGGCCATAGCTCTTTAGGACCACATGATACAAAATGCATTCCCATCTTAGCACATACAACCATTAAAGAATTAGCAACATTATTCCTAGCATCGCCCATAAATACTAGTTTAATTCCATCTAAATGGCCAAAATTTTCTTCAATAGTCATAACATCAGCCAACATTTGGGTAGGATGAAATTCTGTAGTAAGACCATTCCAAACAGGAACACCAGCATTATCAGCTAAAGTTTCAACTATTTTTTGATCATATCCTCTATATTCAATTCCATCATACATTCTACCTAAAACTTTTGCTGTATCTTCTATACTCTCTTTCTTTCCCATTTGTGAACTACCAGGATCTAAATAAGTTACTCCCATTCCCAAATCAAGTCCAGCTACTTCAAATGCACATCTGGTTCTAGTAGAAGTTTTTTCAAATAATAAAACAATATTCTTACCACTCAAATACTTATGTTCTACACCATTATGTTTTTTCTCCTTAAAATCTTTAGCCAAATCTAACAAATACCTAATTTCTTCTGGAGTATAGTCCAATAATGTTAAAAAGTTTCTTCCTTTTAAATTCATTTATCTCAAATCCTCCCTTATCAGTGGCATACTCATACATCTAGGGCCACCACGTCCACGAGATAATTCAGCACTACTCATCTCAATTACCTTAATACCATGTTCCCTAAGTATATTATTAGTAATATTATTTCTATTATAAACTACCACTACACCAGGAGAAATACACAAAGTATTAGTACCATCATTCCATTGTTCTCTCTCAGAAGAAGTTTTCTCACCACCAGCACAAGGAATCAATGTAATTTTTCTATCTAAGTAATGTTCTAATATTTCTTCAAGTGAACCCTTAATTTCTCTTACATTCAAATCCTCATCGCTATCAGGAATATCTCCTTCAGTAATTTCAAATACCTGAAGAGTATCCATAATACCAGGATGATATGTAAATTTATCATAATCTATTTGTGTAAATACAGTATCAAGATGCATAAAAGCACGAGACTCTGGTATATTAAAAGCTAAAATAGTTTCAATTTCACAATTAGGATTTTTAAATATATTCTTAGCTAACTCATCTATTGCAGCAGCCTCAGTCCTCTCTGAAATACCAACTGCCAATATTTTATTATTCAAATTAAGAACATCACCACCCTCTATGTGAAAAGATGAATATCTATCATAGTATTTCTCAACCTTATCTTTAAAATCAGGGTGATAACTAAATATATATTCTCCATAAATAGTTTCTCTACTTCTAGTTACAGAATACATCTTATTTAAAACAACACCATTTCCAGCGCACGCAAACGGATCTCTTGTAAAATATAAATTAGGCATAGGATCTGCTAAAAAATCAGACTCTTCACTAACTAAATCAACTAAAGATTTCTCAACCTCCCTCTTCGCCCTATTAATCTCTTCTATTTTTATACCTTCCATAGTTTTTAAAACTAATTCTTTCTTATCAGTAAAACTCTTCAAATACTCATACACTAAATTTTTATACTTAGGAGTCCTAATACCAGCTTCATATATAAACTGCCTAATAAACTTATCTTCTATCTCACTTCCTAACTCTAAAACCTCTGCCATCAAATCTTCTAAATATACTACTTCTATCCCATTTTCTCTTAAAATATGTGAAAACTCATCATGTTCCCTTTGAGCATCAGGCAAAAATGGAATATCATCAAATAATAACCTAGTTAAATTGTTAGGTGTTAAATTCAACAACTCATTCCCAGGTCTATGTAATAAAACCTTCTTAAGTGGAGCTATCTCACTCGTTACATTAATTGCATTCATATATTATTTTTTCTCCTTTCAAAAAGTAGTTTCCTACTCTAATTAAAGTATAACAGATTAAACTACTTTTATCAAACAAATAAATACTTTTTTTAACAAATATTTTAATAGTATCTATTCACTTAATTATTATAACTTTTTTATCTAATATTATAACTTTATAAAAAAAAGAATGATATAAATCACTCTAAATATATATTTATTATATAAACGATGTAATAATACCTAATACTACTCCCATTATAAATATAACTCTCTTATCCATCATTATCTTTTCTAACATTCTTAACACAA
>ERZ1643249.3458-NODE-3458-length-13888-cov-20.358924_pt1 | contig 13888 bp, 12 predicted proteins | sample MGYA00579263_ERZ1643249 | MGnify/ENA primary metagenome ERZ1643249 (study PRJEB29033, sample SAMEA4952264) | chicken gut metagenome | biome: Broiler Chicken; feature: Gastrointestinal Tract; material: Caecum | place: Ireland | collected 2018 | study: Broiler...
TCACGATCTCAATCGTCGGATGCTCCTGCAGCGCCTGACTGATCACCGGCTCCGCGTAATTGTAGGCAGCGCTTCGGTCCAGCTGTCCGTCCACAATGTCAAAGGTATCCGTAATGTGGAGCACCTGATACCCGTACCGCTCCTGCAGCAGCTGTGCAAGATAGTCTCCGACGCCGATCACCGTCGTGGACGTATCTCCCTCCACAGAATCCGCAAATCCTTCCTGAGAATGGGTATGGTAGATCAGGATCTGCGGCTGCTCCGGATTTTTCTCCAGCTTCATGTCTTTTCCCAAAAGAGTGTCCACATTGATCTGGGACTCCAGCGCTGTGGTCGTAGGATCAACTACAAAAAAATTGTTCAGAAGATAATTGAAATCCGTAAGCTGCTCCCTGGGAATCTCCACCTGCTTCTGGGTCGCCGTTCCTTCCGGAATCTGAGACGTTTCCTGCGCCTGGGCTGTCTCATTTTGAGTCTCAGCAGCTCCGTCACTCTGCGTCTCCTGTGCCTGCTGATTTTCCTCTGTCACCGCCTGCGCCTGATTTTCCGCCTCCAGCTTCTGTGCGATGAGTTTTTCATTTTCCTCCCGGATCGCCTCAGCAGTCTCCGCGTCCTCGATGATCTCCTCCTCGCCGCAGTCCGTCTCCTGAAAGGAGAGGATCGGGAATTGCTCTCCCACCGTCCTCAGCACCGCAGAAAAGAAATCCTCCGGCGTCTGCTCCTGCCCGTAAGACAGCACGGGAAGAAAACTCTCTGCCGCAAGCGTACCCGCCTGCACATACGCCTGCCCGAGGATCCTCCCGCCCTGTCCGTCGCTCTCCCGTTCCCATATGTCTCTGCATTTCCCTGCCAGATAAATTCCCACAACGATCACGCACAGAATCAGCGCCGCGCGTACCTTCTTTTCCAGATCATTCATATCATCACCTTTAATCATGATATGTCCAACCTTTTCCGGAAAGACCTGAAAACAATGTCATGCGGTCATGAAAACGCCAGATTCAGTCCCTCTGAAATCGTAAAGCTCAGACGTTTCACCGTCTCATCGATATCCTTCGGTGTCACATACATGGTCATCATGGAAGGGCTGATCAGCTCCGAGAGAAACTCGTCCATCTCCGATTCTTCCAGAGATTCCAGCAGTTCCGCCACGGCATCATGGATAATCGTCGCGGCATCCACCACGGTCGGAACCCCGATGCCGATTACTGGAATCTTCATGGTCTCCCGATTCAGACCGTTCCTGTAATTTCCCACCCCGGAGCCGGGACTGATCCCTGTGTCCGTCAGCTGGATCGTACAGTTCAGCCGTTTAATGCTCCGCGCCGCCAGAGCGTCGATCACCACCAGCACATCCGGTTTCGTCTCCTCGATCACCCCCTGTACGATCTCCTGGGTCTCCATGCCTGTCTGAGCCATGACGCCGGGAACCAGCGCGCTGACACGGATCACATGATCTTCTCCCATCGCCGCCGCGCCGTATTCATTGACGATATGGCGGTTGATGCGAAGATTATCCACCACCATCGGTCCGAGGGCGTCCGCAGTAATCTCACGGTTTCCAAGCCCTACGACCAGCACGGAACAGTCCTGATCTTTGGGAAGCATTTTCTTCAGACATCGGGAAATCTCTTCCGAAATTTCCCGGTGATACCCGTCATCCGGAACAGCCAGATTCGGCGCCTCCATTGTGATATACGTTCCCATGGGCTTTTCCATCAGTCTCGCCCCCTGCTCCGTCTCAATCTTTACCAACGTGGTCCAAAGTTCACGTCCCCGGTTGTACCGCTTTTTAATCTCCACTCCCGGAATTTCCACTTGGTCTTTCTCAAATTTTTCGCCGTTTTCCATCGCAAGGTCTGTGCGGACCTTAAACCTTCCAATCATGGCAATCTCCTTTCGCTCCCTTTGTTGACAGTATTGGATCGCTGTACTCTGACATAAGCATCCCCATATAACGATTTTTTACTCATGCCGCGCAAAATTAATTACCGCTTGTCTTCCTCCGCAAAATAGCTTAGAATAAATAACAGTTCAGCCAGGTCTGTGCATTTACTGCGCAGACCGTATGAAAACGCAGCACCCGTGGGCATCTGCACCGCGGCAGAAATGGAGGATACATGAAAAGTATCATCGAAGACATCAAAAATCAGGAATACAAAAAGGCGTATCTGCTTTATGGCAGCGAAGCTTATCTGAAACAGCAATACAAACACCGGCTGCTCAGCGCTCTCGTTTCTCCCGACGACACCATGAACGTTTCCCGCTTTGAGGGGAAAGGCATCGATGTGCGGGAAGTCATCGATCTTGCGGAAACGATGCCCTTTTTTGCTGACCGGCGGGTCATCCTGATGGAAAACACCGGTTTTTTTAAGAACAAGACGGAGGAACTTGCCGATTATATGGCAGAGCTTCCCGACTACATCTGCTTTCTTTTTGTGGAGGATGAAGTGGACAAGCGAAACCGCATGTACAAAGCCATCCAGAAATATGGCCGCGCGGTGGAATTCGCCACACAGGATGACAAAACGCTGATGACCTGGGTGCTCAGTATCCTGAAAAAGGAAAACAAAAAGATTACCCGGCCGGATATGGAGCTTTTCCTGGAAAAAACCGGAACGGATATGGGAAATATTGAAAAGGAACTGGAAAAACTTCTTTCCTATACGATGGGGCGTGACGTGATCACTTCCGCCGATATCGAGGCGGTATGCACCACACAGATTTCCAACCGGATCTTCGATATGATCCGGGCAGTCACGGAAAAACGGCAGCGCCAGGCGCTTGACCTGTACTACGACCTTCTGGCGCTGAAAGAACCTCCCATGAGGATTCTTTTTCTCCTGGCAAGACAGTTTAATCTGCTCCTTCAGGTCAAAGAACTGGCGGCGGAAGGCTGCGACCAGGCTACGATTGCCAAACGCACCGGCCTGCAGAATTTTGTTGTAAGAAATTATCTGCCGATGGCAAGGAAATATGAACGGGAAGCGCTGAAAAAAGCCGTCGAAGACTGTGTGGATACCGAAGAAGCGGTGAAAACCGGACGGCTCACCGACGTGATGAGCGTGGAACTTCTGATCATCAAGTACAGTTCCTGATAAAATCCTGATAAAAAACTCCCGGCCACATGACGGTATGGCCGGGAGTTTTTATGTTCTATTTATTTATGCGATTGAGTTTACAGCTTTGCTCAGGCGGGAAACTTTTCTTGCAGCGTTGTTCTTGTGGTAAACGCCTTTAGAAGCAGCCTTGCTGATCGTAGAGATCGCATCTGTTAATGCGGCATTTGCTGCTGCCTTATCATTCGCAGCAACTGCAGCATCTACTTTCTTGATAGAAGTCTTTACTGCAGAACGGATTGCTTTGTTGCGTGCAGCCTTTGTCTGATTGACAAGGATTCTTTTCTTTGCGGATTTAATGTTAGCCAAACTGTACACCTCCAAACTGAATTTTCATTTGATATTTTTTAAGATTTGAGTTCTGTGTTTCGGGAACAGACACGGGCGTTCCTTCGAAACATGCTTTATTATTTTATGCTATTTGCGGATATTTGTCAAGAGCGAATCGCGGTTTTCCTGAATTTTTCGGAGCGGTTTGTTGAGCAAAGCGGACGAAAAACACCCTGCGCGGACGGCATGCGTGTACGGCGGGCGGCTGCTGGAAGACGGAAAATCTTATGCCTGTCCCATCTCCAAAAACAGAAAACCTCATTCATACTGCTTTCCATTGGCAGTGTTCATCCGCACAATATCGTATCTCGGTATCCTCTGATTTTGTACCGCTTTCCATCTGTAATGCAGGTAATCGCTCCATTATCCGGGGTCGTGTAGACATCCGTTCCGACGGTCCACAAGCGTTCCAGAAGTTCCCGATGGGGATGTCCGTATCTGCTGGATGCAGAACAGGAAATGATGCTCACTTCTGGGGATACCGCTGACAGAAACTCTTCCAGCGTTGAGTTTTTCGAACCGTGGTGCGCTACTTTCAAGTATTCCCAGTTGGTTCCTGTCTCCCCGTTCACGGATTGCCCTGGATTTCCCGATGTGATCTGGTCGTTTGATCCGTCCTGGTCCTGACAGCTTTCCCGGCTGTCATTCCGGCTGTATGTTTGAAGCTCTTCCAGAAGTTTTTCCTCTCCGTCCGCCTCCACATCCCCGGTCAGAAGGGCATCGAAGTCTCCGTAGTTCAAAGCCAGCACAATACTGCCTGCATTTGGCTCTTCCTGATAATCTTCCCCGTCCGGATGGAGCACCCTCATCGTCAGGCCTCCGGCAGAAACCGTGTCGCCCTTTTGTATATATCGGACGGCTGCTCCTGCCTCATCTGCCAGGCGTTCCAGACCTTTTCCGGTTTCGCTTTTCTTCATCCACACGGGCAGGAATAGCTGCCGGATTCTTAGGGCGGTCATGTGCCCGGCGGAAAGTTCCAGAAGTTCCTGTATCCCATTCACATGGTCATCATCCGAATGAGTCACAAAAACACCGTCCAGGGTTCCAATCCCCTGACTTTTCAGATACGGCAGAATCCTGTAATTTCCTACATTCTTTTCATCCGTGCTCCCGCCGTCGATCAGCCACGTTGTCCGGTTTCCTTCGCAGACCACCAGAGAATCTCCCTGCCCCACATCCAGAGCCGTAATAGAAAGCGGATGATTCCACCGAAACAGCAGACAGGCCACAGCGATGGCAAGAAACCCTCCCTGAAAAATCCTGCCTTTCCACGAAAACCATAAGACAGCAAGAGGTTTTTCCACATTTTCCTCCCTTGAAACCCAGGAAATCCCCAAAAGCAGCGCTGTCAGAAGGAGATAATACACAACCACCTGGACAAAAGATGGCTGTCCGCAGATCCAGACCGCTCCCGGGATTCTCTGCATCCCTTTCATCACCGCCTCATACAGATGCAGCAGCAAAGATGCAGGAAGCAGCAGAAGTTTCCCCAAAGCTACGGAAAACATCCCTGCACAGCATCCGAGAATGCCGAAACCCATGACCCAGACCATCGTCGGAAGAATCAGCAGATTGGGCAGGATGGACAAAAGCGGGATTTCATAGAAAAAGTAAGCGGTCAGCGGAAGGGTAGTCAGCGTGATCACCGTGCATGCCAAAGCGTTCTCCTTCAGTCCTGTCCAGAATTGGAGCACTGCTTCTTTCTTTTGCCGAATCCTCCCCTCCTTCTCCCTGTCTGTTTTTTCATCCGTATGGAATCCTTTCTCTTTTCCTGAAGATTTTCTGGATATGCCTGTATCCCCCGCCGCTGCACGGAAAACGCCCGTCCTTTCCACAGCCTCTCCTGTTCTTCTGCCTTTTTTCCACAAAGGCCACACCAGCGCTGTGCCGAGAACCGCAGCATAGGACAGGATAAACCCGCTGTAAGGAAGATTTTCCGGCTGCCCGATCAACGTGATGACCGCCGCCAGCGCCAGAGCGCTGAGGGAATCGTAGGTCCGCCCGATCAGGCCGCCGATCACCATAATCGTAAACATCAGAAACGCTCTCCTGGTGGCTACCCCATTTCCGGTGAAAATGGTATAGAGCGCCATCATCGCCACTGCAAGAACGGAACTTACGGCTTTGTGGCACCCGATTTTCTGAAGCAGACGGTACAGTCCCATCCCGAGCATGGATAAATGCAGTCCAGAAATGCTGAGCACATGCAGCACCCCTCCCATCTGATAGACTGCTTTCGTCTCAGGCTCCAGAAGCGATTTGTCTCCGAGCAGCATCGCGGAAAGAATTCCCGCCTGGGATTCCGGCAGCATCACAGCCAGACGCTGTGCCATCCGATTCTGCCACTGTTTCAACCAGTCGCGGATTCCGGGCTCTGCCGGCTGTACTGTCCGAATCTCCTCTGCCCACATAGTATAAAAAATGCCTTTTGCCGCATACCAGGATGCCGCATCAAACTGTCCCGGATTCACGGGATGCTCCGTCTCCTCCAGAACTCCTTCTGTATTTATCACGCTTCCCGTAAGAAATATCTCTTCCTGCTGCGTGATCAGATATAACTTTTTTACTGGAATTTCGTTCTCCTGATTTTTGAGAACACAAGATGTGATAAGATAACTTTTCGAATTGTCTTTGATTTCATAGTCCTGAACCTGTCCCCGGACCTGTACGGTTTCTTCTGACTGAACCAGAGTCTCCAGCCGCCTTTTCTCGGGCTCCCCGAAGACAGGAAGCCCGGCCAGGCGCATCAGCCAGATCCCCAGTGCAAGTCCAAGACACACCAGGCACATCGGCCGTTTTTTCATTCACTGTTTTCCTCCAGATAAGACAGGTCTCTTTCATAAAATTGATTCAGTTTCATACTTTCCCGGAAGGTTACATCACTCTCACCGTCGATGGAAAACTGTACCCTCTGCACCGGACAGTTGGTTGTGATGGAATTCACCAATGCATAAATCGGGATTTCCTGGACGACACTCATTGTACCGTTCATAAAGGTATTGTCAAAATTCACATAGGCAATATTTTCCGAAGTGGTAACACTCAGAATATTCGTGTCGGAAGGCAGCACCGCATAATGCCCTTCCTCCGCCGGACCTTTGACCAGCTGCTCCACGACCACACGCTCCAGCGGAACGCTGGTGCTGTAATAGACCGATCTGGTCTCCGGTACCAGTTTGTCTCCGGTCTCATTGGCAAAATACAGGGTCAGAGTAGTATACTGGTAATTATTGATCTCACTGCCCGCATTCTCCACAAAGCTTTCCCTGGTCATTGCGCCAATGACATTTCCCGCGGAATCCTTCAGCTCCCCGTTCTCCGTCACGATCTGCACCCGGTCAACGCCGGAAATCTGCGTAAACGCGCGCACCAGCCCAACACGGACGAGTACCTCTCTCGGACGTTCCATCTGCTCATAATCGCCGCCGATCGTAAGGATCAGCGTGCTGTCTTCCAGAGAATAACTGTCAATTTTCACATCCTTCGGCATCAAACGCTGATAATCTTCCCCTTCGGGTGTTTCATTGAGTCTGTCCACGAATTCCTGGATCATTTCATCCCCCGATGACGCCTCAGGCTCGTAGGCCTTCTCCACAACCTTGTTTGCCTCCAGGGAAAGATAGTACATAAAATATTCCGACGGAGCCTCTGTCTCCCCGTTTCCGCTGCATCCGGTCAGGAGGATGAGCGCCGCCAGAACTGCAAGAAGTCGTCTCATGTTCCCACCTCCTAAGCCAGATAAGTCAATGGAATACGAACGGAGAACGTTGTCCCCTCGTTTTCCTTACTATAAACCTTGATTGCGCCCCGGTGCATGACGATCGCGCTCCTTGCGATCGCCAGACCCAGACCGGTTCCTCCGATCTCCCTGGAATGAGATTTGTCAACACGGTAAAACCTCTCAAAAATATGGTCCAGAGATTCCTTTGGAATGCCAATTCCGGAATCTGCCACAGTCACATAAAAATATTTATGGTCAGCATTCAAAGAGACTTTGACCCAGCCTCCCTCCACGTTATACTTAATGCCGTTTTCCACCAGATTGGAAATCGCAAGCGTCAGCTTTGTCTCATCCACTTCCGCATTCACAGGGCGAAAGCTGTCGAGGATCAATTCCACCTTTTTTGCCGCTGCAATCGGGCGGAGACGTTTCAGGATCAGCTCCAGCAAATCATTGATATTCATGGTCGTGATATTCAGATCCGCCGCTTTCTTATCCATCTTTACCAGAGACAGAAGATCCGTGATGATCTGATTTTCCCTGTCGATTTCCTCCGTAATGTCCTGCATGAACTCTTTATAAAGCTCTACCGGGACATCCTCCTGGGCATTCAGCGAATCGGCCAACACTTTCATGGAAGCCAGCGGCGTCTTCAGTTCATGAGAGACATTGGATACAAATTCCTGCCGTGACTCATCCAGTGTCCGTACACGTGCCAGCATCTTGTTGAACGCATTGGTGATCAGCTCCGTCTCAAGATAATCCGGAACAGAAATATCCTCATCCAGATAGCCGTCTGTGAGATTTTCAATGGAACGAGTAACCTTCTGGAACGGACGAACCAGAATTCCGGACAGAAAATAGCCAAGCACGAGGACCAGGACCATAACGATCATCAGTATCATTGTCCCCTTCTGCTCCAGAATATTCATATTGGCCTGGATTTCATCCGTGGACACACTCATCAGCATGACGCCAAGCGTTTCCTTTGTCTCTTTGTCCTGGATGCGGATCGTCATCTCAATATAGCTGCTCTTGGAATCATAGCGGCTGGTGTCCTTTCCATTGTAACTGTCAATGACTTCCTGAGAAACCATCGTTTTGCCGCGATCCAGATCGTACGTATCCTTGACGATCCGGAAATTTTCATCAATGATCATGATCCTGCCGCCGTAAATATTATTCAGGATATTCAGTTCACTGTTGATTGTCTCCGAGCTCTGATCCTCCAGATAATTCTGCTGCACCATCTGGTCACAGATAATGTCGCACTGATTTTTAACCGTGATACTGCGGACCGCAACTGCCCGTTCCTCATAGCTCTCAACAATCCCCTTTTCCACAATGATCATCGGAACAATCCCGATGATCACCAGGATCACGGTAATGCGGAACCGGAGGCTCCGCAGAAATTTCCACTTTATCTTTTTTCTGAAATTAAGCCTGGAAATAATAACCCACTCCCCACTTCGTATGTACGTATTTCGGTTCGCTCGGATTCGGTTCAATCTTTTCTCTCAGCCGGCGGATATGCACATCCACCGTGCGGACATCGCCCGGGTACTCATAGCCCCAGACAATATTCAGGAGATTCTCCCGGCTGTACACTTTGTTCGGATTGAATACGAGAAGCTCAAGAACGTCAAATTCTTTCGCCGTCAGATTGATCTCACGTTCGCCGATAAATACGCGGCGTCCCTCGCAGTCCAACTTCAGATCGCCTGCCTGGACCACTTTTGCCTTTTCCTCCTTGACAGCAGGCTTTGCCGTCCGGCGCATGATCGCCTTGATCCTCGCCTTGACTTCCAGGATATTGAACGGTTTGGTAATATAGTCATCCGCGCCGTATTCCAGTCCGAGGATCTTGTCCATATCCTCCCCCTTCGCCGTCAGCATGATGATCGGCACACTGGAGAATTCCCGGATCTGCTGGCACACCTGAATGCCGTCCATTTTAGGCAGCATGATATCCAGCAGGATCATATCGTACTCATGCTCCCGCGCCATCGTCAGCGCTTCCTCCCCGTCATAGGCACAGTCCACTTCCATGCCGTCCTGCTCCAGGCTGAAGCGGATTCCTTTTACAATCAGTTTCTCATCGTCTACTACCAGTACCTTTTTCGCCATATCTATCTCCTTATACCCTTTGCCGTCCATTCGGGCGCATGTTACACCTTTATGAAACCGTTATGGAATCTTTTATTTTATCAAACATTTTTTCTTTAATGCCGTCGATTTTCATAATATCCTCAATCGATTCAAATTTTCCGTTTTCTTCCCTGTAAGCGATGATCGCTTTCGCCCGGCTCTCCCCGATCCCGGGAATGGTCATCAGCCCCGCCTCGTCCGCTGTGTTGATGTTTACCTTTCCTCCATCGGAAGCGCCGGAAACGCCGGACAGATCTTCCCCCGCGCTGCTCTGTTCCACAGTCTCGCCGTTCTGCACCTCTTCCACAGTCAGAACCGTTACCTGTTCGCCGTCCGACAGCATCCTTGCCTGATTCAGCGCCCTGGGATCCGCCGTATCCAGAAGCCCTCCTGCCATCTCCACCGCCTCATAAACACGGCTTCCCTCCGGAAGCGTATACACCCCCGGACTTGCCACTGCACCGCAGACATACACCTGTATCAGAACGGCTTCCGGCTCCTTTTCCTGATTTTCAATCTTTTGTTCTTCCTGGGAGGAATCGGTTGCAAAAACGCTTCCGGCTGCAGAAACATCACCGGTTACCGAAGAACTGTCTGCCGCAGAAGAACCTCCGTCCACAGACTCTGAAACCGCCTGGGATTCCCCGGCGATGGAATATGACACCGCGGTATCCTCACAACCGCAGAGCAACAGGGCCGGCAGGACCGCCAGCGTTAAGAATACAGAAAAATAGTTTCTTTTTTTCATCAGCATAACTCCTTTTCGCTTGCCGCGCAAAGGTCCCTTGTATATGCATAACTTACCTCTTATTGTATCCGACATTCCCCAAAAACACAAGATTTTTTTGGTGTGGGGACGGTGGAAAAGTAACGCAGCGGCGGGCGTGCAGGCGATGTGCGGCTCGCGCTCATTCAGGGATACGGACCGCCCGGGGGACGGTTCAGGCGGTCCGGTGCCAAAAAACAGAAAAAATCCCGGAGCGGGCAGCAAACGTGTATCGTGGGCATCTGTGCAGCCGCCCACGATACACGTTTGCTGCCCGCTCCGGGATTTTTTCGTCCGCTTACACCCCCAAAAAGCCTGAACCGTCCCCCCTACTTCTCCCATTTGAAGAGGATGATGCCGGCGATCGCTACCAGCATGCCGATAAATTTCCTCCATTCAAAGCTGGTCTTCTCCATTCCAAACCATCCGAACAGTTCGATCAGCCATGCGGCGATCAGCTGTGCGATCACAATCAGCATCGCCGACTGCGCCGGTCCCAGACTGTTCATGCTCTGGATTACAGTAATGGTGATCGCGGCTCCGATCACTCCGCCAAGCAGCACATACCTGGGCGTTACCTGGAACAGTGCCGTGACCTCCTGCCTTCCGGTAAAAAACCATGCCCCAATACAGACCAGAAGCGCTGTGAACTGCACCCATCCTGCCGATACCCACAGGCTTGTCTGTTTTGTCACCTGTGTATTGAAAACTCCCTGAACACTCATTAGTATGCCGGAAACCAGCGCAATGATGACTCCTGTCATGTTTCATTCCTCCATCTGCTTCTCCCGCTGAGTATGCCTGAAATGCAGAAGCAAACGCACTTCCAACGCAAACTGCGGCTATCAATATTTATGATAGGATATGCAGAACGGAATGGTCTTATGCATTTTCTTCTTTGCTGTGCGTCTGCCGCTCTGGGGCAGACGGCATTTCCGTTCACCAAAAAAGTGATCAAAAAAAGTAAGATTGTAGATAGACTGGGTGCAATGAGAATATAACTGCTTCCACCACCTAAGCAGGTGATGGAAGCAATTATTTCCGTCTTTACACATTCAAATATCATTTGTTCATCCATGCAGGCGTCCTATTTGAACGTTTGAAGCATCATTGATGCGTCATACTTTTCCGGTATAGATAATACTTCCGTCTGATGTGTCCGGCTGATTCGTAGTATCTTTCGATGGAACATATACTCCATTTTTATCTACATATTTCCATACATCATTTGTTTTGATCCATGCATGCTTAAGCATAGCTCCCCAGTCGCGGAAGAAGTATGTAGTATTACCTACCGTAATCCATCCGGTTTTCATCTTACAATCTGTACCGAAATAATATGTATTCTCTCCGTCGCTCCAGAGTCCGATATTTAATGCGCCACCCCAATCACGGAAATAATACCATGCTCCATCGATTTCTTTCCATGCATTAGTAAGCATTACTCCGTCTTTGTCACAATAATACTTATCCTGGCCTTCTGTAAAAAGTTTGTCCCGATATGCTGCTCCTGTTTCGCCAAAATAATAATACTTGCCATCAATCTGGACCCAGCTATTCATGATTATAGAGCCATCCGAAGTACCATAATAAATTTCTCCTGTATTTGGATCTTCAAATTTTTCATTCTGGAATGCAGCGCCCCAATCTCTGAAGTAATACTTTTTGCCATTCTTTTCCATCCAGCCGGTGAACATGGAGCCATCTGCATTGGCATAAAACAGATTACCTGTTTCATCTTTAAAAAACTCATTTCGGAAAATAGCTCCCCAGCTTCGCATATAATACCATACGCCATTGATCTGGCGCCATCCTGTAACCATCCAACCTTCTTCATCAAAGTAATATACATTATCCTCGATTTCATAGAAAGTATTTTTGGGATATTCCCATTTCCCGGTTCCCAGCAGATACCACCATTTACCTTCTTCCTGAATCCAGCCCCGAAGATATCTTCCATCTACATAGCCCTCCTGAAAATGGAAATAGCAGATATTATTTTTCCAAATGCGGAAATCACAAGGAATTGGTGAGCCGTTTTTTAAGTATCCAACAAATGTACTCATATCGCCTGGCTTTTCGCAAATTGCTACATTATCACCACATACGGTCATTCCCTCCGAGTCGTTGCTGATTATGATTCTTCCATCAATTTCAGCGTATACCTCTTCAAGTTTCTTTTTCGTGGCTTCTCCGAAGATACCATCTACAGCTAAACCATAATCTCTTTGAAATGCCTTTACTGCATTTTCCGTATCAGTTCCGAAACTGCCATCTGCTCCAGATGCTCCACAAGAATAGCCACATGCGATCAGCTTCTTCTGCATATCCAAAACGGCCTGTCCCTGATCGCCTTTCTGCAAATAATCCTCTGATGCCTCAGAAGTATATCTTAAAACGTAACTCCAGGGTTTATTGTAATAGGATGCAATGCAAATTTCTTTTCCCGTTTGATCTCCGCTTTGCCCGCCTTCTGTCTCACCAAATTCGTTGATGCTTGCATGTACAAGCTGAGAGTTTCCAATATACATGGCTGTATGACTATGAGGTTTTAACAATACATCGCCTCGTTTAAGCCCATTTCCAGAAGCTAAATCCACCTGAGAAATCACATTTGTAAATCCGGTTCTCAGAAAGGCATCTGCCATATCTCCTGTATACGATGCACCATTAGTTTTTACTGGTACTCCTGCTTGTTCCCAAGCTGAAATTACGGCTGAAGCACAATCATAATTCGGACCCCAACGGTGTGCCTGGTCATAACCATGACTGTCATCGTTTGCAAGATTGATCATCCACTGTACTGCATTTTCAAGTTTTCCCATTTTGAAATCCTCCTTTATTTTTTAGAAAGAAGCTTCTTTTCTATGAGTCGATGATAGCATGGGAGATATACTGCAATACAATGCACTCCTACTTTTCTCAGCAGACAAATAGAAAGACCTTTCATGATATTGTTTCAAGAAAGGTCTTTTCATCATTTACTATTCTAATTTTAATCTGACATCTAATATAAGTCACAAATCAACTAAACTCGTGTCCCGGTATGCTGTTATTTGAAAATGTCATCCCTTCCACCGGACCATATCCTGAAATTTCCATATCGGTTGCATCCGGATATGCCTCATGATAATCAGGGAATGTAAAGGTTAGATAATAATCCACTCCATCGTATACTGCTTCCATTCCATCTCCCACAAACACTGCCGTATGTGTTCGAAAAACAACTTCTTCTGATCCTTCTGTTTCATTTACATAATAGATGGTAAAATCAAAAGACGTATCCGTTACATTGGAAACTTTTACTTTGTAGTACTCAGGAACCACAAGACCGGTCATAACATACTCATATCGGTATTCACCTTCATATACATTAACCTTTGCCTGTACTGCCTCCATAGTTTCTCCACTATCATCCTGCTGATTTTCTCCACCTTGATCTTCAGAATCTGTTTTTGTCTCTTCCGTTGTATCCTCTGCAGGCTGTTGCGTTTCCTCTGTATCTTCAGTATTCTGTTCTTCCTCCGGCACATCTGTAGGTTCCGGCGTTGCCACTGGTTCCGTAGTCAACGGTTCCTGTGTAGGCTCCGGTGTTGTTTCAGGTGTTGGCGTTGCCTCTGCTGACGTATCGCTTTCTGATTCCGACTGGCTCACACTCCCGGTACTCACCGCTGAGGTATCTTCCGGCTCTTTTTCCGAACACCCGGTCATCACATTCATAAATACAAAGACAGCCAGAAAACAAAACGTAATGAATTTTCCCTTTTTCAACTTTCCCGCTCTCATAATATTCACCATCCTTTT
>ERZ1643249.3459-NODE-3459-length-13887-cov-5.406593_pt1 | contig 13887 bp, 12 predicted proteins | sample MGYA00579263_ERZ1643249 | MGnify/ENA primary metagenome ERZ1643249 (study PRJEB29033, sample SAMEA4952264) | chicken gut metagenome | biome: Broiler Chicken; feature: Gastrointestinal Tract; material: Caecum | place: Ireland | collected 2018 | study: Broiler...
AACCGATCCACGTAGCCGAAAAAAGCGTCCAGCTCTTCAGGCGTAAAACCGCTCGTCATGTGGTATTCCGCCTTTTCGATCTGCGCCTGTATCTGCTTGCGCACCTCCGCCGCGGATTCAGTGAGAACGATCTTTTTTAAGCGCGCGTCGTAGTCTACGGGCGTGCGTTTTATAAAACCGCTCTCCTCCATGCCTTTGAGGAGCTGCGTAGCGGTAGAGCGGCGGATGTCGAACTCCGCCTCCACATCGCGCTGAAAGACATCCCTGTCCCTGTTGCGGAACAAATAGTTCAGGATCCAGATCTGAAACGTCGTCAGATTCCCGTTTTCCCGAACGGCGGGGATGTTTCTGATCATTCGCCCGATGCGAAGATTGAGCGACTTCACCGCATAGCCGATGTGTCTGTCGTTCATCGCTATACCTCGAAATTGTTAGGATAGCTAACATTATAGTCATTTGAATAATTTTGTCAAATGAATGACAGAAAAAAATCAAGTCAATTTTGTGAAAAAATGTGTCTTTTCACGAACGCCCCGAAAAAGGGAGGCGCGCAACGGACAAAAATAAAAAAGACACGCCGTTCGCGTTGACTTTTTGCGAGAGAAGGAATAGAATAGTGCCTGCATCGGAAAAATCAAAAAAACCGAGGATAAAATGGAAAGAACTTACTCCGCAAAAAATTCGTTGTATATCTTCATCAGTTTTGCGATCGTAGGCGGGTTTCTCGAATCGTACACCTATCTTTTGCACGGCGGCGTGTTCTGCAATGCGCAGACGGGAAACATCGTCCTGCTCGCACTCAGCCTTATCGACGGGGAATTCTTCTCTTCCCTGCACTATCTCAGCTCCATCGGCGCGTACATCGCGGGCATCCTCGTCTCGGCAGTCCTGCCCCGGTTGTTCCGCCGCGGCGCCCACCTGTTCGTCGCCTGCCTCGAACTCGCGGCGCTTGCGGGCATTGCGTTCATACCCGCCGCTTGCCCCGACTGGTATACATATGCATCCGTGTCCTTTCTCTGCGCCCTGCAATACAACACCTTCACCGAATGTCGCGGCGCGGCGCTGAGCACCACCTTCTGCACCAACAACCTCAGACAGATGACGCTAAACCTCTGCCGCGGCGCGCGCGAAAGAAAAGCCGAGCACCTGAAGAAGAGCGGGATCTATGCGCTGATCATCCTCTGCTTTGCCGGCGGCGCGATCGCGGGAGGCTTTGCCGCACACTTTTTCGGGAATTACTCCGCGCTCTGCTGCTGTGCACTGCTGGTGCCGGTCATTCTCTTTCTCGCCCTGCGCAGAGAGCCGCCCGTCCGCCCCGAACAGCTTTCCGCAGAGGAAAAAGCAAAAGCATAACGCAAAGGCTTCTGCACATACTGAAAAAACCGAGACAAAAGGCGCGGGGAAAAACGGTTGCTTTTCGCCGCGCCTTTGGCTAAAATAATAGAAAAGGACAAAGGAGTATTTATCTATGCCTGACCTGAGAAAAGTTGCCGTCATCGGATGCGGTTTTGTCGGCTCCGCCTGCGCCTTCACGCTGATGCAGTCCGGACTGTATTCAGAGATGGTCCTGCTCGACGCGAACCGTGCGCGCGCGGAAGGCGAGGCCATGGACGTTGCGCACGGGCTTCTCTATGCAAAGCCCATGAATATCTATGCAGGAGACTACGAAGATGTGAAAGACGCATCGCTTGTCATCATCACCGCGGGCGCGAATCAAAAGCCCGGAGAGACCCGCCTCGACCTCGTCAAAAAGAACACAGCTATCCTGCGCTCCATTCTCGACGAGCTCAAGAAGAGAAATTACGACGGGATGCTCCTCATCGTCGCAAACCCCGTTGACATCCTTACCCGCGTCGCGCAAGCGTATTCGGGGCTTCCCGAAAACAGGGTGTTCGGCTCGGGCACCGTTCTGGACACCGCGCGTCTCAAATATCTGCTCGGCGAACACCTCGGCGTGGACAGCCGTTCGGTACACGCGTTCATCATCGGCGAACACGGCGATTCGGAGATCCCCGTGTGGAGCAGCGCCAATCTCTCGGGCGTGCCCCTGCACGATTTCTGCGAAATGCGCGGATTTTTTGACCACGACAACGCGATGCGTGAGATCGGCGAAAACGTGAAAAACTGCGCCTACGAGATCATCGCGCGCAAGGGCGCGACCTATTACGGCATCGCGATGGCTGTCAAGCGCATCTGCGAAGCGGTCGTGCGGGACGAGAAATCCATCCTGCCCGTCTCTGCCGCCCTGCACGGAGAATTCGGCATCGACGGCGCGACGCTGAGCATCCCCTCCGTCGTCGGCAAAGACGGCGTGGAGAAGATCGTGCCCATCTCGCTCAGCCAAGACGAACTGACCCGCCTGCACTATTCCGCCGATATGCTCAAAGGCATCTTTGCCGAACTTTGACAGTCTGATCCGCGCATGCCCGCGCAAAACAGTTATGCGCGGGCATGCGGCTTCCCGTATAAGAAAACGGCGGCGCCCCCCTTCGGGTGGGCGCCGCCGCCGTTGAAAGAACACGAACAAGGCTGCTTTCGCACGCATACCCCGCCATGCAAAACACCGCCGCACGGGCGTTGCCCGCGCGGCGGTGTATATTTTTTATTTTTCGGGGAAGATCACATAGAAAGTGCTTCCCTTGCCGACCTCGCTCTCGACGCCGAAGTCGAAACCGTGCTTGATGAGAATGGTCTTGACGATGGAAAGCCCCAGCCCCGTGCCGCGGATGGGACGCTTGTGCGTCTCCGAAGAGCGGTAGTAGCGGTCCCAGATGGTCTTGCGCTCCTCTTCGGGGATGCCGCGGCCCGTGTCCGAAACGGTAAAGCGGAGCTTCCCGCCTTCGGCGCGCGCAAGTCCCACGCGGATCTTCTTGTCGTCACCCGTGTAATTGACCGCGTTTCCGACGAGATTGTACACGACCTGCTCGATCTTCTCCATGTCCGCTTCCGTGTAGAGCTCGTCCTCTATCTCCCGCTCAATGACATACCCCTTTGTCTCGCAGAGATAATCAAAGCGCTCGATCACCGTGTGAACGAACTCGGAGAGATTAAAATTCTCGACCTTGAGCGAATCCATGCCCGAGCGGATCTTGGAGAGGTTGAGAATGTCGTTTACGAGCGATGTAAGCCGATCGGATTCGTCTATGATGACCTGCGTGTGTTTGGCGCGTTTTTCGGGATTGTCGCCCGAGATCTCCTTGATCATGGAGGCATATGCCTTGATCATGGTGAGCGGCGTCTTGAGGTCGTGCGTGACGTTTGCGAGCACTTCCTTTTGCAGCTGATCGGACTTTTCGATCTCCTCTTTGGCGTAATCGAGGGTCTCGGCGAGCGCGTCCATCTCCGCGTATGAATATTCGCCCTTGAAGTTCACCGAAAAGTCGCCCGTCGCCATGCGCTTTGCCGCCTTGGTGATCTGCGAAATGGGTTTGGTGAGCTTGAGCGAGAGAAACGCAGAGATGATCAACGCGAGAAAAATGACGACGACGGAAATCAGCACGAGCTGAAGCCGCATGGTCGCAAACGCCATATTGCTCAGCTCTGTGGAGTAACTGATGTACAGATAGACGGGGCGGTTCGTTCCCGCCTCCGCGCCGATCACGGACATGTAAGCATAGCTGCTGCCGTTCAGCTCCATGATGACGGCACCGATGTCCTCGCCCGCTCCGCCGAGCTCGTATCTGATACGGCTGAACAGCTCAAAATCGGGCACGTCATCCTCTTCCGTCTCCCCCGTCCGCACGTCGGTGGGATAGAGCACTTCGCCGCTGTCGTCCAAAATGAGCAGCGTCGCTGCGGGGTTTTCACCCTGCAAAAAGTCAATGAGCGTGTCGACCCTGCGATCCCCCGTCAATACGGGAAAACTCGCGGAAAGCACCGTCGTAGCTTCCTGCCCGAGAGAGTCAAGGTCCTGTTTGACCTGCTCCTTGAAAAAGACGCGCAACAGCGTGGTCTGAAAGATCCACGTCATGCCGATGATGAACGCCGCGAAGATCAGAAAGCTCAGCCACAGAATGAAATTGATGCTGTGAAACCGAGAAAACCGATTCATGCCTCGAATTTATACCCCAGGCCGCGCAGCGTCACGATGAATTTTCTGTATTCTTTGAGGCTGCTGCGCAGCATCTTTATGTGCGTGTCCACCGTGCGGTCGTCGCCGTAAAAATCAAAGCCCCACACGTCGGAGAGCAGTTTTTCGCGTGAAAGAGCGATCCCGTTGTTCTTAACGAGATAGAAGAGAAGTTCGTATTCCTTGGGCGTGAGTTCCAGCTTTTCCCCGTCGACATAGACGTTGCGCCCCTTCATGTCGATCTCAAGCCCCTCGTATTTGAGCAGCTCGCGCGAGGCGGGCGAACCGGGTTTGTGCCGCTTGGTCACCGCCGCGATGCGCGCCATCACCTCTTTCGGAGAGAAAGGCTTGGTCACATAGTCGTCCGCGCCCACTTCGAAGCCGAACAGCTTGTCGTACTCCTCCCCGCGCGCAGAGAGCATGATGACGGGGATGTCCTTGCTCTTTTTGATCTCCTTGACGGCAGAAAATCCGTCCAGCATGGGCATCATGACGTCCATCAGGATGATGTCGTAGTCGTTCTCCTTGCACATCTTGACCGCCTGGATGCCGTCCACGGCTTCGAACGCCTCATTCCCCTCGAACTCGACGTATTCCTTGAGCACGTTGCGGATCATCTCCTCATCGTCCACTATGAGCACTTTCATTCCAGATTCCCTCCGTTTTACTATTTCGCCATTATTTTAGCTTTTCAGTATTATTATAAAACCATAGAGAGATGAAAGGCAAGTGAAATTTCTCCTTTTTTTCCCTTTTTACGCACAGGAAGGATTTTCCACACAGAAAATACGAACAAATGTTTGACTTTCGCGCAGGAAAGGGATATACTGAAAGGGAAAAGAGGAGGGCGAAAAGATGCTGGACGCACAGAGACTGCACATACTCACGGAGAGCGCAAAATACGACGTGTCCTGTTCCTCGTCGGGGTCGGCGCGGAAGAACACGGCGGGCGGCACGGGGAACGCGAGTTTCGGCGGGATCTGCCACTCATTCACGCCCGACGGACGGTGCATCTCCCTGCTCAAGATCCTGCTCTCCAACGACTGCCGTTTCAACTGTCTGTACTGTCCCAACCGCGCCGATGCGGACGTGCCGCGCGCGAGCGCGACGCCGGACGAGATCTGTCAGCTCGTGATGCAGTTCTACAAACGGAACTACATCGAAGGGCTGTTCCTCTCCTCCGCCGTCTATGCCTCGCCCGATCAGACGATGGCGGACATGGTGGAGACGGTCGTGCGGCTGCGGACGGTGTACAAGTTCAACGGGTACATCCATCTCAAGGGCATCCCCTACGCCGACAAGGCGCTTACCATGCGCGCCGCGCTCTATGCCGACCGCATGAGCTACAACGTCGAATTGCCCTCTGAGGCGAGCCTGAAACTGCTCGCGCCGCAGAAGACGAAGGAGAGCGTTCTTCTGCCCATGCGCGGGCTTGCAAAGGAAAAGGCAGAGCGCGCGCTCGAAAAGTCAAAAAAGGCGCCGCGCTTTCTGCCCGCGGGACAGACGACGCAGATGATCGTGGGCGCCACGCCCGAGACAGACGGACGGATCCTGAAACTGAGCGCCGCGATGTATTCCAAATTCAACCTCAAAAGGGTGTATTACTCCTCCTATGTGCCCGTGGTGCGGCATTCCCTGTTGCCCGACAAGTGCACGGGGCTTCTGCGCGAGCACAGGCTGTATCAGGCGGACTGGCTGATGCGCTTTTACGGGTTTGACGCCGCCGAGATCGCGGGCGAAGAGGACAACCTGCCCGAAGACATCGACCCGAAATGCGCCTGGGCGCTCCGCCACATGCAGTTTTTTCCCGTGGAGATCAACACGGCGCCCGCCGAAGTTCTCCTGCGCGTGCCTGGCATCGGCACGATGAGCGCCTGGAAAATCGTCCGCGCGCGGAAATTTGCGCATCTGCGGTTTGAAGACCTCGCGCGCATGCGCGTCGTGCTCAAGAGGGCAAAGCACTTCATCACCTGCGACGGGAAGTTCTGCGGCGCGGAACGCCCCGAGCTCATCCGAAATCTTCTCGCGCTCCCTGCGGGCGGAAAAAGGTACGAACAGCTCTCCCTGTTCTCGCTAAACTCCGATCCCGACACGGAAAAGAGCGCGCTCACGGGGCAATTATGAACATCTATCTCACGGACGGGACGGAAGAAGGGTTCTTCACCGCGGCGTTTTTCGCCTGCACGGACGCGGACTGCATCGTTACATCCGCCCGCACGGTACAACTCAGTCTGGACGCAAACATCCTCGAAGTCGCATCGGACGCGGAAAAAAGCGCGCGCGTGCGGCGCAAGCTCACGAGCCTGGACAACGGCGCGGTGCGCGACATCCGCCTGCTTCTGCGGCGGGGAAGCGAGCAAAAAGAGATGGTCGCCCTGCGTTATCTGCGGCTGATCGTTCAAAAAGGCGGCGCGGTGCGCGGGATGCTCGCCCTTCCCGAAGTGCACGAGGCGCGCGAAGAGATGCGCAAAGTCACGCTCGAGGCGCATCGGTTCAAGGGCTTTATTCGGTTCATGGAGGGAGAAAACGGCATCTGGTATGCCCCCTTTGCGCCAGACAACGACATCCTCGAGCTCATTCTCCCCCACTTTCTCGCAAGATTCGGCACGCAGTCCTTTATCCTGCACGATACCGTCAGGCGGCGCGCCGCGCTCTGCCGCGGCGGCGCCTGCACCATCGCGCAGACGGACGAATCGGTCACCGTTCCTCTCTCTCCCGACGTACAGTTTTTCCGCTCGCTCTGGCAGGAATATTACAGGAGCGTGGACATAAGCCTGCGCCCGCACGAGCGGCAGATGAAAAACTACATGCCCGTGCGCTACTGGAAATTTCTGCCCGAAAAAAACATCTGAAGAACATGAAGGTGCGCGCGGCGTCTGCCGCGCGCACCTTCTTTTCCGATCACCGAAACGCGCCTGCGCAAAATCATTTGCGCAGGCGCGTTTGCTTTTTATTGTCCTTTTCCCGCCGACGCCCCGCGCGTCAGACCGAGAATGCCCAGCGCCCGCCGCGGAAGACGGGATAACGCGCGCCCGTATCCGTGACGCCGTCGATGTCGAGGTCCTCGTTCCCCATCATGAAGTCGACGTGGATCATCGAATCGTTGACGCCGAGCGCGCGGAGCTGTTCGTCGCTCTTTTCCTCGAACCCGCGCACACAATTGGCAAAGCCCTTGCCGAGCGCGAGATGGCAGGATGCGTTCTCGTCGAAGAGGGTATTATAAAAGAGCACGCGGCTGTTGCTGACGGGCGAATCGTGCGGGACGAGCGCACACTCGCCCAGATACGCCGCGCCCTCGTCCATCGCGATCATCTCGCGGAGCACCTGTTCCCCCGCAGAGGCGTGCACCTCGACCGCCTTCCCGCCAGAAAAGCGGACGGAGAAGTTGCGGATCAGTCTGCCGTGATAGGAAAGCGGCTTGGTCGAATAGACGATGCCCTCCGCCTCGCCGCGGCGGGGCGTCGTGTAACACTCCTCCGTCGGGATGTTCGGATTGAAGAATACGCCCGAAAGCGTCTGTTCGCCGCCGCCCGCAAAGAGCCCTTCCTTCATCAGCCCGACGCGCAGCGACGTGCCGTTGGAAGAAGAATATTCCAAAGAGGTGAGTCCGAGGGAATTGAGATAGGCACAGCGCGCGGCGAGCTGTGCGTCATGCGCCTGCCAGTTCGCGACGGGATTGCCTTCCAGCGCGCGCGAACAGGACAGGATCGCCTGCCAGAGCTTTTCGACCGCCGCCGAAGCCCCCTCTTTCGGAAAGACCTTGCGCGCCCAATCTCTGCCCGCCGCCGCGGCGATGCACCACTGGTAGCGGTTTTCCATCTTGTCGCGATAGGGCTTGAGCACGGCGGAACGCGCCTGCAGTGCGCGGGCGTACTTCTGCGCGTCGATGCCGTTCATCCCGTCGGGATCCTCGCTTTCAATGTACAGGCGCGCGGGAAGGGTGTGCAGTTCGAAACGCGCCTTCTCCTCCTGCCACGCGGGCACCTCGCTCATCACCGCCTCCGAGCGGTATTCCGCGCCCAGCCGCGCGATCGCGAGATCGGAAAACTCCGTGCGAACGCGCGCGGCGCCCGCGCGGTAGCATTCCTCAGCCACCAGCCGCACAAAATCCGCGCATTCCGTCTGCGCGGTGACGATGACTTCCTGCCCCTTCTGTACGTTGAGACCGATGCGGGCGAGAAGTTTTGCGTAATTCATCAGAACGGTCTTGTGCATCTTTCCCCTCCTCACCTGAGCGCGGGCGCCCAGGTACCGTTTTCAAAGACGGGAATGCGTTCGCCCGCGGCCGTGATGCCCGTCACGCGCAGGTCCTCGCTCCCGATCATGAAGTCGACGTGCACGGAGGAATCGTTGACGCCCAGCGCCGCAAAATCTTCGCGCGAGAGCGTCTCGAACCCCTCTATCGTGTTGCTGTAACCGCGGCCGAGCGCGAGATGACAGCAGGCGTTTTCGTCAAAGAGCGTGTTGTAGAACAGAACGCCCGTGCGATTGACGGGCGAATCATAGGGCACGAGCGCGCATTCGCCGAGATACGCCGCGCCTTCGTCCATGCCGACGATCTTGCCGAGCAGCTCCGCGTTCTTCTCCGCACCCCATTCGACCGCCCTGCCCTGCGAAAAGCGGATCCAGAAATTCTCGATCAGCTCGCCGCCGTACGAGAGCGGCTTGACCGCATACACGATCCCCTCCGCCTCGCCGCGGCGCGGGGTGGTGAAGCATTCCTCCGTCGGGATGTTCGGGTTGAAATGAGCCCCGTACGCCGTGCTCTTCCTGCCCGCGATGAACTTTGCCCTGCCGATCAGCCCCACGCGGAGGCGGGTGCCGTTCGCGCTCTCGTATTCGAGCGCGCAAAGTCCGAGCGCGTTCAGCCTGTCGCATTTCTCGCGCAGGGCGCGGTTGTGCCACATCCAGTCGTTGAGCGGGTCCTTCCCGTCCGCGCGCGAGGTCTTCAAGATGAGCTCCCAGAGTTTCTCCACCGCCGTGCCCACGCGCTCCTCGGGAAAGAGCTTTTTTGCCCACGCCGCCGAAGGGACCGCCGCGACGCACCACTGGTAGCGGTTGGTCATGCGGTCGGTATAGGGCTTTGTGATCGCCGCGCGCGCCATCGCGGCAAGCGTCAGTTTCTCGCGGTCGGCGCCCTTCATGCCGTCGGGATCCGCGGAGAGCAGTTTGATCGTGACGGGAAGCGTCTCGGCGCGGTATTCGAGTTTTTTCTCCTGCCACGGCGTCACACAGCCGAGGTCCTTGACCGTCTCAAAACGGGAGGCGAGCTTTTCCAGCGCCTGGTTCTGCCAATCGACGGTGACGTCCGCCGCGCCCGCGCGGTAACACTCCTCCGCGAGCAGGCGCACGAACTCGGCAGACTCCGTCTGCGCGACGATCACGACGCGCTGTCCCGTCTGCACGCTTGCGCCCATCCGCACGATGAGCTTTGCATAGTTGCGTATCAAGGTCTTTTTCATGCTACCCCCTCCCCCGTCCCCCGGTGCGGGACGGAAACCGTCACAGCTCGCCCAGAAGTCTGCGCGCGTTGCGATGGTATATTTTTTCACGCTCTTCTTCGGTGAGCGGGATCTTTGCGAGATATTCGAGCATGCTCGCGGGCGTGTCCCACGGGCAGTCGGTACCGAACAGCACGCGGTCCGCACCGAACGCGCGGATCACGCGCTCCGCCGCCGCGAGCGGGACCGAGCGTGAGGCAAAGCTCGTGTCGATCAGGGCGTTGGTCGGGACGAGATGTTCGATCGCCTCGTCCGGCATGTCCTGTCCGCCGAGGTGCGCGACGACGATCTTCGCCTCGGGAAAATACCTGCACACCCGTGCCATGCGCGCGGGCGGCGTCTTGACAGGCGGGGCAAAACCCGCATCCGCACCGCCGTGAAAGAGCAGGATGAACCCGCGCTTTGCACACTCCTCATAGAGCGGCAGGGCGCGGTCGTCGTCCACATAAAAGTCCTGGTATTCGTTGTGGAATTTGATGCCGCGGATGCCTGCGTCCTGCAGCCGCGCGAGCTCCTCCTTTGCGTCCGGCGCGTCGGGATGCACCGACCCGAACGGGATCGCGCGGGGATCGCGCGAAAGAGAGATCGCAAAGTCGTTGACGTGGTGCATGGAACGCGGCGTCACCGCGATGTTGAGGAGGACGCAGCGGTCCACGCCCTGCTCGCTCAGAAGACGGAAGGTGTCGGCGGCGGTGCCGTCGGTAAACGGCGTGAAATGCGCGCGCGCCGCGAGCGAAGCGACTGCGTTTTTGGCGAGCTTGTCGGGAAAGGCATGCGCGTGAAAGTCGATCAGCATTTTTCACCTCCCTGCCCGCCGTCCGTGCGGTACATCTGAACCGAGATCTTTTTGCGGGAACGAAGATAGGAGAACAGCGTATAGGCGCTCGCGACCAGTACGAACACGAACAGGAACGCGAAGTTCAAGATCACGTTGAGCCTGTAATCGCTCTCCGAGGAGAGGCGCGCCCCGATCGCGTCGATGCTCGCGGCAAAAGAGCCCGCGTCCGCGTACTCCTGCATCACGAGCGAAAACCCGAAGAAGAGCACGCTGACGACCGCCGTTGACGCGGCACAGAACGCGACTTTATACGCGGTGTTCTTGCCGCCGAATTTTCCGTAGAAGTAGGCGCCGAGCAGGACGCCCACCGCCGCGGCGAGCGACGAAAAGCTCCACCAGATGTAGAGAAGCACGAGCAGAGCGCCGCCGACGAGCGCGCCGAGGAGAGCCCCGCCCGATGCCGCGAGTTTGTGGTCGGGCTTTGCCTCCTCCTCCGCCTCGCGCTGTTTGGCGCCCGCGAGCGCGCCTTCGAAACAGCGCGCATGCGCGCGGAACGGGATGCCCGATTCGAGCATGTCCACCGAATGCTCGTCCAGCGGCGTCCCGCAGTACGGACAGACGTCCGCGCCGGGGAAGCCCGCCTTGCGCAGGTGCGCGGTCAGCTTGTCGAGGATGTCTTTGAGCTGCGTGAACACCTTGAAATAGAGCTGCGGCGTGACCATAAGGCCGATGCCGACCACGCCGTAATTGGTGATCTTGAGTTCGCGCTTGTTCTTTTCGAGGTATTTTTCGAGGTCCTTGTTCTTCCCCTTTGTGTCGGTGATCACCGTGAGGAGACAGGACGGATTGCCCATCACCCGATAGCGGATGTGGATGCGGAAGCCGTTGTACACGCCGTAACAGCAGTGACTGCCCAACGTGAGGCCGTGCTCTTCCGCAAATTCTTTCATGCCGTATCTGTTGCCCATTTTCTTTTCCTGTAACGTGTGATTTACTTTTCAGCGGAGCACCCGCCGAAGGATCTCCCCTTCCCGCAGAGGGAACGGTACGCCGAGGCGGAGCCGCTGCATGACCAGCTTGGCGTCCGTGACCGTTTCGCCCGCCTCGTTTTGCATCTCTCCGACGCGGAAGGTGCGGCAAAAATTCTCCGAGGGCGAGAGCACTTCCAGCTCGTCGCCGACGCGGAAGCGGTTGCGCATGCACACGAGCGGGCGATCGCCCCCTTCGAGCACGTCCGCCGCGTATTCGCGGGTGCCGCGTTCCTGCGAATCGGAATAATTGACCGTTTCGGCGTTGTCTCCGAACGCGTATGCCGTCGTGAAGGCGCGGTGCGCGACCTTGCGCAGTTCTTCTTCTCCCCGTTCGGCGGAAAGCGCGCCGTCCAGAGTGCGGCGGTAGGCGTTGACGACCGTCGCGAGATAGTAACTGCTCTTCATGCGGCCTTCGATCTTGAACGAACACACGCCCGCGGCGCGAAGCTCGTCCAGATGCGAGAGCATGTTCAGATCTTTGCTGTTGAAGATGTAGGTGCCGCGCGCATCTTCGACCGCTTCACAGCCGCCCTCCTCGCGCTCGGCGTGCAGGCGGAATTTCCAGCGGCATGCCTGCACGCAGGCGCCGCGGTTGGAGTCTCTGCCCGCAAGATAATTGGAGAGAAGGCACCTTCCGCTGTAGGAAATGCACATCGCCCCGTGGACGAACGCCTCCAGCTCCAGTCCCGCGCAATACTCCGCGATCTCGCTTATCTCCGCAAGGGAGAGCTCGCGGGCGAGCACGACGCGCGAAGCGCCCTGCTCCTGCCAGAAGCGGGCGGCGTATTTGTTCGTCGTGTTCGCCTGCGTCGAGATGTGAAGGGGCAGGCGCGGCGCGTTTTTCCGCGCACAGGCGAACGCGCCCGGATCGGTGACCAGCGCCGCGTCGGCGCCGATCTCCTGCAAAAAGGCAAAGTCCCTGCCCAAAAAATCAAAATCCGCGTTCTTCGCGAACACGTTCATCGCGACGTATACCTTTTTCCCGCGCGCGTGCGCATAGGCGACCGCGTCCGAAAGTTCCTCTTCGCTGAAATTGTCCGAAAAGGAGCGCAGGGAAAAGCGCTTTCCGCCGAGGTATACGGCGTCCGCGCCGAAGGCGAGCGCCGTCTTCATCTTTTCAAAATTGCCCGCGGGCGCGAGCAGTTCGGGTGCGTTCATCTCTCTTCTCCCTCTTCCCGCCCCGTCTTTACGGAGAGCGCGACGCCTTCGCCCACGGGAAGAACGCTCGTCAAAAGCGCGGGGTCGTTCTCCGCCGCGCGAAGGTAATCGCGCAGGCGCTCGACGATGGAGCGGCGCTTGGGCGGCGTTTCCGCCCTGCCGTCCACCCAACCGTACAGGAGAACGTCGTCGGCAAACAACACGCCGCGTTCGGACAAAAGCCGCTTCAGGTGCGGAAGGTATCGGCAGTACTGCGCCTTGGGCCCGTCCAGAAAGATCAGATCGAACTCCCCTTCCAGCGAGGGAAGGAGCTCGCCCGCATCGCCGAGGAGGGCCTGCGCGCGCTCGCGCACGCCGAACAGTGCGAAATTCTGCTCCGCGCGGGCATGCAGATCGGGTTCGATCTCGATCGTGACGAGGGATGCGTCCGTGCACTGCAGAAGCAACGCGACGGAGGTCAACCCCTCCGCCGTGCCGATCTCTAAAATTCTGCGCGGCGCGCGCATCTGTGCGACGAGGAGCAAAAGCTGAAGGGTGTCGTCTTCCGTCGCGGGATCGCGCCTGCCCTTCGCCTGCTCGCGCAACGCGCGCAGCCGTTCGTCCGTCCGTAAAGTGCCGTACATATCAGACGCGGACGATGTTCGCCATGATGACGGGGTTCTGTTTGGTCTTTTTGTAGATGAAATTCTTGACCGACTTTTTGATCGCCGCAGCGAGCTCGGTGTTGTCCACGTCCCCGCACACGTCCACCTGCGAGACGCAGTTCTCCGCAATGCGGCGGATCTCATAGGCATAGTCGGCATTCTCGGGCATCACAAAGCCGCGGTTGACGACGACGGGATCGCTCAGAAGATCGCCCGTGCGCTCGGAGACGCATGCCGTGATCACGAAGATGCCGTCCTCAGAGAGATGTTTGCGGTCCTTCATCACGACGCTGTTCTCGCGGTCTTCCAGACTGCTCCCGTCGACGAGGCGGGACCCCGAAGAGACGCTCTCGCCGAACTGCAGCGTGTCGCGCGTCATCTCGACGCAGTTGCCGATGTCCGCGAGGAGGATGTTGTTCTCGCTCATGCCCAGGCTCATCGCGAGCTGCGCATGGCGCTTAAGGTGCCTGTATTCGCCGTGCACGGGCACGAAGAATTTGGGCTTGAGAAGGGAATGCAGGATCTTGAGCTCTTCCTGGCAGGCGTGGCCGGAGACGTGGATCTTTTCCAGCGACTCGTAGACGACGTTCGCGCCCTTGCGGTAGAGGTTGTTGATGACCTTGCAGATCATCTTTTCGTTGCCCGGGATGGGGCTTGCGGAGATGATGATCGTATCGTTCGGCCCGATCGTGACCTTGTTGAACTC
>ERZ1643249.3460-NODE-3460-length-13886-cov-11.817873_pt1 | contig 13886 bp, 14 predicted proteins | sample MGYA00579263_ERZ1643249 | MGnify/ENA primary metagenome ERZ1643249 (study PRJEB29033, sample SAMEA4952264) | chicken gut metagenome | biome: Broiler Chicken; feature: Gastrointestinal Tract; material: Caecum | place: Ireland | collected 2018 | study: Broiler...
GTGTTGAATCAAATTAATTCTTTTAATAATAGTGGAAAAAATCTTATTCAAATTCTGTCGCAATTTATGTATTATTTACGTGATTTATTGATTGATTATTATGTAGAACAAAATAGTATTAATTATTCTGTTTTACTTGTGGAAAAATTAATCACTACTATAAACGAAAAAATGTTCGATATTAAAAAGAGTGGTAATCCTAAAATTTATATAGAAATATTATTGTTGAATTTTATGTCTGATATTTCTGATTCCAATTCCACAAAATCTGTGGATAATAAGGTAAGTTCAATTAAGAATAAACCTGTTGAAAAAAATAGTAATGATAATATAGGTCATAATAATGTTGTTAATGATGATAAGTATGAAAATGTTGAGTCTGCTGAACCTGAAATGAAAAATGTGGATATTTCTACTAATTCTAATGATGATGCTATTTCTCAAGATGATTTATCTACTGTGGATAAAAAAGTTGTAGACAATGTTAATACCGGTGATATTTTGAATTTAGATGATATTATAAAAGTTCGAATTAATAACGCTTTTGCTTTGGCTAATAAACAAGTTTTAAATCATGAAATTGATAATTTAAAATTATTAAATGACTATACTTTTGATCAAAAAATAGGTTATCTAGTTTGTGAACTATTAAATTCTAAATTTCGTGTTGCTAGCGATGATATAATTGTTCTAAGTTACGAATATGAATCTATAGTACAGCAGAATTTATTACATTTAGAACAAATGGAAGAGGTGTATTCGGATATTACTCACTCTTCTAAGAAGTTTGCTATTATATCTGACTTAGAATGGGATAAATTAAAGAAAGAGTATATTCAACATTTAAAAGATGGAAATCATTATGAAGTTTTAGAGGAGCCAGAAAAAGTGTTTAAAAAAGATGAAACAGATGATATAATATCTAATGATGCCAGTATGTTATTTGGCGATATTGTAGAAATTGATTAGGAGGAATGTTTATATGAATATGCAAGCTATGTTAAAACAAGCTCAAAAACTACAAAAAGATATGATGAGTGCTAAAGAAGAAATTGATTCTATGGAATTCGTTGGAGAAAGTTCTCTTGTTAAAGTAACTGTTAAAGGTAATAAAGAAGTTGTAAAGGTAGAAATTGATAAGTCTAATTCTTTAGATGTTGATGATTTAGAAATATTAGAGGATATGTTTTTAGTAGCAATTAATGAAGCATTTAAAAAGGTTGACGAAACAACAGAAAAAAAGATGGGAAAATTTGGTAATATTCCTGGATTGTTTTAGTAGGTAATATGTATCCAGATAGTATTAGAAATTTAATTGAATCGTTTAAGTTTTTACCTGGAATAGGGGAAAAAACTGCTGAACGTTTAGCTTTTTCTGTTTTAGGACTTGAGGAGGAACAGGTGTCTTTTTTCTCAGATAGTCTTGTTTCTGTAAAAGAAAAAATTCATCCTTGTCCTATTTGTAATACGTTTACTGATTCTGATAAATGTATTGTTTGCTCTGATTCAACTAGAGATAGAGAGACTTTATGTGTAGTTGAAGATACTAAAAATGTATTCTTATTTGAACGATTAGGTATGTTTCATGGAATGTATCATGTTCTGGATGGATTAATTTCTCCTTTAGATGGTGTTAATCCAGAAGATATTGGATTAGATAAGCTAATTGATAGAATAAAAAATGAAAATTTTAAAGAAGTGATTTTTGCTTTTCGTCCAAGTATTGAAGGTGAGACTACAGCTCTTTATATTAAGCGAGTGTTGGATGGTCTGGGTGTCATAGTTACTAGACTTGCTAGTGGTGTTCCCATGGGAGCTGATATGGAATATGTTGACAGTCTAACTTTAGAAAGAGCTTTAAATGATAGAAAAGAAATAGAATAAATCATGGTTTTTTTCATATTTTTTATCAAGGTGATACAATATGAAAAAAATAGTTGAATGTTTTAAAAAAATTATTATTAGCGGTTTTATTTTATATGGTTATAATTTGATTGCAGTTAATTTTAATATGATATTACCTATCAACATTATTACGTTATTATCTATTACTTTTCTTGGAACTCCTGCTTTATTTGCTTTAGTATTATTTCGAATTTTATTTTTATAAGTGGTGATGATATGAATGATTTAACTTATATACAACAGAGATTTGTTAATTATATTGAGACTATTATAAAAACGGATAAGTTATCTCATTCTTATCTAATTGAATTAGGGGATGTTTCTTTAGATTATCCCTTTGTTTTGTTGTTTGTAAAAATGATATTATGTCCTTATTCAGTTTCTAATATAGATGGTTTAAACTGTAATAGATGTAATACTTGTCAATTAATTGATGAAGGTAATTTTCCAGATTTAGAGATTATAGAAGCAGATGGTATGCAGATTAAGAAAAAACAACTTTTAAGTTTGAAAGAAGAGTATCAAAATTATTCCTTGATTGGTCATAGAAGGGTATATATTATTAGAGAAGCTGAAAAACTTAATCCATCTTCTGCTAATACTATTTTAAAGTTTTTAGAGGAACCAGAAGAAGGAATTATTGCTATTTTACTAACTAAAAATAGATATCAAGTATTAGATACTATTTTATCTAGATGTCAGGTTTTATATTTAGTTGATTCTACTGAAATTTCTTCTGTTGATGATACGGTTATTCGATTTATTCGTTATTTAATTTCAGGCGATGATTTGTTTGTTTATTATAAGGAAATTTTAGATAGTATTATACCTGATAAAACTGTTGCAAAAGTAGTTTTTGATATTGTTGAGAAAATATTTATTCAGTTTTTGTCAGGACAGGAAAATAAACAAACTTCTTTTTTAAATGATACTCATAGAGATAAAATCTTGTCTTATATTACAATAATTGAGGAGGAAATTCCTAAATTGGTGTATAATATTAATTATAAATTATGGTTAGATTCCATCTTTTCCCGTTTTGTGGAGGTGAAATAGATGAAAAATGTAATTGGAATTATGTTACCTATTAGTAAATCTTTTTTATATGCTGATGTAAACAATATAGAGTGTAAATTGGGTGATGTTGTTATAATTAAGGGAGAATCAGGAATAGATTCAGCAGTTGTGAAGAAAGAACCTTATCTTGAATCAGAGGATAATTTACCAACTGATTCGTATTCTGTTATTAGAGTAGCAACACCAGAAGATTTGAAGCAGATTAATGATAATAATGAGAAATCTATTAAGGCTTTGGATATAGCTAAAAAGTATAGTAAAGAATTAGGGTTAGATATGAATTTTGTAGATTGTTTTTATACTTTTGATAAAAGTCAGTTGATTTTTTCTTTTGTTGCTGATAATCGTGTTGATTTTAGAGAATTAGCTAAAAAGCTTGCACAAAAATATAAAACTAGAATTGAATTAAGGCAGATAGGTGTTCGTGATAAAGCTAAAAAAATTGGTGGTCTTGGTCCTTGTGGATTATTTTTATGTTGTCATACCTTTTTAACAGATTTTAATAGTGTATCTATTAATATGGCTAAAAATCAATTTCTTGCTTTAAATCCTTCTAAGATTAATGGTATATGTGGTCGCCTTTTATGTTGTTTAGGCTATGAGAATGATCTTTATACAGAATTAAAAAAGGGTTATCCTAAGATTGGGACTATGGTTGAAACTAGTTTTGGTACTGGTAAGGTTTCTTCTATAGATGTTTTCAAGGGTTCCTTTCAAGTTGATTTAAAAGAAAAAGGTTTTGTTGATATAAAAAAGGAAGATTACCATGGAAGTTCTGAATGATATTTTAGGTTATCCTAATCGAAAAATTTATCAAAATACTGATTTTTTTTCTTTTTCTTTAGATAGTGTTATGCTTGCTAATTTTGTAACAATACGTTTACGTGATAAAGAAATATTAGATTTAGGTACTGGTAATGGTGTTATTCCATTGATTTTATCTCTTCGTACAAATAAAAAAATTACAGGAGTAGAGATTCAGCCTAAACTATCTGCTTTAGCTTCAAAATCAGTTTTTTATAATCAATTAAATAATCAAATATCTATTATCTGTTCTGATATGAAGGATTATGTTTCTAGTGATACCATAGAAAAATATGATGTTATTACTTGTAATCCTCCATATTTTAAAGTTAATGATAAGAATTATTTTAATGAAAGTGTTGAAAAGACGATTGCTAGACATGAAGTTAAAATATCTTTAGAAGAAGTAGTGATGGTTGCTAGTAAATTGCTTAAAAATAATGGGACTTTTGCTATGGTACATCGGACAGAAAGGTTACTTGAAATTTTTGATTTATTTAGAAAGTATCATATTGAACCTAAAAGAGTTCGTTTTGTTTATGAGTTTGTACATAAACCATCTACGTTAGTTTTAATAGAAGGAATTAAACATGGAAAACTTGGATTAAAAGTTGAGTCTCCTTTTATTATGAAAATGGATGATGGTAGTTATTCTTCAGAGTATGAGCGTTTTTTAGTAGAGGTGAAGTCTAGTGAGACAGAGTAGTTATGATGGTAGTGCTAGTTTATATTTAATTCCTACTCCAATTGGAAATTTGGATGATATTACAGTAAGGGCACTAAAGACGTTGGAGATTGTTGATTTTATTTTATGTGAAGATACTAGAGAAAGTAGTAAGTTACTTAATCATTTTCATATTAAGAAAAAACTTGTTAGCTGTCATGAGTATAATGAAGATAAAATAAAAGAATATGTTATTTCTGAACTAGCTAGTGGAAAAAATATAGGTCTAATTACTGATCAGGGATCTCCTGTTGTAAGTGATCCTGGCTATGTTGTTTCTAAGGCAGTTATTGAACATCATTTTAATGTTATTGCTCTTCCAGGCGCTACAGCATTCGTTCCTGCTTTAACTTCTTCTGGAATTTCTCCATCACCATTCTTATTTTATGGATTTTTGCAAACGAAAGAATCTAAGATTAAAGCAGAGCTTATGAGTTTAAGTAAGTTACCTTATACATTGATTTTTTATGAAGCACCACATCGTATTGAAAAAACTTTAGGGTATATGTTAGAAGTTTTTGGTAATCGTAATATTAGTATTCATAGAGAAATTTCAAAGTTGCATGAAGAGATTTGTCGTGGTACAATACAGGAATTAATTCCAATTGTTTCTGAATTAAGGGGAGAATTTGTTTTAATTGTAGATGGTAATCATGAGAAAATAGATTATTCTAGTATGTCTGTTTTGGAACATGTACAACTTTATTTGGATGATGGAATGTCTGAAAAAGATGCGATTAAGACAGTTGCTAGAGAAAGAGGAGTGGCTAAGTCTATCATTTATAAAGAATATCATGAAAATAAGAAATAATTATTTCCCGGGAAATAATTTGGATTTTAGATTAAAGTAATTATTAAGAGGTGATTGTGTGAAATTAATCGTTGGTCTTGGTAATCCAGGTAAAGAGTACTCGGGTACGAGACATAATATTGGCTTTTCTTTTATTGATTTTTATTTATCTAAAAAGAATATTATTCCAAGCTGGAAAAGTAAGTTTCAAGGACTTTATTTTGAGACTAATATCCATGGTGAGAAAGTTTTGTTTTTAAAACCACAATCGTATATGAATTTATCAGGAACAGTTGTTAGTCAGTTTGTTCAATTTTTTAAGATAGATACGTCAGATATATTGGTTATTTCTGATGATTTAGATTTGAATGTTGGAAATTTTAAATTAAAAGATAAAGGTTCTTGTGGTGGACATAATGGTCTTAGAAATATTGAAGCATGTATCCATACTCAAGAATATAAGAGGTTAAAGATAGGAATTTCTAATGATAAAAATCGTGAAACTAAAGATTATGTATTAGGAAGATTTTCTAAAGAAGAAAATGTCATTTTAAATGAATTATTTTCAGACTTAGTAAATGTTATAGATGATTATTTTTTTATGGATTTTTTGTCTTTAATGAATCGCTATAATCGTAAGAATAGGTGATTTTATGAATGTTTTTCAGAAAATAGGAAATATTGAATTAAAAAAGGACTCAGGTATTACAGGTCTTACCGATGAGTTTTTTTGCGTTGTATTATATTCGACTTTTATAAATCAAAACAAAAATATACTAGTTGTTGTAAATTCTTTATATGAAGCAAACCAGTTATATTCTTCACTATCTAATTATACTGATGACGTTTATTTGTTTCCTATGGATGATTTTTTAACTAGTGAAGCTTTGGCTGTTAGTCCTGAACTTCAATATAATCGTTTAGAAACAATACATACTATTTTTGAAAAAAAGGGTATTGTTATTACTAATTTGATGGGATATTTGAGATTTTTGCCTGTAAGAGAAAAATATCCACAGTTTTTTGTGGAACTTAGTGTAGGTAAACAATTTAATCCACAAAAGTTGGTGGAAAAGCTAGTGCAATCAGGGTATAATCGAGATACTATTGTTAATAAAACAGGTGAGTTTGCTGTTCGAGGTTTTATTATTGATGTTTTTCCTGTGGAAAGTGATAATCCAGTTCGTATAGAGTTTTTTGATGATGAGATTGAGTCTATCCGTTATTTTGATCCTGATACTCAAAAGTCATTATCTAATATTTCTTCTGTATTAATTTTGCCTTGTACAGAGTTTTTAACTGATAAGCAGGTTTTAGAGGAAGAGGAGTTTAAACAAAAATATTTACCAAAGTATGAAGAGGTATCTTCTATTTCTGATTATTTAAAACCAGCTATTACATTTTTTAAAGATTATGAGCAGCTAAAGGTAAGTTTTCAGCAAATTATGGAAGAGGTATTTACTTATCAGAGTACTAAAGATGTTTCTTTTCATGGTAATTATATGTTTGATTTTTCACAAATATCAGTAGATTATCCTGTTTATTATATGAATATTGACCATTATCTTTCTGATAATATTATAGATTTTAATGTTCATACGATTAATAATTTTAATGAAAATGCTGACAGTATTAATCAGTTTATTCGTAAGGCTATTGATGATGGTAAGACTGTTGTTTTATGTTTACAGAAGTATCAAATATTTAGTGTTATGAAGTTTCTTAATATGAAAGTCGTTGAGACTGATTTTGATCATATAGAAATCAATCAAGTAAATTTAGTTTCAAAGCCTATACGTTCTGGTTTTATTTATCAAGATTATGTTTTTTTGACTGCTAATGAATTATTTATTTTTAAAGAAAAGCAGAAAAAGTATCGTACAAAGTTTAAATATTCTTCTACTATTTCTGATATTAACAAATTGGAAGTAGGGGATTATGTTGTTCATAATGTTCATGGTATTGGTGTTTATAATGGAATAAAAACACTTGCATCTTCTGGTGTTGTTAAAGATTATGTAGAAGTTTTATATCAGGGAGAGGATAAATTATATATACCTGTTGAAAAAATTGATTTACTTAGTAAATATACAGGTAAAGAGGGATATGCTCCTAAAATTAATAAACTTGGTGGTACCGAATGGCAAAAAACTAAAAATCGTGTTAAGAAAAAAGTTCAAGATATGGCTGATGATTTATTGCAATTATATGCGGAACGTGAAACAAGAAAAGGTTTTGCTTTTTCTCCGGATAATGATTTAATGCTTGATTTTGAATCACGGTTTCCTTATGAATTAACACCAGATCAGAAACGAGCTATTGTACAGATTAAAGAAGATATGGAAAAACCGGCTCCTATGGATCGTCTATTATGTGGTGATGTTGGTTTTGGTAAGACGGAAGTGGCTTTTGTTGCGGCTTTTAAAGCTATTTTAGATTCTAAACAAGTATTATTCTTATGTCCTACTACTATTTTATCTAATCAGCATTATGAGAATGCTATGGCTAGGTTTAAAGACTTTCCTGTTTCTATTGGTCTTTTAAATAGATTTACATCTCCTAAAGAAGTAAGACGTATTATTGAAGGACTTTCTAATGGTACGATTGATTTGGTTTTTGGTACACATCGTTTATTAAGTGATGATATTAAACCTAAGAATCTTGGTCTTTTGGTTATTGATGAAGAGCAAAGATTTGGTGTTACTCATAAAGAAAAAATTAAAAAGTATAAAACAAATGTGGATGTTTTGACTTTAACTGCTACACCAATTCCTAGAACGTTACAAATGTCTTTGGTTGGTATTCGAAGTTTATCATTAATTGAGACTCCACCTGTTAATCGGTATCCTGTACAAACTTATGTTATTGAAGAAAATAAGCAAATTTTAAAGGATGCTATTTATAAAGAATTATCTCGTGATGGTCAAGTTTTTATTCTTTATAATAAAGTAGATTCTATCGAAGAAGAAAGGTATCGTATACAAAGTTTAGTTCCTGATGCTAGAATTATTACTGCTCATGGACAAATGAATAAAAGTGATTTGGAAAATAGAATTTTGGATTTTATTAATCATGAATATGATATTTTGGTGTGTACTACTATTATTGAAACGGGTATTGATATACCGAATGTTAATACTTTGATTATTATGGATGCTGATCGATTTGGTCTTAGTCAGTTATATCAGATTCGTGGTAGGGTTGGTCGTAGCGATAAATTTGCTTATGCTTATTTGATGTATCATCCAGCTAAGGTATTAACGGAATCTGCTATTAAGAGACTTAATGTCATTAAGGAGTTTACGGCACTTGGTAGTGGTTTTAGTATTGCAACAAGAGATTTGTCTATTCGTGGTGCTGGTGATATTCTTGGTAGTGAACAAGCTGGTTTTATTGATTCTGTTGGAATTGATTTATATTTGAGATTATTAAATGAGGAAGTTTTGCGTAAGAAGAATCTTTCTTTACCGGAGGAAGAGGAAGTAGAAGATACTAAGCCATTATTAAGTGTTAGTACGCATATTGATGATAGTTATGTTAATGAAGACGACTTAAAGATTGAAATTCATCGTAAAATTAATGAAATTGACTCTAAGGAAAAATTAGAAGAAGTAAAACAGGAATTAGAAGACCGTTTTGGACGTATTAGTGAAGATATGCTTGTTTATATGTATGAGGAATGGTTTGAAAAACTTGCTAATTATGTTCACGTTAAAAGGGTTTCTCAAACGAAAAATTCTATTGAATTAGTGTTCCCTGCGGAGGTTGTATCTAATATTAAAGTGGATAAATTATTTATGGATTCTTATGAAATTAGTCCTTCTTTTAGATTTTTAAGTAGAGGATCTAATTTAGTTATTATTTTGGATATTATAAAATTAGAAAAACATCCTATCTATTATTTAACATCATTGTTAGATTTAATCTATCGTAAATTTTTATCTTAATCTTGACTTATAGAAGAATGTTTTGTTACACTTACAATGCTAGGATGTGGTAGTATGAAAGAAGAAACAGTGGAAGAGTTTAGAAAAAAGCATTTTGAAAATTATAAGAATGCTGTAATGGAGACTTTGAAAAATAATACTACTGTTTTATTTGAAGATGATATTTATTCTTTATTGAAAAAGCCACCACTTGATTCTATGGATCTTATTAAGTGTAAGTTTTTAGATTTGGCAAAACGTCATAAAATTATTATTCGTTCTGATGTTTTAGATGAGATTTTAGAAGAGTATAGAGTTAACATTATTTCTTTTCTTCCTTCTTGGAAAAAAATTAGGATAGATGAATTAAGTAAGATTATTTCTTCTTTTACTCCTAAAAAAGAATCTGATGTTATAAAGTTTAATAAAAAGGATTTTACTCCTCTAAACCGTAAGTTAAAGAAGGAGATGAAAGAGGATTTAACTAGTGTAATCGATAAAAAAATTGTAAAATTTGTAAATCAATTGTTTACTTCTGATGTGGATGAAAAAATTAAAGATGATATGTCTTCTGAAATGATTAAATATGTTCAATCTAACTACATTAAACAGCTTTTAGAAAGTGTTGATTTTAAAATAATCGTTAAAGATACTACATTAATCAATGGTGTTAGAGAACAAGGAGAACGTTTTTTATTTACTAAAATGAATTCTTATTTATTAAATGAGAATAAAATTTCGGAATAAATTGAAGCGATATTAATCGCTTTTTTTTTGATAGAAAATATATGGAAATATTTACCAAGGGAATTTTTGGGAATATTTATTATAATAAAGTATGAAAAGTAGTATAAATTGAAAAAATTTAGAAACAATAGTAGTATGGGAAAGTGAGGAATAATTGTATGAAATCAACAGGTGTAGTTAGAAGAGTAGATGACTTAGGAAGAATTGTTATTCCGAAAGAAATTCGCCGTACTCTTAGAATTAGAGATGGAGAGTCGTTAGAAATTTTTGTTGATAGAGAGATGATTGCTTTAAAGAAGTTCTCTAAAATGACAGATATGGATGAAATTTCTAAGCAGTTAGTAGATATTGTTAATACTGTTATACATCAAAATGTTTTTATTACTGATCGTGATAATTTTATTGCTGGCAGTGGTGATTTAAGGAAGAAATATTTAGGTAAACCTATTTCTAAATCTTTAGAACTTATTATGAAAGAGAGAAAAACTATTGTTGAGCATAGTTTACATTCTATAGAATTATGTGATTCAGTATCTGAGAATTATGCTTATGTTATATGTCCGGTTATTATGAATGGAGATGCAATAGGATTAGTTTTGATAGTTTCTGATAATTCAGATATCGGGCAGGTTGAAGAAAAAATGGCTGATGTTGTATCTAAATTTTTAGGTAAACATATTGAAGAATAGTTTTTTTTATGTTATACTTTACCCTGTTGAATGTGATGAGGAAGAGTCTTATAAAAATATAGTTTAGTTTAGAGATTCCGGATGGTGAAAAAGGAAATAAGCTTTTTATGAGATATGGCTTCTGAACTGTTGCATCGATATGTAGGTGTAATCGTAGATAGGCGTTAACTATTTGAGTGTATAATATTTACTATTATAAAATAAGGTGGTACCGCGAATTTTCGTCCTTATGTTTATAATAGTTTTTTTATTTAGGAGGGATAGAATGAAAGAAAAATTTTATATTACAACGGCAATTGCGTATACTTCTGGAAAGCCACATATAGGTAATACTTATGAAATTGTTTTAGCTGATGCGATTGCTAGATATAAAAGATTTAAAGGATATGATGTTTATTTTCAAACTGGTACTGATGAACATGGTCAAAAAATAGAGGATAAAGCGATTGCTGCAGGAATTAGTCCACAGGATTTTGTGGATAAACAGGCTGGTGAAGTTAAACGTATTTGGGATTTGATGGATACTAGTTATGATAAGTTTGTTAGAACTACTGATCCTCATCATAAAAGAATTGTTCAACATATCTTTAAGAAGATGTATCATCAGGGTGATATTTATAAGGGAGAGTATACAGGACTTTATTGTACACCTTGTGAATCTTTTTGGACTGAGTCTCAGCTTGTTGATGGTAAGTGTCCTGATTGTGGACGTGAAGTGAAAGAAGCTAAAGAAGAAGCTTATTTCTTTAAATTAAGTAAGTATCAAAAGAAGTTGGAAGATTTTATTGAATCTAATCCAGATTTTATTCAGCCAGCAGCTAGACGTAATGAAATGTTAAATAATTTTATTAGGCCTGGACTTCAAGATTTATGTGTTTCTCGTACTTCATTTAAATGGGGAATTCCAGTGGATTTTGATTCTAATCATGTGATTTATGTATGGCTTGATGCTTTGACTAATTATATTACTAATATTGGATATGATGTAGATGAAGTAACAGGAGAGTTTAAAAAGTTATGGCCTGCTGATTTGCAAGTAATTGGTAAAGACATTGTTCGTTTTCATTCGATTTACTGGCCTTGTTTTTTATGGTCTTTAGGCCTTCCTTTACCAAAGAAAATATTTGGACATCCTTGGTTACTTATGAATAATGATAAGATGAGTAAATCTAAAGGAAACGTTATTTATGCTGATGAGTTGGTAGAAGCTTTTGGAGTAGATGCTGTTCGTTATTATTTACTTCATGAAATTCCATTTGCTAGTGATGGTAATATTACTTATGATTTATTAATTGACCATATTAATGGAGAACTTGCTAATGTGTTAGGGAACTTAGTACAACGTTCTATTTCCATGGGAAACAAATATTTTGATGGTATAGTTACTGGTAATGATAACAGAGAGGATATTGATAAAGAGTTAGAAAATAAGCTTGAGGCATTAGAGTCTTTAGTTGATGCGCATATGAATGATTTACAAATTAGTGATGCTATTACAGAAATATTTAATGTTTTACGTTTTACTAATAAATATATTGATGAGACTACTCCTTGGATTTTAGCAAAAGATGAATCTCAAAGAGATCGTTTACAGAGTGTTATTTATCATTTATTAGAATCTATTCGTATATGTGGTCTTTATTTGGAACCATTTATGCCTAGTACTAGTAAAGAGATTATGAGACAACTTAATATTCATGATAATAGCATTCATTATAATTCATCTAATCAGTATCAATTACTTTCTCCAACTCCTTTATTTCAAAGGATTAATAGAGATGATTTTTTTAAAGAAATGTAAAGTTTAATGTCAATATAAAAAAGAAAGGTGTAAAGTATATCTTTCTTTTTTTAGTTATGCTATAGTGAAAGGGTAGTGGCTGTATGAAAGGAAAAAATTATGATAGGAAATATGACGCAGTCTTTTTATTTAGATGTTTTGTATTTGTTTGGTAGTATCTTTATTATTTTATATTTGGGTGTGACTCAAAATTTGATGGATGCTATTTATTTAGTGGTTATTACGATTATTTATTTTAGAATGAAGTTTTGTCAGTGGAAAAAATATCATTAATATGGTATTTTTATTTTGGAGGTATTATTATGTTTATTGATACACATTGTCATTTGTCGGTAGATGATTATGAAAATATAGATCAAGTGCTTACTGAAAATAGAGCAGTAGGTGTTAGTCCTATTATTATTTCTGGTTGTACGAAGAAAGATATTTTAGAGTCTTTGAAATATGCAGAGTGCTATTCTGATGTATTTTTAACGATAGGTTATCATCCATCAGAAGCAGATAGTATTACAGAAGAGGATTTATCGTTGTTAGAACAACAACTTGTCTCTACCTCTAAGATAGTTGGCCTTGGAGAGATTGGTCTTGATTATTATTATGGAAAAGAAAATAAAAATTTACAACTTCAATTATTTGAAGCGCAATTACAGTTAGCTGAAAAGTTAGATCTTCCTGTTGTTATACATAGTAGAGATGCTACTTTTGATACAATTCAATTGTTAAAAAAATATTCTGTTTCCGGCGTTATTCATTGTTTTAGTGGAAGTTTGGAGACTGCTAAAGAATATATTCAACAGGGATTTACTTTAGGAATCGGTGGTGTTATTACTTTTAAAAATAGTAAATTAAGAGAAGTAGTAGCACAACTTCCTTTAGATAAGATAGTATTAGAGACAGATAGTCCTTATTTAACTCCTGAGCCTTTTCGTGGTAAGAAAAATAGTTCTAAATATATTCCATATATCGCAGCAGCTATAGCTAATTGTAAAAATATTAGTGTCGATGAAGTGTCTTCAATTACAACTCGTAATGCAAAAAAGATTTTTCATATAGATTAGTTTGCAAAAAGTAATAAAATAGTGTATTCTTATATATAAGATAGGGGTTGTATTTAATGATAAAAAAACATGGTAGTTCAACACTTTTTATTTCTATATCTTTAATACTATTATCTATTTGTGTTTTTATAGGGTGTTTATTTTTATACTTCCATAGTAATGATGCAGCAGCTAAGAATGCTACTATTATCTTTTCTAGTTCTGATGATTCTTCTTTATTGATGATGGATAGTTCTATGCCAGTTACGGATGCGATTGGAAAGCAATTATCATTTACACCAAATCAAACAAAACACGGATATAGTGAGTTTAGTATTTCTTCTAATATGGAAGGTATGGATGAAGTTCGTTATGAAATTTATGCT
>ERZ1643249.3470-NODE-3470-length-13869-cov-4.662661_pt1 | contig 13869 bp, 14 predicted proteins | sample MGYA00579263_ERZ1643249 | MGnify/ENA primary metagenome ERZ1643249 (study PRJEB29033, sample SAMEA4952264) | chicken gut metagenome | biome: Broiler Chicken; feature: Gastrointestinal Tract; material: Caecum | place: Ireland | collected 2018 | study: Broiler...
AGTCTTTCTTATGCAGTTTTAATTATTCCAATTTTGAGTATCATGCGTGGGTATTTTCAAGGTTATGCAGATATGATGCCTCCAGCTATGTCTCAATTTGTTGAACAATTGGCACGTGTAATATGGATGCTATTGACTGCTTATATTATTATGCAAGTTCAACATGGATCTTATGTTCATGCAGTAGTTCAATCAAATTTAGCTGCAGCTATTGGTGCGGTATTTGGAATTTTGCTCTTAGTATGGTTTTTATATCGTAGACGAAATGAACTGAATGCATTAATGAAGCAATCAAATCATGCAATTAAAATTTCTACTGCTGGAATTTTCTGGGAGATTATTAATCAATCTATTCCATTTATCATCATTGACTCTGGAATTACCTTGTTCCAATTAATTGACCAGTATACCTTTCATCCAATGATTGCTATGTTTGTTCATGCTAGTTCTGATCAAATTGAATCATGGTATGCCTTATTTGGATTAAATGCAAATAAATTAATCATGATTATTGTATCTTTAGCAACTGCAATGTCAGTAACTGCTATTCCGCTTTTATCAGGTGCCCATGCACGACGTGATTATGCCAGCATTTCTAGCCAAATTGAAAATACCTTGGAATTATTCTTATTTGTTATGATTCCAGCTTCATTGGGTATGGCTGCTATTGCAACGCCGATTTATACAATTTTTTATGGCTACGATCAACTAGGTTCAAATGTCTTGTACTTATCATCATTTACGGCAATTAGTTTAGGCCTATTTACAGTTTTAATGGCCATTTTACAAGGTCTATCAGAGAACGGACTAGCTATAAAGTACCTGGTGTTAGGAATTATCATTAAATTTGCTGTTCAACTTCCGATGATTGAATTCTTTAAAGTATATGGACCACTCTTAGCTACGAATATTGGCTTGATTATTACCATCTGGCTTTCTTTAAAGCACTTAAAAGTTAGATACAGATATAACAGTAGTCGTACATCAAGACGGTTTATTGGAATTGCAATTTTTTCAATGGCAATGTTTGTGATAGTTACCGGGGTAGTTAATTTCGGTGGAAAAATCATTTCACCTGAACGTAGACCAACCTCATTTGTTCTTGTTACACTTGCGGTAGTTATTGGTGGCTTACTCTATGCCTTTTTAACAGTGAAATTTGGTTTAGCTCAAAAAATCATTGGATCAAAAGTTGATAGGGTCTTAGAAAAATTACATATTAGAGTTTAAAAGAGAAAAAGGAAACTTGAGTAAGATACTTACCTAAGTTTCCTTTTTTGCCCCTGCCAAGGAAGTCTATTATATAATATTTCCGAAAAAAGTGAGGAAGAAAAATTGGATAATATGCTTGTATATGCTGCAAAAGAGAAGCGAAGTTTTAATGAATTTCCCTTAAATGAAGTAGATAGCATGATTTTTTCTCAATTAGCGTATTGTAATTTTGATACTCTTCCTCAGCATCATAGTTTACAAAGTTTGGCTTCTGATGAAGAGATTAAGACTTTAACTCAGGGAAATCTTGGTGGAAAGAATACCGAAAAGTTAATCAAGATTATGCTAGAAAATCCCCGCTACTATATTGCATATCGGGGAACAACGGCTACTACCATCGGTTGGAAAGAAAATTTTAATATGTCTTTTAATGATTGGGTACCAGCTCATTACTTTGCTCGTTCTTATTATCGAAAAATCAAAAATTTATTTTCGGGAAAATTTTATCTTGGTGGGCATTCAAAGGGCGGAAATTTAGCTTTTGCCGTTGCATTGAACCTAAAAGAATCCGACTTGTCACATATTGCTAGAATTGACTGCTTTGATGGACCAGGTTTTCATAATCAAGAACGATTAAAGAATAGATTCTTAAAATTAAAGGGTAAGATTCATAAATATATTCCGCAAGGCTCATTGATTGGGATATTACAAGATGATCTTATTGGAAAAAAGATTATTGTACTATTGTGGCAGCTTCTGGAAATAGTTTGCTCCAGCATGATATGTTTACTTGGCATGTTATCGATGATCAATTTGCAACCGTAAAGCAATTAGATAGCACATCTGAAGTTTCATGGAAGGCAATTGCTGAATGGCTAAAAAATACAAACGATACGGAAAGAAAAGATTTTATTGAAATGCTATATCTAACGGTGAGTGACACTAATCAAATTTATTTCAGGAAACTGTTAACGCCTAAGACGACATATAAATTAGCTACTCGTTTGATAAAAAATAGTTCTACCCAAAAGAATGTTTGGGAACCAATAGTAAGAAAACTTTTTAAAGCCTATGTGAATTCAGGAACAGCAGCTTTTAGTGAACAAAGAAAAAACAATTATCAAACTTTAAAAGAATTTTAGATGAACAACGCAATAAATAGGTTAAGTTATAAAAATCTATCTTGAATTAAAAACTACCTGCTTATCTAGAAAAAGAGTAAAATAACGATTGAAAGAGGTAGACAAAATTGAAAAAAGATACATATATGACTTTACTAGGATTCCGTGATACTTGTTATAATGACTTCAATTTTGATATTGATGAGAAATATTTTTATTTAGGAACTGATACCTATAAAAAAATTGCCAAGATATTAAAGGATGCGCAGAATGAGCAATTATTAGTTCAGTTTGAAGAGGGTACTCATCTTTATCAAGATTATGATCCAGAATACTTGAGCGTAGCACAAAAGAGAGAAATTCAACATGATATTAATGCAGCCCGTAACTTTTTGGATAATTACGACGGGGATGCGGACGATAAGCATGATAACTATGCAGCTTACCTAGATGATAATTCTTTGAGTTATTCTTTTGGTCCAGATAGTAATTTAGATGAAGTACAAAATAATTTAAATGATATTGAAACCAATGGCGTAATCATTTGGCAAAGACGAAAAGATGAATATATTTTATTACCACATACCATTCATAGCCTTGAAAGAATTAAAAAACAGATTGCATCAAGTAAACGTGTTGATGATAAAAAATTGCGTTATGCAATGGAGCGCTTATTTGACAATATAACTGATTTTCTTAAGCCATTTAGTAATAGTGAATTAGGAAAATACGAAAATACAATTTCACAGGAGCTTAGAGATAATTTGGAACATTATGCTTTAAGTGTTCAAACTGATACACGTGAAGTAGCTGCAGATAAATTAACTAAATATGCAGTACAACTTGCAGAAAAAGAAAATAATGTTAAAGTAAAGCTCATCGATTAGATGAGCTTTTTGGATAGGACAAAATGAAATCTATTTCACAAGAATTAATATCTAGAGTAATAAAGAAAAGAAAAAGTGCTACCCATAAGGGCACCTATGGCCGCTTACTCCTAATTGGAGGAAGTAAAAAATATGGGGGAGCCCTGATTATGGCAGCAGAAGGCGCATTAAACAGTGGTGCAGGTTTAGTGACAGTTGCTACAGACCAAGTCAATATTGCCGCTTTACATACTAGAGACCCAGAGATTATGGCTCTTAATTGGGATGAAAGCATAGAGTTAAAGAATTTAATTAAAAGTTCTGATGTAGTAGTTTGTGGAATGGGTCTTGGATTAGATGATAAAGCACAACAAATTTTAAGGCTACTTAGAGATAACATCACCTTAAAGCAAACACTAATCTTAGATGCTAGTGCACTAGATTTAATTAGTCAGCGAAATGATTTACTACCATTAAATTCAAAAATTTTGATTTTTACTCCTCATCAAATGGAATGGGAGCGATTAAGTGGAATAAAAATTTCTGATCAAAGTGATGAACTGAATCAGGTAGCTTTAGATAAATTAGTTAAAAATAAGAATGCGATTTTAGTTTTGAAATCAAATCACACTAAAGTTTATAATCAAGCAGGGCATATTTATTTAAATCCTTTTGGTAATCCAGGTATGGCTATTGGTGGTATGGGAGATACATTAGCTGGAATTATTGGCGGATTTTGTGGTCAATTTATACCTAACTTAGAAACAGTGGCGGCTGCTGTGGGAATTCATTCTTTAACTGCTGATAAAATTGCAGAGAGGCAATATATTGTTCGACCAACTCAATTATCGGCTCATCTTCCAGAGATAATGAAGCAATATGAGAAATAATTAAGTAATGACGAAATAAGTTAAATTGCATAAAGAGAAATTGGGTGACCGAATGAGACATGCAAAGAAGAAATCTAGGAAAAAGTATTTATGGTTAATTAGCCTTGTAATAGCAGCTATTTGTTTTTTTGTATGGAAAAACAATTTTAACTCAAATAGAATGCCGTCGAATTATCATTCTAACCAAGTAGATTTAAACGTTAAAGCTGCTGTAGCAATTAATGCAAAAGATGGATCAACCATTTACGCTAAAAATGCTAATCAAAGCTTGCCGATTGCTTCAATGACCAAGCTTTTAACCGTTTATTTAACTCTACAAGCAATTAAAGAGAAAAAGATATCTTGGGACACAACGGTTACTCCAACTCAAGAAATAGTTGACTTGGGCTCAAATCCAGATTACGCAAGTGTTCCACTTAGGCTAGGACAAAAATATACCGTAAGAGAACTATACTATGCAGCTTTAATAAAGTCGGCAAATAATGCAGCCCGTTTACTCGCGATTGCAGTTAGTGGAAGCGAGACAAATTTTCTAAATCAAATGCGCCAGCAAGCTCGTAAATGGAAACTCAATAATGCTAAATTCGTAACTGTTGATGGTTTACCAGAGAAAAAGAAAAATTTTTTAGGGATGACGACAACAGTTGAAAATAAAATGAGTGCCAATGATATGGCAATTGTAGCAAGAAAATTAATAACTGATTACCCTGAAATTCTAAATACTACGAAACTAGCTAGAGCATATTTTCAAAATACTCTTATGATTAATAGTAATAAAATGCTAAACGGTCTCTCATACTATGATTCGATATTTCCTGTTGATGGTTTAAAGACGGGTACTACTGATGGCGCTGGTTCATGTTTTACTTGTACAGTGAATAAAAATGGAAAAAGAGTGATTACAGTAATTTTAGGTGCTGAAAATGATAATGAACGGTTTGTGGAGACAAAAAAGTTATTAAGTTACTGTTTTAATTAAAATTTTACTATGCATTCGATTTAATATTGCACTTTCCCTAAGTTTGCTGATATAATCTTCATGACAAAAGGTTAAAAGTAGTAGTATTGCATTTGTTTTCAGCGAGTCTATGGTTGGTGGGAGTTAGACAATGGGGCAATATGAAGGCGTGTTTAACTTTAACTTTAAAATCAATTAATAAGCGGATACTTTGTATCAAGTAGAGTGGTACCGCGGGAACTTTCTCGTCTCTTTCTAGTTTACTAGGAAGAGACTTTTTTTATGCAAGAGGTGTTATAAGTGGATTTTAAACAAAAAGTCGTTGATTTAGTTAGTGAACAGGTAGATTTACCTAAAGAAAAAATTTCTATGTTAATTGAAAGACCAAAGAATCCTAAGATGGGTGATTATGCTTTTCCAGCATTTGCTTTGGCTAAAATTGAACATAAAAATCCTGCTTTAATTGCTAAGGATATTGCAGAAAAAATTAGTGATGATAATTTCGCCAGTATTCAAGCAGTTGGACCATATGTAAACTTCGCAATTGATCATGCAAAATTAGTCAATGCAACTTTAAACGATGTTCTAACTGAAAAAGAACATTTTGGTGATCAGAAACTTGGTGAAGGAAATGTACCAATTGACATGTCTTCTCCTAATATTGCTAAGCCAATGTCAATGGGACACCTACGTTCCACGGTGATTGGTAATTCAATTGCTAAGACTTTGGAAAAAGTTGGTTATACTCCAATTAAAATTAATTATCTTGGGGACTATGGTACCCAATTTGGTAAATTAATTACTGCTTACCGTTTATGGGGTAATGAGGAAGATGTGAAGAAAGATCCAATCACAAATCTTTTCCATTACTACGTTAAGTTCCATGAAGAAGCTGAAAAAGATCCTAAGTTAGAAGATGAAGGACGTGCTGCCTTTAAGAAACTAGAAAACGGTGATGAAGAAGAAATTAAATTATGGAAATGGTTCCGTGAAGTTTCCTTACAAGAATTTAACCGTATCTATAAAGAATTAGGGGTAACTTTTGATTCATATAACGGAGAAGCATTTTTCAATGATAAGATGCAGCCAGTAGTTGATGAATTAAAAGAAAAGGGCTTACTTGAAGAATCTCGTGGAGCTCAAGTTGTTAACTTGGGAGAAGATGAAAACCCAGCTTTAATCTTAAAATCTGATGGCTCTTTATATGACTCGTGATTTGGCTGCTGCCTTATATCGTAAAAAAGAATATGACTTTGTTATGTCATTATATGTTGCTGGTGGCGAACAAACTGGTCACTTTAAGCAATTAAAACAAGTTTTGAAGAAGATGGGGTATGACTGGTCAGATAACATTCACCACATTCCATTTGGTTTGATTACTCAAGGTGGAAAGAAATTATCTACTCGAAAAGGAAACGTTGTTTTCTTAGATCAAGTCCTAAAAGATGCAGTTTCTTTAGCAGAACAACAAATTGAAGAAAAGAATCCAAATCTATTTAATAAGAAGCAGGTTGCTCATGATGTTGGTGTGGGCGCCGTTGTATTTCATGACCTAAAGAATGATAGAATGGATAACTTTGATTTTGATTTGGAAGAAGTTGTTCGTTTTGAAGGGGATACTGGTCCATACGTTCAATACACTAATGCTAGAGCTCAAAGTATTTTACGCAAAGCTAATAAAGAGATCTCAATGGATAATTTAAGCTTAAATGATGATTGGTCCTTTGCAGTCGCAAAAGCATTAGCTGATTTCCCTGCTATTGTAGAAAAAGCTTCAGAAAAATTTGAACCATCAATTATTGCAAAATATGCCTTAGATTTAAGTAAGAAATTTAATAAGTATTATGCAAATGTTAGAATTTTAGATGAAGATGATCAACTAAACGCTCGTCTTGCATTAGTTCAAGCAACTTCAATTGTTTTAACAGAAGCTTTAAGACTTTTGGGTGTAAATGCACCTAAAGAAATGTAATATTTCTTTAAATAAAAATATTCACTGAATTTTTTTGAGCTAAAGTATGTTAATTTTTGCACTAATGGGTTAAACTAGTGATGTGTTAAAAATTTAGGAGGTATTTTTTTAATGGCTTATTTAGTAAATGGTAATGACATTTTCAAAGCTGCTCGTGAAAACCACTACGCTGTAGGTGCATACAACACTAACAACCTTGAATGGACTCGCGCACTTTTAAGAGGTGCTAAGGAAACTAGAACTCCTTTATTGATTCAAGTTTCTACTGGTGCTGCTAAGTACATGGGTGGTTACAAGACTGTTAAGGACTTAGTTCTTAATGAAATGGACAACATGGATATCGATGTTCCAGTTATTTTGAACTTGGACCACGGTGACTTTGAATCAGCTAAGGAATGTATTGCACTTGGTTACTCATCAGTTATGTTTGATGGTCACAACTTACCAACTGACGAAAACTTAGCAAAGACTAAGGAAATCGTTAAGTTAGCTCACGAAAGAGGTATCTCTGTTGAAGCTGAAATCGGTAAGATTGGTGAAAACCAAGGTGCCGATGGTGGTGAATTAGCATCAGTTGAAGACGCTAAGACTTTCGTTGCTGCTGGTGTTGACAAGCTTGCTTGTGGTATTGGTAACATCCACGGTGTTTACCCAGAAGGCTGGACTGGCTTAAACTTCGATCGTTTGAAGGAAATTGCAGAAGCAGTTCCAAACGAACCACTTGTTCTTCACGGTGGTTCAGGAATTCCTCAAGACCAAATCGAAAAGGCAATTCAATTAGGTATTGCTAAGATTAACATCAACACTGAATTCCAATTAGCATTCCAAGCTGCAACTCGTAAGTACATCGAAGACAAGATGGACTTAGACAAGGGCAACAAGGGTTATGACCCACGTAAGCTTTTGAGAGCTGGTACTGACGCAATTACTGATTCTATGAAAGAAATGATTTCATGGATGGGTACTGCACCAATCGACACAAAGGAATCATCAGTTCAATTTGATGAAGCTTCATTAAACGAAGAATAATCAAAAACTATATTAAAAAAGACCTCAGAAAATGAGGTCTTTTTTTATTGGCTTAAGTGTGGAAAAATGCGAATAATATTTGATGATCATGGATGTAAAAGCTTTTTTAAAAAGTATAATAGGCAAAAAAAGATAATCAAGAATTTAATTGAAAAAGCCCTTGTTAAAGAAGTTACCACTGGGATGACAAAGATTAAATTGGCTAGTAGAAAAAGAATTAATGGACAAAAAATTTATGAATTTCGATTAAATCTTGGTACTATTGGATCGGCTCGAATTGCCTTTTCAATTTTTAAAGATAAAGCCATTATTTATTTCATTAGTAAGGATATGGAAAAAGCATCTTTTAGTAAGGCATTTGAAAAAGTTTTGAGATAATACAGGGTAGCCATGATATATAAGCATAGTAAATGATATCGCTTTCAAAAATGTGATATAATTATAATATTAAATTTATGGAGAACGAATCATGGATAAAGGAAAAAATGTCTTAACTTATTTAAATATGCTTTGCCATGATCATGCACTAACAACGGCACAATTAGCTGATAGCTTAAATTTATCCAGATCGGTAGTTAGTCATTATTTAAATGAATTATTTAGAGAAGAAAAAATTCAAAAAATTGCTGGGCGACCAGTAAAATGGACTAAAAAAGGTAGTATGCCTAATTTGAATCATAATTTTGATGACTTTATTGTCTATCGTGGTTCAATGAGATATGCTATTGATCAAATCTCATCAGCAATTATGTATCCACCGGATGGTTTAAACATTTTGATTACGGGTCATTCGGGGGGGTAGGAAAAAGTTATTTAGCAAGCAAAATTGCTCAATTAGCTAAGAGCAAAGGAATTATTAGTAATGAGGCTCCATATATTGTTTTGAATTGTGCTGATTATGCGAATAATCCTGAACTTGTCTCCAGTATGTTATTTGGTTATGTAAAAGGTGCCTATACAGGGGCTGACGAAGCAAAAGATGGACTTCTTAAGCAGGCAAATGGAGGATACTTATTTTTAGACGAAGTACATCGCTTAAGTAGTGAAAATCAAGAAAAACTATTTTCATTTATGGATTAGGGACAATTCTAGTAATGGCAACCACTGAAAATCCAGAGAAAGTTCTTCTAACTACTTTTCTACGGCGTGTACCTGTACATGTTAAATTGCCCGATTTTGCTAGTCGTCCAATTGATGAAAGACTAGAACTGCTACGGTATATTTTCTATCAAGAGGCACGTCGAATTAATCGAAAAATTGAAGTAGATAAATATGTAGTATATACTTTATTAAAAATTAAGCATCCCGGAAATATTGGGTATTTAAAAAATATCATTAAGGTTTCCTGTGCAGCTGCTTACCGTGACCAAGAAAATAGTGACGTAATCAAGCTACATTTAAATAATATTATGGTCGAAGAACTCCCAACATTTGCGGAATATGGAAACTTTTTAATTGATCCGAATACAGTGCTTGAACGTTCAGGCAACAGTTTAATTAAGAAAAGTTTGTTGAGCTACAAAAATATAGCGAAATAAAAGATAAGGATTATTTTATAAAACAAAAGAAAGATTTTACTGACTTACATTATGCAATTCAACAACGTGAAGAGACGCTACTAAATCTAGGGAAATTTTTGGGAAGACGACGAGAAAAATATTTGTCCTCTCTGAATGAGCAAGATTTAGTAAGTATAAAATTAGAAGATGCAGCTACAGAATTAAATTTAGCAATAAGTACTATAAGTAGAGCAATTAAAGATAAATATGTAGAAGTGCCAAGGTAAGGTCTTTAGTCTAAAGCTCTTGTTTCCACGAAAAAGTATTAGTAATTTAACTCAAAATCAACTTGAAAGAATGTTGAAGGATTTTATTAAGTTAGAAGATCCCCAAAAACCATTAAGTGATGAGAAACTGGTAAATAAATTTAAAGAAAAAGAAATTTCAATTAGTCGTAGAATAATTTCTAAATATCGAAAGAAACTAGGAATTAAAAATAGTTATCAAAGAAATCAAAAATAAAGCAAAAACTCTCGTTGACTTAGATCAACGAGGGTTTTTAATACTAAATTGTAGAGGAAAATGAAGAATGGATTATGGATTTATTTCCTACGAACCTTTACAGGAACTGGAACTGGTTTATTTATAATTACTGCGTTAGTAGCAAGTAATGCTACAGCACTAATACCTAAAATTAATAATAATGTCATTTAAACCATTCCTTTCTTACTTGATTGATATCAATATTAAGAGTAATTTGTGAATTTTTTGTGACTTATATTTAAGATAAAATCTAAAAAAATATAAATAATTTTTCTTTATTTATAAAATACGAACAATATAATTATTAGTAGTAAAAATAATTAATAAATAAGTGTAAAAATACTAAAAAAATCATCGAATTTATGTTAAAATTTCATCATTGACGATTTTAATAAAGAGGAATTAAAGAATGAATAACGATATCGAAAGTGTATTGTATACTCAAAATGATTTAAACAATCGTATGGATGAAATGGCTGCTGAATTAAATAAAAAATATAAAAATGAAGAGCCAATTATTGTTCCAGTCTTAAATGGAGCAATGATTTTTGCTAGTGATATGATTAAGAGATTAAGTTTTAAGCTAACTATTGAGCCTATTAAGGCATCTAGTTATGAAGGAAGCCAATCCACAGGAAAAGTAAAGATTACGCAAGATATTAAGTCAGATGTAACAAATCGTCCAGTAATTTTTATGGAAGATATTATTGATACGGGACGTACTTTGCAAGCACTTAGTGAAATAATGAAAGAACGTGGGGCTAAAAGCGTAGAAGTTGTAGCTATGCTTGATAAGCCTGAAACCCGTGTCGTAGATTTTCATGCAGATTATTATGGTTTTAAGGCCCCTAATGAGTTTTTAGTTGGTTATGGATTAGATTACAATGGCTTGTATAGAAATTTACCTTATGTAGGAATTTTAAAGCATGAAGTTTATGCTAGTTAAAGGGGATAAATAATGCGCGTTAATGTATTGCAACATACTCCAAACGAGGGGCCAGGAGCAATTAAAACCTGGGCAGATAGTCATCATCATGAATTATATGTGTATCATCCTGAAACTTTTGGTAAATTGCCAACTGCTAATGAAACAGATCTACTTGTAATTCTAGGTGGCCCCATGAGTCCAAATGATAATCTAGAGTGGATTAAGCAAGAGAGAGTTTTAATTAAAAGAATGCTTGATGCCGGTAAGCCGATGTTTGGGGCTTGTTTTGGTGCACAACAAATTGCGATGACTATAGGAGCTAAAATTTCAGATGCTCCTCATAAGGAAGTAGGCTGGGCTCCAGTTTACTTAAAAGATACAACAATACCATATATTCCTAAAGAACTAACGGCCCTTCATTGGCACCAACAAATGTTTGAAATTCCTGTAGGTGCAAAACTTTTATTTTCGAGTGACTTAGTAGAAAATCAGGGCTTTTTATTAGGAGATAATGTTATCGGCTTACAATTTCATTTTGAGCCTGAAGAAGATAATGTTCGAGAAATTGCCATTAACGATAGTGCGTATCCACTTGAAAATAATGATTTAAATCAGACTGCTGAAGAAATTATGGCTCATGATGTGCCAAGAGAAAATAAAGAGGTAATGTTTAAATTACTCGATTTTATTACTAAAAAATGAGTGTAAATTTTGAACTACTAATAAAAAGTAAGCTATTATAAAACTGTAAGTTTTTTCGAGGAGGAAAAATTATAGCTAAAATATTTATTTTTGGTGGCTCCGGAAGAGTAGCTATAGATTTAATTAAAGATTTAGTAGCTGATGGTAATACAGTGACAGCAGCAGCTCGTCATCCAGAAAATATTATTAAACTTGATGGTGTAACATCTGATAAGCTTGATTTACATGCTGATGTAGAAGATATTACTAAACAAGTAAAAGTTTTTGATGCTATTTACTTTACGGCTGGATCTCGTGGTAAGGACCTTATCCAAACTGATGCTATGGGAGCAATAAAAACTATGATGGCTGCTGAAAAAGCAGGTGTTAAACGCTATATTATGCTCAGTTCAATGCTTAGTTTAGATGTAGACTCATGGAAGAAGATTCCAGGTCTTGAGGACTATCTAGCTGCTAAATTCTTTGCTGATACTTATTTAATGAATTCGACTAATCTTGAATATACGATTTTGCAGCCTACGAATCTCACTGAAGAAGCCGGAACAGGCAAAATCAAACTTGATGCTGGTCCAACTAACTCAAATCCAATTCCTGATGTTGCTAAAACATTGGCTAAATTCTAAAATATCCAAATACTATTGATAATGTTATTCCAATGAGTAGTGGAAACACTCCAATTGATCAAGCCTTGAAAGAAATTTAACTATAAGAAAAAGCTCCATTATGGAGCTTTTTTGTGTTTATAGTGGTCAACTACCCCAGAATGAATTCTGGGGCTTGGTGGTTCGTTAGCTTACGCTAACTATTTCACCAATTTGCTTAGATACAGGCTTAACTTGTTTGAATTGCGAAAATCCAAACAGCGGTTTTCCCAATTACCAAAGCCTTTTGAGTCCGCAAGTTGCCAAACGGACTGCAGTCTATTTAGATTGCTTTTTTTATTTTAGGATTTTTCCAAATACCTTTGCTTTTTTCTAAGATGTTTACAGAAGCATTCCAATCTCTTATATGATAACTTCCGCATACTGGGCAAGTCCATTTCCGATCCTTAAGCGTAAGTTTCTTATAGCCGTTTTGTCCCATTATGTTTCCGCAAGTATGACACCTTTGCGTAGTAAATTTTGGGTCAATCGTGACAAACTTTTTGCCATGAAGATCAGCTTTATATTCGAGCATGGTTAAGAAACTCCGCCATCCTGCATCAGAAATAGATTGGGCAAGAGCATGATTCTTTAACAGATTTTTACTTCTTAGTTCTTCGGCTACTACTAAATCGTGGTTTTTGATTAATGCAGTAGAAAGAACGTGCAAGAAGTCTTGTCTCTGTCTGCGAATCCTGTCGTGCAGTTTAGCGACGGCTAGGCGCTGTTTTTGATAGTTCTTGGATTCACACAAAGAGCGTCCTTCTTTTTTGGCTCTGCGTTCTCTACGTGAAAGTATTCTTTGAGCGTGGGCGATCTTTTTCTTGGCTCTGCGATAAAACCTTGGATTAGCTACCATTGCACCGTTAGAATCCGTCAAGAAATTATCCAAGTTAAGATCAATGCCGATCTGCTTTTGTGTTTTAGTATAGTCTTTGACAAAGGCAATATCACTTCCCAGCTGTAAAGAAAGATAAAACTGATCGTCTGCCGTTTTCTTAATTGAAGCAGTGCCGATTCGAGTAGGAATACGGTCAAGCAGGCGCTTTTTAATCAGCTTGCGCAATCCTACAATTCTCACTGTTCCTAGTTTAGGAAGCTTAACATGCTTGGCGTCAATAAATCTAACCGTGCCATTATCAAGATAGGCTTCGTTTTGCTTTATGTACTGACAGTTAGTCTGATATGACCAGTTGCTTCGTTTCTTGTGAAAGGTTGGTATTCCATAGCCAATTTTATGATAGTTTCTCCATGCTTTGTGATAATTTTGAATTGCATTGGCGATAGCCAAGCTATCAATGTCTTCAACACGCAAGAAATCATATTTATCTCTAATATTTTTAGGTTTGGAAATTAAGTCTTGCGTATCAATCATTCTTAATGCCTGTTGATTTTCATATTCAGACATTCCCGGCATTACAAAGGGCAAACCGCTGCTAAGCTGTTTGATCCTATTGGCCTTTTTAACGTGATAGATCAAACGGCCAGCGCCAACGTATTGGTTATAA
>ERZ1643249.3477-NODE-3477-length-13839-cov-9.719820_pt1 | contig 13839 bp, 14 predicted proteins | sample MGYA00579263_ERZ1643249 | MGnify/ENA primary metagenome ERZ1643249 (study PRJEB29033, sample SAMEA4952264) | chicken gut metagenome | biome: Broiler Chicken; feature: Gastrointestinal Tract; material: Caecum | place: Ireland | collected 2018 | study: Broiler...
CAAAAAGGAATTGACTATGTACATAATCATACAGATGAAGAAGTAGCAAAAGCAATCATCAATCAATTTCCAGATACCTCTCTAGAAGATATTGCAAAAGTAGTAAAAAGATATCGTGATATAGATGCCTGGCCAAAAACAACAGATTTTTCGGAAGATTCTTTCAATCATTTACAAGATATTATGATTGATAATGGAGCAGTTGATAAAAAAGTTCCATATGATAAATTAATGTATCGTGGATAAAATATTAACAATTACTAATTTAGAGAAATCATTTCATACTAGAGATGGAGAAATTAAAGCCTTAGAATCTGTATCATTCGATGTAAGAGAAAAAGAATTTATCTCAATTGTAGGACCAAGCGGATGTGGAAAGTCAACAATACTTTCCATTCTTGCTGATTTAGAAGAAAAATCAAATGGAGAAATTAATTTTTCCAAAGACTATACAATCGGTTATATGTTACAAAATGATTCCTTATTCGAATGGAGAACGGTTCTAGAAAATTGTCTACTAGGATTAGAAATAACAAATCAGTTAACAAAAGAAAACAAAGAATACGTAATCAATTTATTAAAAACCTATGGCCTAGAAGAATTTATAGATTCTTATCCATCAAGATTATCAGGAGGAATGCGTCAAAGAGTCGCTCTAATTAGAACACTAGCAACGAAACCAGATATTTTATTGCTAGATGAAGCAATGTCAGCCCTAGATTATCAATCAAGACTAGCAATTAGTGATGACATATATAAAATTATCAAAAAAGAAGGAAAAACAGCTATTATGGTAACTCATGATATCGCCGAAGCAATCAGTATGTCAGATAGAATTATTGTCTTATCTAAACGTCCAGCAACAGTAAAAAAAGTATATGAAATTAATATGCAAAATAAGTCAACTCCAATTCACAATAGAAAATGTAAAGAGTTTGCTAGTTACTATGATGAAATATGGAGGGATTTAGATGTCCACATATAGTGAAGAACACATTAAATATTTAAAAAAGCAAAAAACAGAAAAAAGAATTATCTTTTTCTTTAGATTATTAATAATTATCTGCTTTTTAGTAGCCTGGGAATTACTATCTAGATTAGAACTAATTAATACCTTTTTATCTTCATCACCAACAGAAGTAATAGAAACTACATATCAATTATTTCAAGATAAAACCTTATTTACTCATATAGGAGTAACGCTATATGAAGTACTAATAAGTTTTTCTGTTGCAACCATAATAGGCTTTGTAGTAGCAATCATTCTTTGGAGTAATAAAATTATTGCTAAAGTAATCGATCCTTATATAACAGTACTAAATTCTCTACCAAAAGTTGCCCTAGGACCATTAATTATTATCTGGGTAGGAGCAAGTGCGAACTCTATTATTTTTATGGCTCTATTAATCAGTACATTTGTAACCATACTTACTATTTATCAAGGATTTGCACAAACCAATCAAAGTTACATTACCCTGCTAAAATCTTTTGGTGCGAATAAACGTCAAATCTTTATAAAAGCAATATTTCCAAGTAACATCCCAACGTTAATTAGTGCCTTAAAAATAAATATTTCTATGAGTCTAATCGGTGTCATCATGGGAGAATTACTAGTATCAAAAAGTGGATTAGGGTATTTGATTATGTATGGTTCCCAAGTATTTAATATTAACTTAGTAATTACAGGAGTAGTTATTCTTGGTATCATATCCTATATCATGTACTTTATAATAGATAGACTAGAAATTTGGATAAGAAAGAAAAGAGGAAATTAAAAATCAGTAAAAACAACCAGAAATAAAAAAGTTATGTTAATACGAGCATATCATAACATTACTAAATAAATATTATAAACTTAAGGGATTTATCAATAAGAATCTTTCTGAAGGTAGCAAGTAAGCTACCTTTTTCAAAAGAAAAATATTGGAAAAAGTAGAAAAATTTTATATAATAAAAAAGAAATAATAAATAAACACATAAAGGAGAACTCAAATGAAATTGATGTTTATATCCGATATTCATGGTATTAAAACAAATCTATCAAAAGTAAAAGAAAGATTTGAAGAACTACATTGTGACAAATTAGTGGTATTAGGAGATTTATATTATATTGGACCTAGAAATAAAATGGTAGAAGGTTATGATATTAAAGCGGTTCAAGCATTTTTAGAGTCGATGAAAGATCAATTAATTTGTGTAAGAGGAAACTGTGACTCAGAAGTGGATATTATGGTATCAAACTTTCCAATTGTAAATGAACTAAGTGTGATTATGACAGAAAACCATGATTTATACATTACTCATGGACACATATACAATGAAAGTAATTGGATGAAGGAACATTCTATTTTAATTTATGGACATCTTCATATTCCATTTATAAAGAAAATAGAGACAAACTATTATTTAAATCCAGGTTCTATTTCTTTACCTAAAGAAGGTTATCTACCAAGTTATATGGTTTATGATGAAAATAAAGTTACGATATATGATATAGAAGATAATATATTAATGGAAGAAGAACTAAAATGAGAAGAGATACGGCAAGAGCAATAATTCTAACAGAAGATGAACAATCTATATATCTACTATATCGTAAGAAAAAAGAAAATAACAAAATAATCACATATTATGCTATACCTGGTGGAATGATCGAAGAAGATGAAACGGTAGAACAAGCAGTAAAAAGAGAAATTAAAGAAGAGTTTTCTGTAGAGATTGAATTACTAGGTTATTTAGGATCAAATAAAACCAAACAAGGAATAGACTACCATTATCATGCTAAAATAATATCTGGAATACCAAAGTTAGCTGGGGAAGAAAAAGAAAATAATAATGAGAATAATTATTATGAGATAAGAAAAATATCATTAAAAGAATTAAATAAAGAAAATATAAACATCTTACCAATCAATATAGAGTATATTGAAAAAGCAATAAAAAAAGATTATAAAAAATTCTAAAATACACGTTCTTTTCACAAAAGACGTGTATTTTATTTTAGAAGGAGATGATGAAATGAAATTAAAAATAAATGAATATATGAGAATTTGCATATTAATCATAACAATATCTTTGATAGGAATTGGTTATACATTATATTATGCCTTCGAGCATAATGGAGAAGTAGTATACCAAAGTTATGGAATAAACCAAGTAATTAGTGTAAACCCAAGCTTAAGTTTCCTACAGATATTAGTAATTATTTTACTAGGGCTAGGACTTGTAGGATCAATTGTATTTATAGCATATTCTCATGGAGGAAAAATAAAACCGGAAAAACTATTAGAAAGTGAAGAAAAAAGTATTTTTTTTGCACTAGAAACCATTCTATTTACAGTGCTATTAACATTAATCATTGTAATCCCAACAAATATATTACTAGAAAAATATAACACTTCTGATAATTATCAAAATACAATAAGAACAAATGGAAACTCAGTAAGTAACAATTTTAATTAAAAATACAAAGAAAAGAATAACAATTATTCAAAATCCCTTTCCAAACTCAGAAAAAAAGAATATAATAGCAAGTAGAAAGAGAAAAAAGAATATTATTTAATAAAGAGTTAGTTTTTCTCTTGAAAAATCAAGTATCATGTGGTATAATATAGCCACATTGGAGGGGGAATTTAAATGATGAAGAAAATCAAAAAAGTATTGGTAGCATTATTCGTTGCTGTAATTAGTTATTGCAGTTTAACAACAACAGTAAACGCAGTACCAGAAACAATCCAACTGGGAGATACTACAGCTGTACCAGGATATGTTGCTGGAGTTCATTTCACAACAAAGACAACAACTAGTGGAGAATTAATGTATTGCTTAAATATCCATAAGTCTACAGCAAGAAATTCAACTGCAAAATTAGTAGGTGAATTAGATGCCGGAGTAGCATACATCATGATGAATGGATATCCACATAAAAGCTTTACAGGGGATAACCAAAAAGATTATTATATTACTCAAACAGCATTATGGTGGTATTTAGATGACACTGCAGGTGGAAACAACTTAGGAAATACATTTAAAACAAATGGATCAGATCCTAACAATCTAAGACCATACATCAAAGATTTAGTTGCAAAAGCAAAAACGGCAAAAAGTCAAGGATATCAAAAAACTACTATCAGCGCTAATATTTCCGATAAAACATTATCAATCTCTAGTGATGGAAAATATTATGTATCTAATGAAATTTCAGTAAGTTCTACAAATATGAGTACTTATAATGTTTCTGTATCAGGTGCCGATGGAGCAATCGCAGTAGATAGTGAAGGTAAGTCAAAAACAACATTCAATTCTAGTGAAAAATTCAGAGTTAAAGTACCTGTATCAAAAGTAGATACCAGCAAAGTTGATATTAAAGTAACAATTAGTGGAACAGGACAAGTATATAAAGCTTATGAATATCAACCAACAATTCAATCACAACAAAATGTTACTCCTTCTATCATTACTCCAATAGAAGAGAAAGTAAACACATCAATTACTTTAAATATTTCTACTTCAAAAATTACAATTGTAAAAGTTGATAAAGCAACAGGAAATGCAATTGCTGGTGCAAAGTTAGTATTAAAAGATTCTAATGGTAAAGAAATTACATCATGGACATCAACTACTTCAGGACATGTAATTAAGAACTTACCAAATGGAACATATACAGTAGAAGAAACAAGTGCACCAGACGGATATGATTTAAGCAAAGAAGTAGTAAAATTTACAATTGATGATAATAATAGAGAACAAAAAGTTAAGTTCTATAATGAAGCAAAAGAACGTGTAGTAAATATTATAAAAATAGATAAATCTACAGGGAATCCATTAGCAGGAGCTGTAATTGTTGTACGTGATGCTTCTGGAAAAGAGGTAGCAAGATTCACATCAACAACAGATCCTTATGTACTAACTAATCTAGAAGATGGAACATACACAGTAGAAGAAGTACAGGCACCAGCTGGATATATGAGAAATGAAGAAAAGATTTCATTCACAATTGATGCAGATCATGTATCTCATCAAATTACAATTGAAAACTATCCAGAAGTAATAGTTCCAAATACAAATGCAGCAAGTTCTATATTATTAGTGGTTTTAGGCCTTGGAATTATCATTGGCGGCATCAAATTTGTACAAAAGAATGCAAAGAAAGCAAGAATATAATAAAAAAAGAATCTCTCCAAGTGTTGTAGCCATAATAGGGTCTATTCTGACACTAACAGGGGGATTCTTTATTTCATATAATTATATACAATCAAAGAAAGTCGTCGCTTATGATTATATGGCCAATATATTCTATGAATCTAACAAAGAAAACAAAGAAGTCGCAGCTCAGATATCAGAGACAACAGAAACCAGGGAAGAAACACCTGTAGAAGAAGAAAGTGATACTTATACAGATGAATATATTGGATATTTAATTATTCCTAAAATTAACTTACAAAAAGGTTTTGTAGATAAACGTTCTACAGAAAATGATGTAGAAAAAAATATTATGATAGTAGAAGGATCAAACTATCCAGATGTAGAAAAAGGAAACTTTATAATTGCAGGACACTCTGGAACAGGTTGGAAAGCATTCTTTAATGACTTATATCAACTAACAACTGGAGATACTGCTTATGTAACATACAAAGGTAAAAAGTATACTTATACAATTACCAATATATATAAACAACAAAAAACTGGTAAAATTGCAATTTATCGTAATTATGATAAGACAACATTAACACTAGTAACTTGTACCAACAATGATGATACAACACAGACAGTATATATCGCTGAACTACAAAGTGTAGAAGCAGAATAAAAAGAGTGAATTAGGGGGTGAAGATGATGTCGAAGTTATCGCTATTAGATAAATTAAAAGTCTTGAGTGATGTAACATCATCTTCAGGATTATTTGCAGTAGCTATTTTATTCTTTGTCGTATTTTTCTATCTTATGATAGCAACCAATACTAAGACGAAAAAAGTAAGTAAAATTAGCTGTATTGCAATATATGGATCAATTATAATTGTGACATTAATATTTTATAGAGAGCAATTATTTTCATTATTTGACTATATGATGAATAATTTCTTTATTGCTGTTTATTTTCCTAATCTTGCTATCTATTTCGCAGCAGTAGTAACAACTAACATAATTTTATGGATTAGTATTTTTAATAGAAAGGTAACAAAATGGATTAGAACAATAAACACTTTAGTATTTTGTATGATTCATTATCTATTAGTACTAATAATCAACGTCATAACAACAAACAAACTAAATATTTTTGAACAAACATCTATCTACGAAAATCAAGAAGCACAAGCACTAATTGAACTTTCTAGTAGTATATTTATAATTTGGATTTTGTTCTTAATAGTATATAAAATAATTAGAAATTATCAAAAGAGTCAAGCAGAAACTCTAGAGCAACCAGAAAAAATCATCATACAAGAACCAACTCCACCAGTCGTAAAAACGGAAACGGTAATAAAAAGAAAAATCCCTGATAGCATAAAAATGATAGATACTCCTAGCATGATTCTAGGAAATGCCAAAAAACAAGACGAAAGCTTTGTACAAACGGATAACTATGTTAAACAAGAAAGTATAGAGAAAAAACAATATACAACACCAGCAAATGATAACGGTTATCTATTCGATATACCTGATCCAATATTAACACCTGAACCACAATTTTTAGATGTGATGTTAAAAGATCAACAACAAGAACCAGTAAAAGAAGAAAAAAGAAAAGTACCATCTAAAAAACAAAGTAAAGAGTTAGACATATTAGATGGACTACTAACATTAGATGATTATAAAAGAGTATTATCTATTTTAAAAACTTATCAATCAAAACAACAGCATAATAAAAATCAAAGCTTTACAGAAGATGAACCAAGGAAAGTAGAAAATCTATCAGAACTATATCAAAGAAGATAAAATACCGAGTAAACAACCGGTATTTTTTCTTTTCTAACAATAGAAAATAAGGTATAATATTTCTAGAAAGAGGGTATAAGATGATCGAGAGTTTAAATGAACAACAAAAAGAAGCAGTCCTATACAATGACGGACCATTACTAATCATTGCTGGAGCAGGAGCTGGAAAAACAAAAACTCTAACTACCAAGATTGCCTATTTAATAGAAGAAGGCCTAGCACATCCTTATAATGTTTTAGCAATTACATTTACCAATAAAGCAGCCAAGGAAATGAAAGATAGATTATATGCATTAATTGGCGACCTAGCAAAAAAAGTACAAGTCTCAACATTTCATAGTTTCGGACTAAAACTACTAAGGGAAAACTACGAAAAACTAGGATATGAGTCCAACTTTGTAATCATGGATAGTGATGATTCTCTAACCGTCGTAAAAAAAATAGTAAAAGACTTAGGATATGATCCTAAAATCTATAATCCAAGAGCAATCAGAAATAAGATAAGTAGTTGTAAAAATGAAATGATGACACCAGAAATTTATGAACGCTATGCAGTAAGTGACTACGAAAAAGTAATGCATCAAGTGTATGAAAAATATGAGGATAAACTAAAAAAGAATAATTCTGTAGATTTTGATGATCTACTTTTATTACCTATTAAATTATTTAAAGAAAATCCCTCTACACTACAAAAGTATCAAGACCTATATCAATATATATTAATAGATGAGTATCAAGATACAAATGAAGCACAATATATTTTATCAAAATTAATTAGTGCCAAAAACAGAAAAATAACCTGTGTAGGAGATGATTCTCAAAGTATCTATAGTTTTCGTGGAGCAAATTATAAAAATATCTTAAACTTTGAAAAAGATTATAAAGATGCGAAAACGATATTACTAGAAGAAAATTATCGTTCCACAAGTACCATTCTAGATGCTGCCAATCAAGTAATAAGAAATAATAAGCAAAGAAAAGATAAAAATCTTTGGACATCACGTGGAAAAGGAGAAAAAATAAAGTACTATAGAGCATATAATGAAAAAGATGAAGCACAGTATGTAATAAGAAAAATAAAAGAGCTTAGAAATAAAGAAGTAGAATATAAAGATATTGCTGTACTTTATAGAACGAATGCTCAATCACGTGTCTTAGAAGAAGAAATGTTAAAAGAAAATATGCCATATCGTGTCATAGGTAGCTTTTATTTCTACTCAAGAAAAGAAATTAAAGATTTAATTGCCTATCTACGATTAATTCATAATTCTAAAGATAATGTTAGCTTGCTACGAGTTATCAATACACCAAAAAGAGGGATTGGTCTAAAGACGATAGAAAATTTAACTGCCAAAGCAGACGAAGAAGGAACAAGTATCTATGAAGCAATCACCTCTGGAAAAGAATTAGAGTTTAAAAAAAACATAGAACAACTAAAATCATTATCAGAAGAGTTGACATTAACAGAATTAATTGATAAGGTATTAGACGCATCAGGATTAAGACAAGAACTAGAGAGTGAGAAAACATTAGAAGCCGAAGTTCGTCTAGAAAACTTAGAAGAATTTAAATCAATTACCAAATCTTTCGAAGAAAGAGAAGGTCTAATCTCGCTAGAAGACTTCCTATTAGAAATCAGTTTAATTAGTGATGTTGAAGAATATAAAGATGATCCAAATAGAATCAGTTTAATGACTGTACATTCTGTAAAAGGACTAGAATTTGACCATGTATTTGTCGTAGGAATGGAAGAAGGAATATTTCCTCATATGAACTCACTAATGGAAACAAGTGAAGTAGAAGAAGAAAGAAGACTTTGTTATGTTGCTATTACTAGAGCAAAAGATGACCTACACTTAGTAAATGCAAGACGAAGAACTCTATTTGGAAAAGAACAAGTAAATCCAGTAAGTCGTTTTATAGGGGAAATTAGTAAAGATTTAATCGAGACAAACGTACAAGAAGAGCTTCCTAAACAAGAACAAAAAATTGAAGTGGAAGATATGTTTAGAGAAGAAGAAGTTGATTATCAAGTAGGAGATTATGTTTATCACGAAACTTTTGGTACCGGCCGTGTAGTAGAAGTTACCAATACTCTAGTAAGTGTTGCCTTTAAACATCCACATGGAATTAAAAAATTAATGAAAAATCATAAAAAATTATCAAAAGTGTAGGAGGAAATATGGAAGACAGAATAAATCAAGGTTATCGTTTATTTGTAGAAAATAATCCAGAAAAAGAAGAATTAGTAGGAGTTTATATTAAAGCAGGTAGTGGAGCAACCACAAAAGTAAAAACAGGAAAACAAGAACTAGATTTCTTCAAAATATTACCATCTACAAAAGACCAAATAGAATTGGGAGCAATATTAGAAATAGAAAAAAATGGTAAAAAATATCAAGCAACCTTAACTAAAGGTATCAATAATCAAATAGCACAAATTTCAAGAGATTACTTTTTAAATACTTTAGTAGATTTAGAAGAAAATTTGCAAACAGAGAATAAAAAGACCAACACAAGATAGGAAGAAGGAAAAACATGAAAAAAACATTGTTGATTTTAGCAGCAGGTATGGGAAGCCGTTTTGGAGGATTAAAACAAATAGAACCAATAGGACCAAATGGAGAGTTTATTATTGATTATTCTATTTATGATGCAAAACAAGCAGGATTTACCAAAGTAGTATTTTTAATCAAAGAAGAAAACTATGAAATATTTAAAGAAACAATTGGTAAACGAGTAGAAAAACAGATAGAAACAGAATATGCATTTCAAAAAAATGATAATCTACCAGAAGAATATCAAGAACTTTTAAAAGCAAGAATCAGACCTTTAGGAACAGCTCATGCTATTCTTTGTGCTAAAGATAAAATAAACGAACCATTCGCAATCATTAATGCTGATGATTTCTATGGAAGAGACGCCTATCAAAAAGCAAGTAACTATCTAGATACGATAAAAGAAAATGAATATGGACTAGTAGCATATCGCTTAGGAAATACACTAACACCAAATGGCTCTGCTAAAAGAGGTGTTTGTGAAGTAACAGATAATAATGAGTTAATTAGACTAACAGAAAGTAAAGTAACATTAAAAGGAGAAATAGTAGAAGGAGAATCACTAGAGACAAAAGAAAAATTCAAGGTAAGTAAAGATACAATTGCTTCTATGAATTTCTTACTATTTTCAACAAGTCTTTTCAAAATATTAGAAGATAAAATATTAGAATTTTTAGAAGCTAACAAAGATAATTTAAACGATTGTGAATTTTTAATTCCAATTGTCTTAAACGAACTTCTAGAAGAAAAAGCAGTAAAAGTAAATGTATTAGAAACAAATGCAACATGGTATGGAGTAACTTATAAAGAAGATAAAGAAATGGTAGTAAATGCAATTAATAAATTAATAGAAGAAGGACAATATAATAAAATTTTATGGGAATAAAGGGAGTAAATATGAAAGATAAAACTTTATTAATAATGGCTGCCGGTATGGGAAGTCGTTTTGGAGGACTAAAACAAATAGAACCAGTAGGACCAAATGGAGAATTTATTATTGACTATTCTATCTATGATGCGAAATCAGTAGGCTTTACCAAGGTAGTATTTATCATTAAAGAAGAAAATTACGAAATATTTAAAGAAACTATAGGAAAAAGAATAGAAAAATATATAAAAACAGAATATGTCTTCCAAGATAATAGTAACGTACCAGATGAATTTAAAAAAGAGATAGAACAAAGACAAAAACCTCTAGGGACAGCCCATGCTATTATGTGTGCGAAAGACTTGGTAAAAGAACCATTCGCAGTAATCAATGCTGACGATTTTTATGGAAGAGACGCCTATCAAAAAGCAAGTAATTATTTAGAGAATATAGAAAAAGATCACTATGCTATGATAGGGTATCATATAGAAAATACATTAAGTCCAAACGGTTCAGCAAAACGTGGATTATGTGAGTTAAAAGATGGAAAGCTAGAAAACATCAAAGAATCCAGTGTTGAAAGAATCAATGGAAAGATCATTGCAACAATAGAAGCAACAAACGAACAAATAGAAGTAGCAGAAAACACACTAGCATCCATGAATTTATTATTATTTACTCCAGATATTTTTCAAGTCTTAGAAACAAGATTTACAGACTTTTTAGAAAAAAATAAAGGTAATTTATCTAAGGCTGAATACCAAATTCCAAGCGTTTTAAACTATTGTATTAAATCCAAAGAAAAACAAATAGATATGATAGAAACAAATGCAACTTGGTATGGAGTAACCTACAAAGAAGATAAAGAAAGTATTGTTCAAGCAATTTCTAAATTAATAAATAAGAAAAAATATCCTTACAAACTTTGGAAAGAAAAGTAAAATAAGAAAACAGGTTTATTTATTAAAAAAAATATGATATAGTACTAACAAGTAACATATGTTACTATATCAAAAGATAAAAGGAGATAAAATGAACGAAAATAATGTAAATACAGACTTATATCCAAAAATGTTTACATGGTTGTTTATTGGTCTATTAGTAACTTTCGCTACAGGATATGCACTAACTACAAATGTAGATATGATGCTAAATGTCTTATCGATTGGAGTATTACCAATCGCAATCGCAGAAATTGTAATTGCTATCATTCTAGGTGTAAGACTAGAAAAGATGAATCCTATCACAACAAAAATATTGTATATAGGTTATGCAATCCTAACAGGATTAACATTTTCATCAATATTTATATATTTTGAAATGTCATCCCTAATAAGCATCTTTATTATTACAGCCGTAATTTTTGGCCTACTAGCATTTTATGGATATGTAACGAAAAAAGATTTAACAAAATTAGGAACTATTATCTTTATTGGTTTAATAGGAATTGTAATAGGAGAATTACTAAATTTATTGATATTTAAAAATGCAACTTTAGATTTAGGAATAACGATTATCGGAGTATTAATATTCGTAGGATATGTTGCTTATGATGTAAATAGAATTAAATATATGGTAGGATATATCGGAGAAGAAAAAGCCGCAGTATATGGAGCTTTTCAATTATATTTAGACTTCATTAACTTATTCATAAGACTATTACAATTATTTGGAAAAAGAAATGACTAGAAACAATCATTTCTTTTTCTATGTAAAAAAATGTAAATCATAATATAAAAGAAAAGACACATAATAAAAAAAGTGATATTCTAAAATAAAAGTAGTGGTGAGTATATGTTTTGTAAAAATTGTGGAACAAAGAATGAAGCAACAGATAATTTTTGTAAAAATTGTGGTACACCATTAGAAAATACCCAAAAAAAAGAGGAATCACAATTTGAAGAAGTAGCCAAAAAGAAAAGTAATCCAATATTCATAATAATAGGAATAATCATAGTAGTAGCAATACTCTATATTGGCAGACAAGTACCGCAGCAACTAATAATTCCAGAAACAGAAAACGTTACATTTTCAGGGTATAGTTTTACAATACCATCACCATATCAAGCTGTAATAAATGGTGATACGCTTACGGTAGTTTCAGAAATTTTTCAAGATCAAGAAGCAATAGGTATAAAAATATATTCAAATGGCTATGAAGAACTAATATCTGAAATGCAAGCATTAGCAGACACAGGAGATAGCCTTTCTAATCTAGAAACTGAAAAATATGGAAATGAAGAATATGTAATAGCGGAATATGATACTGGAGACTATAAGGGAGCCCTTGCTTTGAAAAAGGCAGAAGATGAAAATGTTTTATGGATACAAACAGTATCAAGTAGTACAACGAGAGGAAGAAAAATATTAACGGAATTTATCCCTATTATCACGACAGCCAAAAAAATAGGTATGACAACCTCTGATACTGACAAAGAAATTTCTATGAGTGTAATGAATACGTTAACTGGATTATTAGATAAGTAATTTTAGGGAGGGCAATTCTTCTTTTTTTATTGAAATCTTCTTTGTTCTAATAGACTAAAAATGATATACTAGTAATGGTGATTATATGAAAGAGAGAATGGAAGAATTAATACAAATTATAAATGAGGCAGATTATAACTATCATACCCTTGATAATCCAACAATAACAGATCAAGAATATGATAAGTATTTACGAGAGTTAATCGAAATAGAAGAAGCACATCCAGATTGGATAAGAGAAGACTCTCCAACACAGCATGCTGGTGGAAAAATTATCGAGGGATTTGAAAAAGTAACTCATAAAATTCCTATGATGTCACTAAGTGATGTTTTCTCAGAAAGTGAAGTAATTGCTTTTGATGAGAGAATAAAAAAAGAAGGTTTTCATCCAGAATATGTTTGTGAGTTAAAAATAGATGGTCTTTCTGTATCTTTATTATATGAGAAAGGGAAACTAGTACGTGCCGCAACACGTGGAGATGGAACTATTGGAGAAGATATTACTCATAATGCAAAGACAATTAAAGTAATTCCATTAAAACTAAAAGAAGAAGTAGATATTGAAGTACGCGGTGAAATATTTATGAATAAAAAGACTCTAGAAAAGCTAAATGAAGAGCGAAAGAAAAAGGGTGAACCACTACTTCAAAACTGTCGTAATGCAGCTGCTGGATCAATTAGACAGCTAGATTCTAAAGTTGCAGCACAAAGAAAACTAGATAATTTTATTTATCATCTTCCAAATCCATTAGACTACGGAATTCATACGCATAGCGAAGCATTAGAATATATGAGAAAATTAGGATTTAAAATTAATCCAAACAATAGAGTAGTAAAAGATATTAAGGAAGTATTAGAATTCATTGAAGAAAAAGGAAAAGAAAGAGATTCACTACCATACGATATTGATGGAATTGTAATTAAAGTAAATAGTATTGATGACCAGCAAAAATTAGGTTCTACGGCTAAATATCCCAAATGGGCAACAGC
>ERZ1643249.3479-NODE-3479-length-13838-cov-7.794094_pt1 | contig 13838 bp, 21 predicted proteins | sample MGYA00579263_ERZ1643249 | MGnify/ENA primary metagenome ERZ1643249 (study PRJEB29033, sample SAMEA4952264) | chicken gut metagenome | biome: Broiler Chicken; feature: Gastrointestinal Tract; material: Caecum | place: Ireland | collected 2018 | study: Broiler...
TTCTCTCTTAATTTTATATTTTACAAATAACGGGAACTTTTAATTTAATTTAGTCCTTTTCGAAAAATTAAAGCGAAAAAATAGGGAAGGTGAAATTTATCTTGTTGTAATTGATTCTTTGGCCTTTTTCTTTCCTCCACAGAATTTACTAACTGGAATACGATATGTTTTAGCTAGTAAAATCAATTTTTCTGTTGGAATTCTATTTCTTCCTTCTTCATAGTAGAAATAAGTTGATTGCCTAATTCCTAGAAGATAAGCAAATTCCTTTTGTGTTTTGTTTGTTTTAGTCCGAAACTCTTTTAATTTTCTTCCGATCAAAGCATTATCTACTTGTTCTGGATATAAGACTTCTTCTTTATTTGTCGTTAAGTCCAACAAGTAATCCACATTCGTGTGAAATAGTTTGGCTATTTCTACGATTTTTTCTATGGGGAAATTAACATCGCCTAATTCCCACATTGTGTACGTGGAACGTTTAACATTTAATTTTTTCGCAAGCTCTTTTTGAGTCATGTCTTGATCTTCTCTGACATCTCTAATTTTCCATCCCATCTTTACCACCTTGAACTTATTTTATTACAGCTCATTGGGAGATTTTCATTTTGTCAAAATAACTGATAAATCAATCTCATTTTTTGAAAAAACATTTCTTTTTGTATAAATAATTAATAGGAGGTGTTAGAAATTAAACGTGTTCCTGTTGTATTACAAACTTATACCAATGATTGTGGTGTTTCTTGTCTTCTTGCTATTTTACGTTATTATGGTGGAAATGCGCCAAAGGAATGGCTCATGGAAGAAAGTGGTACTACGCAATCGGGAGTTAGTTTTTATGGGCTCAAGAAAGTAGCTAATATTTTAGGCTTTCAAGTAGAAGGGAAAAAGGGAGAACTTTCTTCTATCCCTTCGAAAGATTATCCTTTTATTGCTCATTTAAAACAGGAAGAACAAGAACATTTTGTTGTAGTAGAAAAAATCAGTAAAGATAATGTTGTTGTGATGGATCCCGCTTCTGGGCATAAAAAGATTGCTCTTTCTTTCTTTTTAGAAATGATAACGGGAAATTATTTGTTTTTCTATAAGAATGGTTATCTTAAAACGATTGAGACCAAACATACTTGTCATTTTATCCTATGTAATTTCTTCAAACAGCATAAAGGTTATTTGCTCTTGCTATTTTTTCTTGGTATTTTCTCTTTCTTTTTGGAACTTGCTTTTTTATTTCATTTTAAGCTGTTTATCTCTTATGGAGTAATGCCAGGAATTATACAAAACCTCATTGTCATTGGTCTTCTTTTCTTTTTTATTCATTTGAATAGAATTTATTTTTCCTTTTGCTTTGAATTATGTGGTTTAAAATTAGAAAAACAACTTTATTATTTATTACATCAAAAACTATGTTCTACTTTACTAACGCTTCCATACCTTTATTATAAAACTCGTTCTTCTGGTAGCATTTTAGCACTTTTTGAAGAATTAAGAGTCCTTAGTGTTTTCCCGCTTCGTCTTTTTCAAATTCTTTTTAAAACTTTTCCCCTTTTTGTCTTTATATTGATTTATTTTTATTTGCTGTCTCCTTTTTACTTTTATTTTCTTTGTATTGGTCTTCTTCTTTTTTTCTTGTTGACTATGATTGAAAAGAGGATTTATTTAAAGAAGTTTAAAGAAAATTACCAATTACGAGAGCAAAGAAATGATTTTTCTTCTCAACTTTTGACCAAAATGGAAATGATTAAGGGACTTCATTTGGAAAAACAATATCATAAGAAACAAAAGCAACTTTCTTCTCGCTTGGTTTGTAGTGATTATGATTTATCTTTTCAAGAAGTAAGGCAGAAGAATATATTTCAAGTAGTGGAGCGTATTCTTTACTTTGCTATTTTACTTTTAGGAGGGATGGAAGTTGTTCATCAAAAACTTGGTTTCTCAACCTTTTTATTATTAGAGAGTTTTCTTGGCCTAGCTTTACAGTCAGGAAGTGAGTTTTTAGGAATCTTTTTTCAGACGTCTCATTATCAAAAAGCAAGGGATTATTTTGATGAGTTGTTTTCTTTAAAGAGGGAATTACTATTACCGCATCCTAATTTAAAATTATCTTTTGCACCTTCCATTTTGGTTTCTCATCTATCTTATTCTTATGGGGATAAGGTCGTTTTGCAGGATGTGAATTTTCAAGTAGGGGCAGGAGAGCATATTTTTATTTATGGTGCTAGTGGGAGTGGAAAGAGTACTTTAGGTAGGATTTTAGCGGGGTTTTATTCCATTCCTTATGGAAGAGTATCTTTTGATTCCATTGATCTTACCCATTTTAATCTAGATTATTTACGTTCTGTAGTTACTTATACTGGAACTTTTGAGACTCTTTTTTCCGGTAGTGTTTATGATAATCTTACTTTAGGCAGAAAGATTCCTTATAAAGAGATTCAGAGTGTTTTAAAAATCACAGGACTTGATTTTGTTTTAAAGGAGAAAAAGATTTCTTTAAAAACGGATTTACTTACTTTAGGAGAAGATCTAAGCGCAGGAGAACGGAGTCGTTTGTTTGTAGCGAGAGCTTTATTGAAAAAGAGTAAGATCTATATTTTTGATGAATCTTTAGACCATTTGGATCAAGAAAGTGAAAGGCGGATTTTAAAAGCGATTTTTACCTTTTATGATTCTCAGACTATTTTGTATATTTCTCATCGTTTTGCAGCCAAAGATTTATTTGATCATGTTTTCTCTTTTCAGGAAGGAGTAGGATATGAAGAATTTTGAAAAATCTTCTTTTCTTTCTTTTCATAGCTTATGTGCTTTTCTTTTCTTCTTTTTTCTTGTTTTTTTTCTTTTTCGAGTGAAGCTTTGGTCTTTTTTTGAATTTTCTATGGTAAAAATTTCAGATCATACTTATCAAGTGGTAGTAGAAAAAACTCAAAAAGATTTGTTTTATCATCGCCAGTATTTTTATATCTTAGGGGAAAAAGTAACTTATCAAGTGGAACAATCTCTAGAAGAAAAGGGTTTTATTTTCATTACAATAAAGGTAAAAAACTGGGAAGGGGAAGAGATGGTTTCCATTCAAGTACCAGACAAAAAACAATCAATCTTTAAATTTATTTTAGAAAGTTGGAGGATAGTATGAATTATTTATCAAATCAGGAATTAAAAAAAATCAAAGGCGGATTTTCCGTTTGGGCCGTTTTGGGCATTGCTGCTATTATTTCGTTTCTAGCAGGAGTTATTAGTGGCTATGTAAATCCTCAAGAATGTGGAGGTGAATAAATGAAAAAATTATTTGATGGTGATCTTAAAAAAATTCAAGGTGGGACTTCTCTTACTAGTAGTCTTTTGAATGCTTTCAATAGTTTGTTTAAATCTCTTATGGAATTTGGAGAAAAAGTAGGATCTGCTCTTCGAAGAATTGGAAGTGGTGAAATTTGTCCTTTAAAATAAAAAGAATTCTTTTTTTCATTCTTTGTTTTTTATTAGTGCTTTTTCTTTATTTTTTAGGTTATTTGGTAGGCCAAAATCTTTGTTAAACTATAAAAAAGAGAAGAAAAAAGCTCCTTTTTGTTTCTTTTTCTCTTAAAAATGAAGGAAAATATGTAAAAAATCGTAAAAATTTGTTGTATTTTCAGTACTTACAGTGTTATAATCAGAGATAGAAAAAAACGAAGGGAGGGATATAGTCTTATGATACCGGTACCAGTCAAAAATGGTAATTTAGATTTTGCAATTAGACGCTACAAACAAAAGCTTGCAAAAGATGGTGTCCCTTCTGAAGCAAAGAAACATGATGCATATGATAAACCAGGAGTAAGAAGAAGAAAAGCTAAGGAAGCTGCAAAGAAAAATGCACGGAAAAATAATGCTCGTAAGAGTAATAGTTATAAGAGTGGCGGATATAAAGAATCTCGTAAGAGTGAATAAAAGTGTTTTGTTGAAAATCAAAATGCTTTTTTTCTTAGGCATTTCTTTTTTTTCTTTTCATAAAATGTAATGGTGATGATATGACGCAAGTTGATTATGAAGCCAGTCTTTTCTTTTCTAAAATTAATCAATTAGATAAGCAAGAAATTTTTGATAATATAAAAGAACGTTATCTTTCGTTGAATAATTCCTTGCAAGAGGGATTAGAAACTTTTTTTCAACAATTTTCTTTTTGGGGAAAATTAGATCGAAAGAAAAATCTTTATGAAGAAATTCAAAATCGAGCCACATTTTTAAAAGAAAAGAAAGAAGACTTAGAATGGCTTTATCAGTCTTTACAAGATTATCGATCGAAAAAAATTTTGCTTGCTATTTTAAAAAATTATTACTATTATGATTTTTCTCTCCTTGGTTCTGTTCGCGAAAACTGCTATTCTCATTATTTTGATCTTGATCTTTTGCCATCTTTGGAAGATGCTGTTTTTGTAGATGCAGGAGCATATATTGGGGATACGGTAGATGATTTTTTGAAAAATTTCAACTACCAATACCGTAAAATTTATTGTTATGAAGTAACAGGGGAATCTTTTGCTATTTTAAAAGATAAATTCTGTCTTTCAGAACGGATCATTTGTCAAAAGAAAGCCGTGTATGATCACACCTGCAAACTTAGTTTAACTTTTCACCCTACAAGTTTTTCTGCCAATCGAATTACGGAAGAGGAAGGGGAAATCGAAGCGATTACTTTAGATGAAGATATTAAAGAAAAGATAGATTTTTTAAAAATGGATATTGAAGGCAGTGAACGAAAAGCTTTGATTGGAGCGAGAAAGCATATCCAAGAAGATCATCCTTATCTCATGATTTCTGTTTACCATGGCTTTGAGGATTTAGTAGAAATACCAAAATTAATTTTACAATGGAATGCTAATTATCAATTTTGTCTTCGTTATTATGGAAATGAAGTGTTCCCTACGGAGATTGTTCTTTTGGCTATTCCAAAAAAGAGCGCATGAGTTCTTTTTTTTTACATAAAATTTTACTAGGTGATAGTAGATGAAATTATGGCACTATGTCGAGAATCATATCGAGGATCAAGAATTTCATTTTGATATCTTTGCTGATAAAATACACGTTGTGAACTATCAAGATATTATTTCGGTGGGAAATGAGAAAATCATTCTTTCTGCTGCTAAGCAAACCGTATACTTTTATGGTACTTCTTTTTCTCTTAGTAAATTATTGGATCAAGAATTATTAATTGAAGGGAAGCTATTGAGGTTGGAAGTTATTTATGAATAGTTATACGATTAAAATTGAAGGAAAAAGAATATATCGTTTTTTAGACACTCTAGTTCGACAACGCATTCCTTTTCATAAATTGAACGAAGAAAATAATTTTTGTGTTTTAGAAGTTACCATGGAAGATTTTGAACGGATTAAAAAGCTTCATACTACTTATCAAATAACAGTAGTGAAAAGACGAGGGTTACCTTATATTCTTTATTTATGGAAGAAGAAAAAGATTTTTCTCGGCTCAGTCCTTTTTGCTTTTTTTCTTTTGACTTTTTTTAGTTATATTATTTTTGATATTCAGGTCATTCACACGGATAAACAATTAAGAGATATCATATATGCCGATTTAAAAGAATGTGGTTTGGAAAAATATCATTTTAAAATTAATTATGAAACAAAAGAAAAAATTCGTAATAAAATTTTAGAAAAAGAAAAAGAAATTATAGAGTGGTTAGAAATTGAAGAAATAGGAACGACTTATCAAGTAAAGGTAATTCCTAGAGTTCAAAAAAAAGAGGAGGAAGCCTTAAAGCCTAGAAGTGTAGTTGCTAAAAAAAGTGGTATGATTTTATCTATTGAAGCGACGACAGGGGAAGTGGTGGTTCAAAAAAATCAATATGTAGAGAAAGGACAGGAGTTGATTACAGGAATTATCAAAAATAAAGAAGAAGTGAAAGCTCTTGTTCCAGCGACAGGAAAAGTATATGCTGAAGTTTGGTATCAAGTAAATATGGTACTTCCTTTAAAATATGAAGAAGAAGAAAGAACGGGGAAAGAAAAGAAAGTATTTGAAATACATTTTTTAAATAATGATTTTTCTTTGTTTGATTTTTCCCCTTATGCCGTTTCTCATAGGGAAGAACAAGTATTGTGGAAGCATCCTTTGTTGCCTTTTCAGGTAACTTACACGAAGAAAGAAGAAGTACAGGTGAAGAGAATTGCTTATGATGAAGGAAATTTGTTAGAAAAAGTAGAACCTCTTGCTTTTTCCAAATTAAAAGAACAGTTAGGGGAAGATATTTCTATTCTCGATCGAAAAGTTTTGAAAAAAAGCTCAAAGCTTGGTAAAATAGAAATAGAGTTGTTTTTCAAAGTGAAAGAGGATATTACAGAATATCGTATGATTGATGAAAATTCAATTTCCTCTTCTCAAGGAGAAGAAAGTTAAGGTGGCTTTATGGATAGTTTAGGTCGAACGATTGGAAATGTTTTTGAATTTAGTTTGCCTATGGTATTTATTTCTGTTGTTGTTCTAGCATCTCTTCGTATTTTTGATATTGTAAAAAATAAAAAAGAATTTTGCTTTCATAAAGAAATTTTTGCGCTTATCTTTATTATATATATTTTATGTTTGTTCCAAGTTGTCACTTATCAAGATAACAATTATGCAGCAGGAAATAATTTAATTCCTTTTCAGGAAATTTTTCGACATCCTGTTGGGAGTCGTTTGTTTTTAAAAAATGTTTTAGGGAATATTTTGTTGTTTTTACCTTATGGCTTTTTTATTAGTCATTATTTAAAAGAAAAAAAGACACTTCCTATTTTAATTTTGACTTTGATTGTATCTGTAGCGGTAGAATCTACTCAATTGATGATCGGAAGAGTCTTTGATATCGATGATATACTTTTAAATGTAGTTGGGGGTGTATTGGGACACTATTGTTATATTTTGGTTTTAAAAATAGGGCAGCTTTGTCCTAAAGTGTTTTTATCTGAGTGGTTTTTAAATCTGCTTTCGGTTTTTCTCCTTTTAGGATTAATATTTCTTCTTTAATCGGAAATTTTATGTTATACTGTAGCTAGGTGAGAAATACGTGAATCAAATTGGAATTTTTAATCAAACGGGGCAAGAGGTCCCTCAACTGGATTTAGTTAAAAAAGTTTTGAAGAAAGCCATGAAGATCGAACATTTAAAGAATACGAGTTTTAATTTAATTTTGGTAGATGATTCTTATATACATGAATTAAATAAGACTTATCGGAAGATTGATCGAGTGACAGATGTGATTACTTTCGTTTTAGAAGATGATGATAAATGTCTTTTACCAAAGGGAAAAAGAGTTTTGGGTGATATTTATATTAGTATTGATACGGCAGAAAGGCAAGCAAAGGAATATGGTCATGGTTTGGATCGAGAACTCTGTTTTTTAGCAGTGCATGGAGTTTATCATTTATTAGGATATGATCATATGAATGAAAAGGATGAGAAAATTATGTTTCAAAAGCAAGAGGAGGTCTTAAAAGAATATGGACTCGAAAGATAAAAAAACAGTTTATACCAAAGATTTAGGAAAGTCATTGAATCATTCTTTGGATGGATTAATATTAGCGGTAAAGAAAGAATCTAGTTTGAAAATTCTTATTGGGGTGGCACTTCTTGTCCTTATGCTGGGGGTTCTTTTTCAAGTGTCCGCTGTGGATTGGCTTTTTATTCTTCTTATGATTGGTTGTTGTTTTGGAGCAGAGCTTTTTAATACGGCCATCGAGAGTGTGGTGGATTTGGCTACTCAAGAAATACATCCCTTAGCGAAAGCAGCTAAAGATACGGCTTCGGCGGCAGAACTTGTTTTTTTAGTCATGTCAGCGATTATGCTCTGTATTATTTTTATTCCTGAGGTCATGACTTTATTCGAAATGGCTTAAAGTCATTTTCTTTTTTTGATATTTTAGAGTATTATATAATAAAGAAGAAAAACAGGAGGTGTTTTTTATGAAATGTGGAACGGTAACGATTATGGGACGGCCAAATGTTGGAAAAAGTACGCTTTTAAATAGTCTTATGAATATGAAATTAGCGATTACTACGGATAAGGCTGGGACTACGCGTAATATTATAGAAGGAATTTATCAAGATGAAGATTCACAAATTATTTTTATTGATACTCCTGGTATTCATAAACCAATGTATAAATTGGGTAATCTATTGAATCGTAAAGCTTATCAAAATATCGATAATGCTGATATTATTTTGTTTTTAATCGATGGATCTACTGGGTTTGGAAAAGGAGATCAATTCGTTTTAAACAAATTAGAAGAAAAGAAAGATACACCTTTATTCTTAATTATTAATAAAATTGATAAAATGAAGAAAGAACAGTTGATTCAGACGATTAATCAAGTGAAAGATGTTTGTAATTTTGCTGAGATTATTCCTATTTCGGCTTTGAAAAAAACGGCTATTCAAGATTTAATTCATACCATAAAGAAATACTTACCCTTGGAAGAGGCTATTTTTGAGGAAAATGAATTAACCAATGTTTCTACCCGTTTTTTAATGGCAGAGTTTGTGCGGGAAAAAGCAATGATGTTAACAAGGCAGGAAGTTCCTCATGCTATTACTTGTTATGTGGAAAATTATGAAGAGGAAGATAATCTTGTCCATATTCAAGTGTTACTTGTTGTCGATCGCGAAAACCTAAAAAAAATTTTAATTGGAAAAGGGGGAAGTATGTTGAAAAAGGTTGGTACTTTAGCAAGACATGATATGGAAGAGTTTTTAGGAAAGAAAGTTTATTTGGAATTACATGTTAAAGTAATCGAGAATTGGAGAGATCAAGAAAAACTTTTAAAAGAATTAGGCTTTGATGATGAATAAAAATTTTTCTTTTTTCTCATGATAAGAGTAGGTGATGAAAATGGAAAAATTAGTTTGGGAATTATTTCAAAAAACAGGTGATATTAAATATTATTTATTAGCTAAGAGAATGGAAGAATGTGATCAGGATGAAGATAGTGGATGTAAAGGGACTGGTGTTGTCTGAGACGAATTATAGTGATTCTAGTAAAATATTAAATGTTTTAACGGAAGAATATGGTTGTATTGGAATATTATCACGAGGTTGTCGAAATTTAAAAAGTAAATTAAGAGGGGTTTCGCGAAAATTACTTTATGGGGTTTTTCATTTTTATTATAAAGAAAAGGGTCTTTCTACTTTAATTAGTGTTGATGTTTTAAATAGTTATCCCAAGACGATGATGGATTTAAAAAACATTGTTTTTGCTTCTTTTCTTTTGGATTTAACAGGACAGGTCGTAAGACAAAGTGAAGAACGTTCTATTTTATCTTTGACCCTAGCTGCTTTGGATAAGATCGAAGAGGGGATGGATCCTTTTGTTATTACGAATATTTTAGAATTAAAATTTCTTTCATTTTTAGGGGTTAGTCCTACGCTTGATCAGTGTGCTATCTGTGGAAGTATTCATAATATTGTGAGCGTTAGTTCTACGGCAGGTGGACTGGTTTGTGGTGATTGTTCTTCTCTTCAACAAGATGGCTATTATAGTGAAAAAGTAATACAATTATTACGGATGTATTATTATGTGGACATTCATAAGATTAGTAAAATATCAGTTAGTGCGAAAGCGAATCAAGAGATTAATCAGTTTTTAGATGATTATTATGATCGCTATACGGGTATTTATTTAAAAAGTAAAAAGCTATTGCAAAATGTTTCTCGTATCATGCCAAAAGAAAACATATGATTTTTAAGACCATATGTTTTTTCATAATTGGCTCTATCATATTATATTTTTTTGATTTTAGCTTTTCCAAGCTTTTTTTCTTTTTTATATCCTAATAGACATCCGATGAGTACTCCTAGATTAAGTTTTATGAAATAAGAACTTGTAGTTATCACATTTTGGGCTTTTAATTCATCGACGGGAAAAGATTTGTCATAATCAATATAGTTGGTTTCTAGTATGGCAAAAGGTTCATTGTCTTCTAAAACCAAAGGAGAAGTATCTTCGTTTTTGTATTTTTCAACTTTGTCTGCATTTTCGAAGAATTCTATGACTTCGTCCTGTTTAAACTTATTTAAAATCTCTTGTGCTGTTTCTTCCGATATTTGTCCTTTGGAGGGATATTTGTAAGAGCATTGATATATTTCTTGGGTATAAACTTTGTCTTTTTCTAGTTCTTCATAGGGCATAACAAGGAATAATTTTAAAAGGGGGATCTCTTTTAAATTTCTTTCGCTAATTAAGTGGTAGGCGGGCAAATCCGTTTTCATTTTGTTTTCTTTTTTGTAAAGAGAAGTTAGGGAAATTTTTCCGTTGTCACTTCATAAACATCCTCTTTATCCGTAATAAAAGGATATTTTCCAGTAATACTTCCACTGACAATACTAGACATCGTTGCAATACTAGCCCCTAGTAACATTCCTATCGTATCATAGCCTATCTTTTTTTCGTTTTTCATTTTATTCTTTTCCTTTCCGTGTAAAGTAGTTATATTTTAGTATGATTTTTCTTTTTTGGCAATTTTTTGTTTCTAATTTCTACATCGGCGTTGTTTAAAAATTCGTTTTAGATTATCTTTTTGTCATGATCGAGACTTAAAAAACAATTAATCTTTGCAAAACAACACAGATAACAGTATAATAAAAGAAGAAAAGAGGGATCTTATGTCAAAGAATATAGGAATTATGTGTAGTAGTAATAAAAATTGTAATTTAGAATCCAGAATGCTTGCTGAGAATATTGCTCAAGCCATTAGTAAAACAGATTTTGGAGTTGTCATGGGAAGTGGTATGACTGGTCTTATGGGACAAATCAAAGAAATCTTTTCGGAGAACCAAGTTCCTTTAGAAGTTGTTGGAGTAGAAGGCGATGATGATTTAGAAACGAGTGTCGGAGATCTTAAGGTTACAGCACCTTCTTCATTCGCACGGACAGAACACCTTTATCAAGATAGTGATATAATACTTTTTTTACCTGGAGGGGTAGGAACTTTAAGTGAATTTTATTCTATGCTTGATTATAAATTGGAAAAAGGAGAAGGGAAACCTTTAATTCTTTATAATGAAGATCATAGTTTTGATCTGGTGTTAAAAGATATCAAAGAACGATCAACCAAAGGTGGGTTTATTGATCCTAAGGCTCTTTTCGATTTTGAGGTTGTAAATAATCAAAAAGAGTTTGATCAAGTGTGTCAAAAATATCAGGAAGAAAAAGAAAGGATACGGTAACATGAAAAAAAATATAACAATGGAGAAATTAGTGGCTTTTTGTAAACAATATGGATTTATTTTCCAAGGAAGTGAGATTTATGGAGGACTTGCTAATACTTGGGATTATGGCCCTTTAGGAAGTCGTTTAAAAAATAATGTCAAAGATTCTTGGCGGAAACGTTTTATTCAAGAGCGAAGAAATGCTTATGAATTGGATGCGGCTATTTTAATGCATCCAAGAGTATGGGAAGCGAGTGGTCATGTCGCTAGTTTTAGTGATCCTTTGATTGATTGTAAGTCTTGTAAGATGAGACATCGAGCGGATAATTTAATCGATGATTTTGACCCAGATGCTCATGCCGATGGAATGACACAGGATGAGATGATGCAGTATATTAAAGAGCATAAGGTACCATGTCCTCATTGTGGGAAAAGTGATTTTACTGATATTCGGCAATTTAATCTTATGTTTGAAACCCATCGAGGAGTAACCGAAGATAGTAAAAGTAAAATATATTTACGGCCTGAAAATGCCCAAGGGGAGTATGTTAATTTCTTAAATGTAAAACGTTCGATGAGAGCAAAGTTACCATTTAGTATTGGACAAATTGGAAAAGCCTTTCGCAATGAAATTACCCCGGGAAATTTTACTTTCCGAACCATTGAATTTGAACAGATGGAATATCAAACCTTTTGTAAAGAAGGAACAGATAGCAAATTGTATCAATATTTTAAAGATTATGCGAAAAAATATTTTATGGATTTAGGTTTAAAGGAAGAAAATTTACGTTTTCATGATCATGAAAAATTGGCTCATTATGCGAAAGAAGCTTGTGATATTGAATATCAATTTTGTTTTGGTTGGGGGGAGATTAATGGAACTCACAATCGAACCGATTATGATTTATCAAGACATCAAGAGTATTCTGGTGTTTCTCAAGAGTATTTGGATCCGGATACGAATGAAAAATTTATTCCTTATATTATTGAATCTACGGTTGGTTGTGATCGTTTAGTGTTAGCTTTATTAGATCAAGCGTATGAAGAGGAAACCTTAGAAAATGGAGAGACAAGAGAAGTACTCCATCTTCATCCATTCTTAGCACCTTATAAAATAGCGGTTTTACCACTTGTTAAGAAATATCATAGTGAGAAAGCATTAGAGATTTATCAAGATCTTACAAAAGATTTCTTTGTTACTTATGATGAGACGGGATCGATTGGAAAACGCTATCGGAGACAAGATGTCATTGGAACTCCTTTCTGTTTAACAGTTGATGATGAAACGATGGAAAAGGGAACCGTTACAATACGGGATCGGGATAGCATGGAGCAGATTACATTGTCCCTTGATGAAGTGAGAACCTATATTCAAGAGAAATTGCGGTTCTAATGAAACCAGAAAATGCTATCTTGATTATTATATTAAAATGAAAGAATATCAGTTAGGTAGGTGTTGATTTTGAAAATTGGTGAAATAAAGGGAATTGTGATTGAAGCGGATGGAACAGAACATCCTTATGGAATTTGTCGTATGGTACCGGCAAAAGTTTTAGTGGAAGAGGAGGGCCATGATACTTCTTTCGAGGGGGAAATTGTTTTTTCTAAATGGTTTCAAGAGGCAAAAATTCCTTATGATTTTTCTCGTTCTATTTATTCTCAAATGCCAGAACTTACCCAATATGGTTTGAGTTTTATTACCAATGCTAGCTCTGTTTCGGCAAAGCTTAAAGCTTATTATGTCTTTTTAATTCTTGCTCCTATTAATATTACCGAAGAAGCGAAAGAGGCTTTGGCTACTCATTATCAGGAATTAAAAGAGGCTTTATCTGTTGATAATTCTTATTTTCAAGGAGAAGTCTATCAAGATGGAGAACCGATTTGGCCTGATTCTAAATATGATTTAGATGAATTTTATGATGCTCTTGAAATTGAAAAAATAAAGAAACAAGAGAATCATACAAAAGGGAAATAGGGAAGGAGTATTGTATGGTATCTCCTGATAATCAAAGTAGTTTCAAAATAATTGGTAAAACACTTTTTCATCTTTTCCTTTTTTGGCTATTTAGTTTTTTCATTTTTCATGTATCTTTTTTTCAATCAAAAGAAATAGGTCCCATGCCAGGCATTTTTAGTGGATGGAGTTATAAAGTGAATCCTTTTATTTTTTTGCTTTGCATATTGATTTTTTCATTTTTATATACCTTTTTTTGGCAAGAATACTTAAAAAAAGATTTTAAGCAAGGGGTAGAGAAAAATCGAATGTTTGTTATTTTTTCTGCTTTTCTCTTTTTAATTTTTATTCTTCTTGAATTCCTTATTTTATTATTTGTTCTTGGTTTAGATATTAGTTGGGGTACGGTTTTAAATTTTCCTGTCGAAGAAATTTATCTTTTTGTTTTTATTTACTTATTGCTTTTTCCTCTTTTTGATACAATTCGGGAGAGAAGAAAACAGGGAAGAAGATAATTTATTTTTTGGTGATGACAATTTTGTCGTTAAATTTTAAGTAAAGTGCACAATTAAGTGCATTACGACCCAAAATGTGTATTTTCATAAGAAAATGCACATTTTTTAGTCGTTTTAAGAAGAAAACAATGGTGTAAAATAAGAAAATGTGGTATATCCCGAGTTTTGCAGTTGTCTAATAAAAAAAGTTTGTTTTTTTCTGAAAATAAG
>ERZ1643249.3480-NODE-3480-length-13837-cov-272.958787_pt1 | contig 13837 bp, 13 predicted proteins | sample MGYA00579263_ERZ1643249 | MGnify/ENA primary metagenome ERZ1643249 (study PRJEB29033, sample SAMEA4952264) | chicken gut metagenome | biome: Broiler Chicken; feature: Gastrointestinal Tract; material: Caecum | place: Ireland | collected 2018 | study: Broiler...
TGTAGATTTTCGAATTATTTTACACTGATTTTCCTTTCAAATTTAGTTATTATAATTACAATAAGCATACAAAGGTAACCTTTGTATGCTAGTTTTAGCTTATATTATAGGCAATAAAAATTAAGGGTCTAGATTAACTTTTTTTCGTCCTTGATTTTTATTGTTTATTATGGGTTAATTATTTCGATAATTTCTGGGTAATTTAGCGTTAAAATTTTGCATTATAGAAAAAGAAGTCCTGAGACTTCTTAGTAAATAAGATATGAACCTAATAAAATAGCTAATAAAATGTAGAGAACTAAAATTATTAGATAACTATTATTTGAGCCAGATGTTACAGGCCCTTCGCATGAATTATTACAAGCCATGATTTATCTCCTTTCTAGGTGCTTAAATATAAGCCCCAAGTATGATTATTAATAATATAAATAAAACCAATACAATAGCAGCTGCACTTGTTCCTGTATTACACATATAAATCATCCTCCTTTTTGTCTTTTCACATTATTTTATGGAAATTTTAGAAATGCGTGCTAGTTTTGACGAAAAAAACGTGAAAAATGTTGTTTTTTCTTCTAAAATTTGTTAATATTGTTAATGATGAAAGGAAGATAAATGTGAATAAAAAGTTATTTGTTGTTGGAGCTTTCGCTTTAACTGCTCTACTTGTTGGATGTGGAAATGATGCAACTTTAAAAAATGGTGAAGAAGTTGTTGCGGAATTAGATGGTAAGACTATTACAGCTGAAGATTTATATGCTGAACTTAAAGAGCAAGGTGGTAATGTTACTTTAACTAATATGATTGACGAGTTCATTTTAAATAAGGAATATGAAACTGATGAGGATGCTGAAACTTATGCCGATTCACAACTTCAATCTTATAAATCATCATATGAAAGTTACGGAATGAATTTTAGCGACGCTTTAAAGCAAGCTGGATATGATGGAGAAGATGAGTTTAAAGATTCTTTAATTCTCGATTATAAAAAGAAGACTGCTACTGAAGATTATGTAAAGAACAATTTAAAGGATAGCGAAATTAAAGATTATTATGACGATAATATTTTTGGAGATATCGAAGTTAGACATATTTTAATTAGTCCAAATACTAATGATGATATGACTGATGACGAGAAAAAGGAAGCTGAAAAGAAAGCTAAAAAAGAAGCTGAAGATATTATTAAGAAGTTAGATGATGGCGAAAAATTTAGTGATTTAGCTAAAAAATATTCAGATGATGAAGGTACTGCTTCTAATGGCGGTAAAATGACAGCTACTTATGGTTCTGTTGTTGATGAATTCTGGGATGCGGCTTCTAAGCTTAAAGATAAAACTTATACTAAAGAGCCAGTTGAAACAGAATATGGTTATCATATAATTTACAGAATTAAGCAAAATGAAAAACCATCACTTGATAAAGTTCGTGATGATGTTATCGATGATTTAGTTAAAGAAAAAATGGATAACGATTCAACTTTACAAACTAGAGCTTTAGTAGAGCTTAGAAAAAAATATAATTTAGATATTACTGATAGTAATCTTAAGAAAGATTACGATGAGTCAGTAGATGCGGCTTTAGCTGCTAAATCATCTAACAATACAAATAGTGCAAATTAAAAAGGAATTTTAAGATTCCTTTTTTTGTCCTTCTTTTTCAGCAATAAATTTTTCTAATTCTTCTAAATAAGGCATACCAGCTTGGGCGGTTTCAACGCCGATTTTCATAGCTGAGGCATAAGTTGCTTTTTTTAATGATTCGTTTAAGGTTAATCCTTTGGCTAAGTTTGCAGCTAAGTTTCCAGCTAAGGTATCGCCTGCTCCTACAGTATCGACGATTTTGGTTTCGATAGCCGGTATTTTGACAATTTTGGCTCCATCGTAATACATTAATCCGGCTTTACCTAGAGTAACTATTAGTTTGTTTGGATATTTTCTTATACACGACTCTATATTATCTGTGTTAAATATTGTTTCGCACTCTTTTTGGTTACAAGTAATTATAAATATTTTATCTATTAGTGCGAGATTTTTAGGGTTACTTATAGATAATCTAGTTGGATGGCATGGAGTTAAAATCAATTTTTTATTATTTTGATAACAAAAGTCGATTAATTTTTCCGTGACTTCTTTTGAACCTTTTAACTGACAAACTATTATTTTAGAATTTAAGATTAAATCTTGATAAGTGTCAATCATGTCTTCAGTAAAATTATCTATTGCTCCATTGTGTCTTTCTATCTCATTGTCTTTGTCTTGATATCTGACTTTAACTAAAGAGTAATCATTTTCAATTGTTTCGTCTTCTTCAACTCCTGATGTATCTATTCCATTGTATTTTAGATTGTCTAAAATCTTTTTGCCTATTGCGTCTTTGCCAATTCTAGATATCATAACTGTTTTCGCACCGGCACGAGATGCGGCAACTGCTTGATTTGATCCTTTGCCGCCTGGAACGCATTTATCTGGAACATTATCGTATGTCCCATCTTTTTTTTGATAAAATATCATATCTAGTGAACAACCACCAAATACACATATATCGAAATTCATAAATTATACCTTCTTTAAATATTTTTACTTTCGATAAAATTATTTATTTCTTCTATGCTAAAACCTTTGTTATATAGTTTAGCTTTTAATTTTGATTTAAAGTTTTTATCTTTTTTCTTTAGTTGTTTTTGATATATTCTTTCCATTTCTTCAGTTAAATCCTTTTTGATAAATGGATAATTTTCAAGTCTTTGGATAATCATCTCTCTTGGGTATCCTTGAGTAATTAAATAGTTTAAGATTTTTTGTTTTAAAAAGGTTATAGTGTCTTTTTGATTAATTTTAACTTTTTTTTCGATTATTTTATCTATATGATTTTTTATTATTTCTTCATCAATGTTGTTTAAAGCTTCTTTAATGTGTTCATCAGCTATTTTTTGTTTTTTTAGATTTTTAGCTATTTTTTCTGGTCCATCTAGACTGAGGTTTATCTTATCATTAGTATATGCTTTGGCAAATGCTTTATCATTAATTAGACCTATTTGTTTTAAGTTTTCGATTATTTTTTGTTTATCATTATCATTAATATCCGATTTATTTAAATATTCTTTTACTTCGTATTCACTTCGAAGACGACTACTTATAAGGTTTAAAATTTTGTTATAAGTGCGATAGTAGTTCGTGTCGTTATGTATTTTTTCAAGTAATTTTTTATCTATTCTTTTAGAATATAAAAGATTGTTATTTAAGATTACGTCATCATATGTGTCGATTACTTCCCCACTATCTAGGGTAAGTTTATATTTAGATCCTGTTTTTGATATTTTTGTTATTTTCATAGTTTTTTCCTTTCTTTTATATTCTAGCATAATTTTTATATAATAAAAAGACCAATAAGGCCTTTTAGAATTTAACTTGTGGCGTTTCTTTTTCAGCTTCAGTTGCTTCAAAGAATTCTTCTGGTTTGAAGTTAAAGATTGAAGCAACAATATTTGAAGGGAACATTTCTAGTTTGTTTTTGTAAACTAAAACACTATCGTTGTAGAACTGACGAGCATAGGCAATTTTGTCTTCAGTTTCTTTTAGGTTGTTTTGTAAGTCTAAAAAGTTCGTGTTTGCCTTTAAATCCGGATAATTTTCAGCAACTGCAAATAAATGATTTAAAGCATCAGTAAGCATATTTGCACTTTTGATTTCCTCACCTGGTGTTTTAGCACTTACTGCACTATTACGAGCTGAAATAACTTCATCTAAGGTTTCTTTTTCATGAGTTGCATAACCTTTGACTGTTTCAACTAGGTTTGGAATTAAATCATTACGTCTTTTTAGTAAAACATCAATTTGAGACCATTGGTCTTTAACTTTGTTTCTTAAATTTACAAGTGAGTTGTATGATCCAATAACAAAGACTATTAATAATAGAACGATTACGCCAACAATAATTAAAGCTATCATTTTATTTCCTCCATTCTTCTTTAATTATACACTACTTTGTGAAAAAAATATAGTTCTATTTTTTTTATTTGACATATAGTTATCAATTTAACGATGTCTACCTCTAGAAATATTGTTTTCATTATGATACGGATAATCAAAAGGCATATCTGGAATATCATCTTGATAGGCACTTGTTGGAACTGGTTTTTCATCACCAAGTGGCATATCTGGAATATCATCTTGATAGGCACTTGTTGGAACTGGTTTTTCATCACCAAGTGGCATATCTGGTAATTCGGGAATACTTTTACCGTTTAAATCTAAAGCATTTTGATTTAAGAATTCTTCACAACGTTTTATATTTTCTTTTAAAGTATCTTTTTGAATATTATATTGTTCTCTATTTTCCCCTACTTCTATTACTTTAGGGTTCATTAAAGCTGTAGCTAAATTATAATAATTTTCGATATCGTTAGAGTTTAAAATTTTTGATGATAAATCGTAATATTTATTCCAATTAGGATAATCTATAAAATGCCTTTGTAAATTATAAAGAGCTTCATTTAATAATTTTTTAAATATTTCTAATTGAGTTTCATTTAAATTTTCCATCTATTTATTCCTTTCTATATTTATTATATCATTTTTTATTTATTTTTTTTGTTTTTAGAATAGTTTTTAACTTTATTTTACATAATAAAATTGAAAGGACTGATTTAATGATTAGACAGCATGTACTAAGTAATTTTAAGAATGCGGAAGCAAAAGATTTTAAAGATTCGATTTGTATGAGTATTAAAGATGGCGATGAAGAGGCACTTCCAGGACTTGGAGTTTTATTCGAATGTTTATGGGAAAATTCTTCCGACAAAGATAAGGAAAATATTTTAAATATTCTTGTTTCGGCAACAAAAAAATTGTAAGTTTTTTCTTACAATTTTTTAGTAACAAGCAACAGGGGATGTGGCTTCAGGTTTATTAAATTTCTCACCACTATAAGTTACTTGATAATTTGTTCCAGAAGCGGCAGCTCCATTGTTACATGCATCAGATGTAGTGGCAAAGGTAAATACACCTTCGGCAAAGTTAAAGCTTGATGGATTTAAATTGGTATTCGTTATTTCTTTGTTATTACCGTTTGCCGTAAATACTTCATCTTTGATTTTAAGTTTTTCTAATTCATTTTTTAAATTATATATAGTATTTCCTTCACTATTAATAACAACGACATTAGCTTGATTATTATTAGTATCTAAAACAAACAATTTATTGTCAAATACGCCAAATTTCAATAGTGTTACATTATCTATTTTTTGAATTACTCGGCGGTTATTAACGATAAATCCAGCTTTAGGTTGTCCTTTATCAGAGTAAATGACGCTTAAGGTTAATGGTGTACCATTTAAAACAACATTGTTTATGTCATATCTAGTGTATCCACCTTCACATCCGGCATATGTTAGGGCATTATATTCTTCTAAGCTGACGGAGAATATACACTGAGATGAGACGTTTGGATATGGATTTACATCAACGGTAGTTTCGTGACCAACGTTACTTTCTGTTTCTTTTGGTGTACTTGTGATGACAACGTAGCCTAGCGCGACGATGAGTGCTAAAACTATTACTAATAAAACGTAGATTAAAATAATTTTATTTTTTTCCCCTTTCATTCTATTCACCTCTATGATTCATGATAGCATATTTTGAAGAAAAAATACAGATGTTAGTTTAATTTTTTTATGTTACTAGCAATTATTTGCATTTCGTCATAACGTCTTTCTACTTTGCCTTTAATATAAATTATGTCACCGCGATTTAGTTCTTCAGTTACATTATAAACTCTTGGGAAAACAACGATGTCAGTTTTAGATAGTTCATCAGAGGCTGTGATAAACATCATTTTTTCACTTTTTTTCGTAGTTATTTCTTTAATTCTATCAATTATAACAATGGCTTCGATTATTTTGTCAAAGTAATTTTTGATATCTTTGAGTTCGATTACTTTAGAGTTGGTTTTAAGTTTATATTCAGTAATTGGATGGTTTGTGAGGTAGAAGCCAAATGATTCTAGTTCAAAATTCATAAGCTCTTCACCTGAATATTCTGGCATGATAGTCAGTTCTGGCTTTAAGGTTTCACCGAGTAATCCACCTATTTCGGCATAATTTAGGATTATTTCGAGATTTTCTATTAAAGTTCTTTTGTTGACTGCAAATGAACTAAAGGATCCAGATAAAATCAAAGATTCGACGGTTTTGCTTGTTACAGAGTTTTTATAACATCGGCAGACAAAGTCAAAGATGTCTTTAAATTTACCTTTTTTTCTCTCTTCGACGATTTGTCTTGCAGAGGCACTTCCGACGTTTTTGATGTTGGTTAGTGGATATATTATTTGCCCGTCTACTATTTCGTAGTCTAAACCACTTTTGTTGATGTCTGGCGGTGAAACATAGATTTTTTTGCTTTTACATTCGTAGATGTATTCTTTTGTTTTAGTTTCACTGTTAATAGCTAGGGATAAAAGGTTTTTCATAAATAGTTTTGGATAGTGAGCTTTCAAATAAGCCATGCGATATGAAATCATGGCATAGGCTACGGAATGGGAACGGTTAAATCCATAATCGGCAAATTTAAATATTAGATCATAGACTTCTGTAGCTAGATTTTGGGAATAGCCTTTTTTTGTGCATCCATTTATAAAATGATCTTTTTCTTTTAGAAGAATGTCTTCTTTTTTCTTGCTCATAGCTCTTCTTAAGAGGTCAGCTTCGGCAAATGTGAAACCAGCCATGACATTGGCTATTTGCATTATTTGTTCTTGATAGATAATAATTCCATAAGTCGGTTTTAGAATTTTCTCTAAATCTTTGTGAAGATAGGTTATTTTTTCAAGTCCGTGTCTTCTTTTGATATAGGTATCTATGCTATGCATAGGTCCTGGTCGGAAGAGAGCTAGAGCGGCAACGATATCTTCAAAGTTTTGCGGTTTAAATTTTCTTAAAAACTGAACCATACCTGGAGATTCAAACTGGAAAATACCAACTGTGTCAACATTATAAAAAATGTTTAAGGCGTCTTTATCACCTTCGGGAATAGTGTCGAAGGTCAAATCTTTAATATCAGATAAAATTTTAGATATAACAGTTAAATTTCTAAGGCCAAGAAAATCCATTTTTAAAAGGCCTAGATCTTCTAGATAATCTTTATCGTATTCAGTGGCATACATTCCGCTTAGGGTTTTGTCTAGGGGAACATAGTTATCAAGGTTTTCTTTAGACATGACAATTCCAGCCGCATGAAGCGAAGTATGTCTTTTTAAGCCTTCAAATTTAGAGGCGATTTGATATATTTTTTTAAATTCTGGATTGATGTTTAAAAAGTTTTGGACTTTTGGAAGTTTGAGGTTTTCTTTTAAAGACATGTTTGCGTCCATAAATTTAGTTAAGAGGTCACTTTTTTTAGGTTCGATATCAAATATACGAGCAACATCTTTGATGGCTTGTTTGGCAGCTAGGGTTCCAAAGGTGACGATTAGAGCGACGTTTTTTGTTCCATATTTATTTACACAATAATTTATAACTTCTTCTCTTTTTGTATCTTCAAAATCGACATCGATATCCGGCATGGTTACTCGTTCAGGGTTTAGGAATCTTTCAAATAAAAGGTTATATTTTAAGGGGTCAATGGTTGTTATGCCAAGGCAATAAGCAACTAATGAGCCAGCCGCACTTCCCCTACCCGGTCCGACTAGGATGTTATGGGTTTTGGCGTAATTTATGTAATCGGCAACTATTAGAAAATAGTTATTGAATCCCATTTTATTAATAACGCTTAGTTCATATTTAAGTCTAGTGGCATAGGCTTTAGGGGCGGATGAGCCAAATATTCTTTTTAGTCCTTTTAGACATTCTTTTTTGAGGTAAGTAAAACTATCTTCTTCGGTTTCATAAATTGGAAGTAAATCTTTATATTTTTTTATTTTAAGGTTACACAGATCAATGATTTTTTGAGTGTTTTCTGGGTCAAGTGTTTTAAGGGGAAATAATGATTTGTTTTGAAAATCATCGTTTATTTCAGTGACTAATTTTCCCTCTTTGATTGCTTTTAGATATTTTAGATATTTTTCGTCTTCTTTATTTAAGCAAAGTATTTCCGGAATATAAACGGTGTTTGAAGATTTTATTTTAGATTTTTCTAATTCGTTTTGATATCCTATAAAGAAATTTTCGTATAATTTAACTAGATTTTGGTAATGTTTTCTCGAGGTGTATGGCAATATACATATAAGTCCTTCTGAGTGTTCAGAGAGGATATCTATATCAATTTGGGTTTCTGAACTGATGGTTGTCAATTTCATAAGATTTTGATATCCTTCATAGTTTTTAGAGTATAAGAGGATTTTATCGGGAATAGACACTTCTAGACCAATAATGGGTTTGATATTATTTTTAAGGCATAGATTATAAAATTCAAGGCTTCCATACATGTTGTTATCGGCAAGGCCTAAGGCTTTTAAGTTATTATCTTTGGCCGCTTTTATTAAATCTTTAATTTGAACCATACTTTTAAGTAGGTAGTTAGATGTTTTAATGTTTAATGGAGCGTACATATATTCACCTTCTTCTTTTTCTATTTTACTATTAAATGTATTTTTTTTAAAGAAAAAAATAAGTTTTTGAACTTATTTTAAGTGTTTTATAGTAACAATTACTTTTATGATGCTTATAAATTAAAATCTGGTTTTTTCAAGGCGGAGTTGACATATCTCAAATATTATGGTAAAGTTGTAATCGATGTTTGACTTTAAGGAGGGATAAGATATGGCAAAGAAAGCAACTAATACAAAGCCTTTATTTGGAAACCGTCGTTCACATGCTTTAAATGCGACTAGACATGCTTTTAAGGCTAATTTACAAACTGTAAATATTGGTGGAAGACGTTATAGAGTATCAGCTAGAGAGCTTAGAACTCTAAAAAAAGTTTTAGGTTAATAGTTTCCAGTTAATAAACTGGTTTTTTTATATTAAAAAGTCATGAATGGGAGTAAATTCATGACTTATTTTATTATAAAACTAATTCCGGTCTTTTCGTTTTTCACACTTACGTCATAGTCTAATAGACGAAGTGTTTTTTTTACAATAGATAGTCCTAGGCCAAACTGACCATTGATACCTTTTTTGTAAGGAGTAAACATATCATCTAAAATATTTTCATCGATATTTGGGCCATCGTTATAAAAGGTTATACGATGGTTTTTAACGGTTATTTTCACCTCTTTTTTAGCGTAACGAATAAAGTTACTTAGAATGTTATCGATGATGGCTTCCCACATGTCTTCGGAACCGCGGAAAGTTGTTTTGGTATCAAGGATGTCTATTTGCCATTTAACGTCAGACCTCGTTAGTTTAAATTTCGATATGGACTGTTCAAGCAGGTCAACTATATTGATTGTCCCACTTTTATAATTTTCCATATCTTTAAAATATATCAATTTGTTTAAGTATAGTAAGGAGTGTACTTTTATTTCTAATTTGTCTATTTCTTGTTTTATAATTTTTAAGCCTGTTTTTTCATCTTGAACTCCATCTTCGATTGCTTCTATATATGATTTTATAACGGTGAGAGGAGTTTTAAAATCATGTGAAATATTTTGATACATTTGATTTTTATATTCTTCTTGTTTATGGAGAGTAAGTTTCATTTCGTCGATGGCATTGTTCAAGACTTTTAATTCGTCGTCTAACTTATAATTATATTTATCTACATAATTTTCATTATCTAGATTATCAACTTTATCTTTGAGGTGCTTAATCCTTTGAGCTAATGACTGACTCCACAATGTTACGATTACAAGCATCAGTAACAAAGTGATAATGAGTACAGGAAATAGGGCTTCAAGGATATCGGCACGCATTGAACGAACGTAATCGTCGTTAGTAATGGATACTTTATAACTTGTTCCATCATCTTTGGTACTGTAATAGTAGGTTCTATCACTATATTCAAACTTACCATTCTCAGATTTTATGTTTTTAAGTATTTGTTTAGCCGGCAGATTGATAACTTCATTTAGGTTGTTAGATGATGTTATGTAACCGTCTTGTTCATATATGTAAGCGACGTCGGTATCAATTTCGCTTAAATTTATGTCGTCACGTACAACATCTAAAGGAGTCTGCAGATATAAATATATGTTTTTTTCATAAAATGGTATTAGAATTTTGGGTAATATAATTGCCATGCTTACGTAAATAAGGACAAACATAATACAGACAATCGTGAGTATTTGACGGTAGAGGTTGTGTCTTAACTTCATGATAAACGATATCCATAACCATAAATGGTTTTAAGTCTAAGTTTTGGCATTTTTTTACGAAGACGGCGGACTAGATCGTCTACTACTCTATCACTACCGAAATAGTCATCTCCCCAAACGGTTTCTAATATGTGATTACGACTAAATGATTTATTTTTATTTTGAACGAACATGATAAGTAAGTCAAATTCAAGAGTTGTGAGAGAGAGTTCCTTATTTTTTTCTTTGACTATACGTTTATCGATGTCTATTTCGTAATCTTCGTAGGTTATTTTTTCGGTTTCACTGCTATAGGCTCGTTTGATTAAGTTATTTACTCTAAGAACTAATTCTTTGGGAGAATATGGCTTAGTAACGTAATCATCACTTCCTAATTCTAAGCCAATGATTTTATCTAAATCTTGATCACGAGCAGAGGTAAATATAACGGGAACATTGCTATTGTCACGGATGGCTTTGATAATATCGTAGCCACTGACGTTATCCCCAAGCATAATATCTAAAATCCAAAGGTGGACTTTATCTGATGCATGTTTTATAGCTTCTTCTCCGCTATAGTATTGATATACTTCATATCCGGCTCTTTCAAGATAAGATTTAATCAAATTATTTAAGTTTTGTTCATCTTCGACTAAACAAATTTTATACATTCTTATCGCCTCATTTATAGTATACCACTATTCTTCTATTTGGTCATATACCACTTCCCTTCTTTGAACCTGTTCTTTTTGGTTCTGTAATAATCATACTAGAGAATTGTGGATAGATTTTGATAGAAATATGGGAAATTGTGGTAAAGAAAAAATTAACCTTATTTGGGTTAATTATTCTTTGAATTCAAATTCGAAATCGAGGATTTTAATTATGTCGCCTTCTTCGGCTCCCATTTTTCTGAGTTCGTCATCGACTCCGAGTTTTTTAAGTTTATTAGAAAATCTAAGGATTGCCTCATCGGTATCTAGGCGGCTCATTTTAAATAGTTTGATTATTTGATCGCCCGTAATTATAAATGTGCCGTTTTCTTTAGTTATTTGATATGGCTTTTCTTCTTTAAATTTATAAACCATGTGAGAAGAAAATTTAGTGTTTTCATAAAGGCTTGTTTTGGGAATGGTATCTAAGATGTCAGCTAGTTTATAGATCACTTTATCTAATCCTTCGTTTTTGATAGCTGATATTTCGAATATTTCTTTACCTGCTTTGGTTTTGAATTTTTCAAGGTTTTCTTTAGCTTTTTCGGTATCCATTTTATTGGCAATAATAATTTGTGGTTTTTTTAGGAGGCTTTCATCGAATTTTTTTAGTTCTTCGTTTATGGTTACGTAATCTTCGTATGGGTCATTTGTATAACCACTCATATCGATAACGTGAGCAATTACTCTAGTTCTTTCGATGTGTTTTAAGAATTTATCACCAAGGCCACTTCCTTCTGAGGCTCCTTCGATTAATCCTGGAAGGTCAGCAACGACAAAGCTTCGGCCATCGCTTACTCTAACTACGCCGAGGTTTGGTCTTAGGGTGGTAAATGGATAGTCAGCTATTTTAGGTTTAGATGCTGATATTTTAGAGATTATCGTAGATTTTCCGACACTCGGTTTACCTACTAGGCCAACGTCAGCTAGGAGTTTTAGTTCGAGTTTTACTTTTATCTCTTCACCTGGTTCACCATTTTCAGCGTATTTTGGAGCGGGATTGGACTGAGTGGCAAAGGCCATATTTCCTCTTCCTCCTCTTCCTCCTTTGGCAGCAATTACTTCGTCTCCATCGTTTACAAGGTCAGCGATTATTAAACCGGTATCTAGGTTAGTTATGGTTGTGCCCATTGGAACTTTTAAGATAACGTCTTCAGCGGCTTTTCCGTGCATTCCTTTACCTAGTCCGTTTCCTCCGTGTTTTCCTTTGATCAGTTTATTATAGCGAAAATCAACTAGGGTGTTTAAGCCAGAGTCGGCTTTAAAAATGATATTGGCACCTCTTCCACCGTTACCACCGAATGGTCCACCCATGGCTACATATTTTTCTCTTCTAAAGGCAAGGCAGCCGTCGCCACCGTCGCCTGCTTTTAATTCAACTATTGCTTCATCGACAAACATGTTCATCACCTAATGGTATTATACAATACCTAACTTATTTGAGCAAGAAAAAAAGGATTATTCATCCCATCTTATAGTTGAATTAGTTGATCCCCAAATTCTACCGGCACTAACTTCGGTATTGTCATAAGGTATTTGACCGTTTTCCATTTTCATGATGAAAATCATTCCATCGTTACCATTAAAGGCCGAGGGGTCTACCGATGTTATGTTGTCTTTGATAGTAATGTTTATAAGTTTTTTATTTTGAAAAGCGGCTGAACCAATGGCCGTGATATTTACACCGCCAATTGTCTCTGGGATAAAAACGGTTTTATCACAGGTATCCGAATATCCGGTTATAGTGTTTCCCGAAACGGTAAAGCACGCGGGATCTGTAGTTAGGGTTTGAACATCATCAAGTGCGCTACGTCTGATTTGATCGTCGGTTAGTTTTCTGTTGGTCATGACGGTTAGAGAGCCTAAGATCAGTAATAAAAACAGTGATAGTATTCCATATAATAAAGCTGATGTTACAAAGCCATTTTTCTTCATGTCATGCCCCTCCTCTATTTTTAATTATACAATAGACGCGGGAGAAAAACAAGAGAAAATAGAGGCCTGCCTATAACGTGTTTGATTTTAAACATAGATTATATTAGGTGATAAAATATGTGCGGAAATTGGTGGTTTGGCCGGGGAAAATGGGTTATTATTTTCTTTGGTTGTTTACTTTTAATTGTTTATCAACTTTTTTTAACTTTAATTTTACTTACGAGGTTTAATGTTTTTTTGCTTTTGTTTTTCTTCTTTTTACTATTATGGTCAGGTTTTAGACTTTTCTTCTGACAAGAGTTTTTCGGTTTTATAGATTTTATCTAAAGATTTACTTATTTTCTTACATTTTTCATATTCTGTACCACTTAGGGTAATGATATCTGGCAAGCTTATGAGTATTGCGAGTAGTTCTTTTTCGTCTTCCATTAGGGGATAATGTCTTTCGTATTCTCGAAATACCGGTTCAAAGTCAAAGTCCAGGGCATGATTTAAATAAAGGCGATAGAGGTCCATGACTGGACTATCGATTTTAGCTTTGCGCCAGCTTATTAGATATGACGATTCTCCTCTTAGAAAGTGGTTTAAAGAGAGATTACCGTGGATGACGACTTTTCTTATTTTGTTTTTTTTATTAACGAGTTCGTGCCAGTTTTCAAGTTTTTCTTTAGTATTTGAAATGGTGTCATATATTTTAGAAATGTTTCTGGCAAGAAGACTTTCACTTGGGCTCATGTAAACTTTGCTTTCAATAATAGTTATGAGGTCGGTATAATAACCGTAGAGGTATTTTAGATTGTTATCTAAGTCTTCATATAGTTCTTCAAAATCACCCATATCTATTTCTTTATAATGGGTGGTTTTACTATGAAGTAAGGCGGTTAAATGGATTAGATCTAATATTTTTTGTTCTTTTGGAATGTTTAAATCATTTATATATTTATATATTTCGAAGTTTTCAT
>ERZ1643249.3481-NODE-3481-length-13837-cov-4.881294_pt1 | contig 13837 bp, 17 predicted proteins | sample MGYA00579263_ERZ1643249 | MGnify/ENA primary metagenome ERZ1643249 (study PRJEB29033, sample SAMEA4952264) | chicken gut metagenome | biome: Broiler Chicken; feature: Gastrointestinal Tract; material: Caecum | place: Ireland | collected 2018 | study: Broiler...
TTGCAGGCTGCGGACATCTCCTGGACCTTCTCCGCCCTGGCAGCATCCATCGGGTCAGGCTGGGAGGCCTGGAAGGCCACCCACGCCTCGGTGTCCGGCTCGATGGCCACGGGGTCGGCGCTGGTGATGCGGACAAAGCCGTTGTGCTGGAGGTACACTGTTTCCTGTTCGGCGGTCAGCGGCAAGAGGCCGGGGGCGGGCGTGGACTGGTTGCTCATAGTCTCTGGATTGATATACATTGTCATCCTCCCTCTCCAATAGCAAAATAATAATATGTTCTACCGTTGTAATTCATCTGGCGACCTGCATTTTCTGTGCTGTACCATTTTACTATTTTCCCATTCCATGTCACTTTGCAAGTATAAGCCCCTTCACCCATCTCAAATGCAGTGGTATTGTTACGCATAAAGAGTAAAGGCCATGCTACCTGTGACCCAGAATGCTGCCCAGTGATAATCACCAATTGTGGCTCAAAGTCAAGCGTCAAACTGTTTGGCGAGCCTGAGCCGAAGGTACCTCTACCGACATAAGTACCATATTTTAAATTGGGCGGAGCAGGTAATTGACTAAGCAGATTGTCCACATATTTCTTTGTTACAAAAGAAGTTTGTTTATTGGGGGAGTACCCAGTAATTGATTCTGCCAGTACGATTCCGGTTTCCAGCATTTGAAATACGCCGCCAGAATAATTATTAGCCCCTCCAAACTTAATTGAGGCTTCTCCGCCGATATTGGAAGCCCATACTTTTAGGGGGTCTGTATCTCCTTCAAACGTAAAAGCAGCCTTGTTTACTCCGACAATAATTTCAGCATTTGTCCGAAGATTTCCGGTCAACGTGCCTCCATTTATTGGTAACGCTCCCACCTGCTCAGCGGTTACGACATGGGGGTTGTTCTTGTTGTCGATGTGCCCGTCAAGATTTTTCTGGACTGCCGCCGCGCTCCCGGCTGGGTCGTAGTTCATGGCGGGGAGCTGTTCCCGTGGCACCTTGCCGGAGTCGTCCAGCGTGGCCACGCCTCCCGTAGCCCCTTTCTCAGCGACTTGGATGGCCCCGGTATCTGCTGCCGACAGCGTGATGTCAGCCGTGAGAGCCTTCCCATTCACCTTCCGGCTGGTAGGCACATAATCCATGGCGGGCAACTGCCCCGACGGAACCTTACCGCTTTCATTCAGACCTGCCACGCCGTTCGGCTTACCCTTTTGGGATTCCATTAAGAGTTTCAATCTTTCTCCTGCCGCCATAGGCGTTTTCCTCCTTTATCAGTAAAATTCGATGATTTCCCATATGCCCCCCACATCAACGGTATTAGCAGCTAACGGTTTTTTTACCGTCAGTGCCGTTTCGGTGAGGGAGATAAGCAACGGGGCAAAGGCTCCGTTAATGGACGCTTGGACGCGACTCTCCAGTCTGACCGAGCATTTCGCCGGATTTACGGCGGAAATCGGGATCGTCATGGTGTCGTTGACGGTGCCTCCCGCACTAATCACGCCCCGCTGGACGCTTTTAACGGCCCCCTTTGCACCCAAAGCCGTATTTAAGGCCGCCACGTCGCCAATGACCTTGCTCAATTTCTGGCTCAGGGTACCGGTGGCGCTGGCGGTGTTGTTGACGGCGGTGTTGGTCTTGGCCTGTGCCGCGTCCCCCGCTGCCGCCGTTGCCTTTGTGGCCGCGCTGGCCGCATTGGTGTCGATGGCATCGATCTTTGCCACCCGCACATCGGTGAAAAGGTCGTTGAGCCGCTTTCCCTGGCCCCAAATGCTTGCAAGAGACTCTGTCACGTTTCCCAGCAAATAGGCCAAAAGTGCATTGAGCTTCCCAAAAATAGAACCAGCCGACGTACTCCCACCCACGTCCCCTGTTGTGCCAACCTTGCCATTGGTGTTCGCCGTGGTGGTGTCCACCTTGTCAAGCGTCGGCTTGTCGGCCAAATAGACCCGATTTCCTGCCATGATGATAAATCCTCCTTAATTTCTACGTGATCTCCTCCAGGTAGACCACGCCATTCTCGATGCCCCATCTGTATTTGAGGCTCGTAGTGTCGTCGGTGACCGTGTTGTCACCAATCCGCTTATTTCCTCCACTGCCGGTCCCGATGTAAAATCCGCCCTCATCGGTGGTAAAGCCCGGCTCACCTTCCGCCAGGGCGGGCAGATCCTTTTTAAGTCCCCGCTTCAGCTGGAACTTTCTTGCCATAGAAATTCCACTCCTTTCAAATTCAGAACGTGCCGCCGTCGATGTCCCCAACAGAGAGGGTGCCATCCCCGGCGACGCCGAGGCCGCTGCCGGGCTTCACAAGGCCGATCTTGGAGGCCGTGGCCGCCCCGTAGGTGGTATCCTGGGACGGGATGCCCAGGGCGGTGATGTCCGTCTTGACCACCGGCTGCGCAGCGGTGACATGGCCCTCATTGTTCACCGTTACCTTGTATAGGCCGCTCTCCTTGGCGGTAAAGGTGGGGTGGACATACTTGTTATACAGGGTATCGAAATAGGCTTTCATGGTAGCCTTGATGTTGAGCCAGGTAACCTTTTTGGTCGCACTGGAGGCCGCGCTGTCGATCACTGGCACCGCGTCTGAGTCCACCGGCGTGGTCTTGGCCGCGGCATTCTTGATGAGAGGTTCCGCGCCCAGTTCAGCGGCGGTAAGTACCACAGCCCCAGTCTTTCCGTTCACGCTTATAACCGCGTCGGTTGGAGTTTTCAGCTCCTTCCAGTTTTCTGCGGTAGATGCAGGCTCTGCCGCTAGGATATAGGTCTTGCTCTCATCCGACCGGATGCAGATATCGCCCTTCTGCGCCCCGGTCGCCAGCATGGCCTCCTGGTTAGCCGCCTCGAAAATATCCATAAGAGCCAGGGCCGGCATGATAGAGCTGTCCAGCTTGCCGTCAGCGCCGATCAATGCTACGTTCCCAGCGGCATTGCCAGCCTCTTTGCCTGCCGCACTGCCAAGCCCGGTCACCTTGGACGCCGGGATGGAAGGCAGGTCCGATACCTCGATATTGGCTCCAGCAGTTACCCGGCCCTTTCCGTCCACCGTCACCTTGGAATATGTTCCGGGGGACAGCCCAGGCATGGTCGCCAGAGCCAGAACCAACTGCACGTTTGCCGAGCCATCGAAGGCCACCGGCTGGGCGGTACCGTCACCGGTGATAGAAAACTCCCGCGCCGTTTGCAGCTTGACAGCCACATCAGCTATGCCTCCAGGCGGGTTGACCCAGGTCTTGCCTGCCGTGGTGCCGACGTAGACATACCCTGTATCAAGCGCTACCGCAAACTCACCTTCCGCTAGCACCAAGGATTCTACATTAGCCTGTAGCCCTCGCTTCATTTTGATTACACCCATGCATTTCTCCTGCCTTTCTATAAATTTTTATTTATTCAGGTCAATGGGCATTTCCATCGATCACCATATTAGTGTGCGCGCCCTCATCCACCGCGTGCTCCTCCAGCGTGTAGCTGTCCGGCACCTCCGGTACGGAATTGTCGTTGCCGTCCAGCGTAAGAGAACTGTGCGCCGCCGGATCGGCATTGTGTATGGATACCGCCGTGGTGTCGTCGGTGAAATAACCCATGTCAAAGTCCAGCGCGGCCAGCATAGCCTCCAATTGCTCACGGGTCACATAGACCCCGCTCTCCACGGTTAGGTCAACCTTTGTGTCATTGCCTACATACGTCACAAGATCCATCTGCCGCTCTACGACAGTTCCTGTGGAGTAAGCCGGCATATAATCTGCCGTTGCCCCTGCATTTCCGTAAGAGTACAAAACCTCTGTGCCCTCGCTGGTCACCTCGCCGGTGGCGCTGCGATATCTGGCCTTGGCGTATAGTGCGAACTCCCGGAAATAGAACGGCGTGATAATATCTGCATTGGAATACACACCGCCGTATATGACCTTACCGTCATTGGTTCGCTCCCGCTTGTTGATGACAAGCGACTTAATGGGTTCCACAACGGCTGTCATCGTCCGGGCGGTTTTGCCGGACGGGATATATCCAGCGCCAATCACCAGCCTTGTGGCAACAAACTCAGCGCCTGACTGACAGTCCGCCAGGAGAAGGCGGCCATTCTCTGTGATTGCGTTGTCCTGGAAATTTGCCAATGTCTTTTCCCCCTCCCTTTACAGAGCCGCGCCGATTCGGAACTGCTCTTTCCCGATCTCATGGACTGCCGCACCAGCGCAAAGCGGCATTTGTCCGGTAAGCGTGATAAAGATGCCATCCAGCTTCGCAGATGCCCGTTTCACCTTTCCAAGAAGGTTCAGGAACTCCGTCAATTTTTCATTATTTAGGCTTGGGTTTGTGGAATACACCCGAAAGTGTCCCGGCTCCCCCTCATACTCGAACCATTCCCGGATGTATCCGTCCCCGAAATAGGACCGGATGACATTCTCCACGGCCCATTTTGTGCCCAGGTGACGATACACCTTATCGCTGTTCTTCACCAGGTCGCGCTTGGTGTCCAGGTTCGCGCCCTTGTCATACCACAGGATATTGAGCTCCCAGGCCAGGGCGTCCAGTTCGTCCTCGGTCAGCTCGTCGATATGGTCCCAGGTGGTCAGCAGCTCAATGCTGCCAGACAGGTCCGGGATGACCTTATCCACGCCGGAGGACAGGCCCTGGACGGCCAGATCCCCGCGCATGAAGGAGGGCAGCAGCCGCAGGAACTCCAGGGTGCTCAGTTTCATGCCTCCGCTCATCCAGTCACCACCTCATGCGTGATCGTCACGGTGCCGGAGAACTTCGCCACTTTGGTCCCATCCAGTGCGGTGAACGCCGGCGCGGTGATTTCTACCCGGTCAGCCCCCACCAGGGATGCATCCCAATCCGGGCAGAGGATCAGCTTCCGCAGCTGGTCCGGGTTGATATCCCGGCCCAGGGCACCGCACTGCCATTCCCGGTAACGATCCACCGCGCCGCCGGTGCCCTCCACAGCCTTGATGGTGTCGGCCTCGTTGTCCTTGGTGCAGTAGTATTTCAGATTGATATCATAGCTCACTTGTGTGGGCGCGATGGCCTTCACCTGGTCCGTCATGGGCCGCACATCATCTGCGCTGCATACCGCCTCGACCTTCTCCAGAGTGTCGCTGTCAGGCACCGCGCCGCCGGTCATCAGGGGATAGATATTGATGACATTGGCTTCCGGGCTCTCGATTGCCACGTCGATGATCTCAGGATCTGCAGACAGAGCAAAAAATCGGTATGCACTCTCAGGGCCAGCCGTGGACAAGGTGGCCGGGGCCAGCCTGATTCGCTCCCGGAATGCCTCGTCCCCTTCCTCGGTGTACGGCTCACCATCGTCTCCACCCACGCTGATTGTGGTGTTTTTCACGTCCGATATGTAGGGGATCAGGTCCACCAGCGTGGCGATGGTCCCGGCGGTAAAGCCGTTGTATGCCGCGCCTCCCTCGGTGCAGGTGCCGGGTATGTCCACATACAGGGCCCCGGCCTGTAGCACCGCGATCTCGTCCGTGGAAAAGTACACGCTGCCGTCGGTGGTGATCCGCGTCCCGGCCTCAATGATGGTATTCTCCGTCCTGGACTCAGCAACGGAAAACCGGAAGGTCGCGGTGGCATGGGAAGGCTCGGCTCTCACCACGCCGTACCTGGCGCCGATGGCATCCAGGACAGCCCCACGGGCATACTGGAGGGTGCGCTGCTTCATTTTGTCGTTAAATTCGTTGTAGAGCGCCACAAAAACAGCCACCAGGGCGTCCCCGAAGATCCGGCGCTCGTCGCCGGGATACAGGGGCTCTCCCACGCTGTCCATCAGGCTGCCAACAATGGCGGTATACAGCTTCGCCGCGTCGGTCTCCACAAAATCAAATTCCGGCATGGTCTGTTCTCACCTTCTTGTCATGTGATTTCTGCGGTGACGGAAAACTCCCCGCCAGCCGGGTCTCCCCGGCTGACCTGGATGTTCTGCACCGTCGCCCTCGGCTCGTAGGTCTTGAGCATCCACGCGGCATCCTGCTGGATCTCGTCCGCAGCGTCAGCCGCAGGCTTGTCAATCGCCCTCCCGTCCAGCCCCCGGATTCGGTCGTATGGGACTTCCCCCCGGGTGATGGCGAGCAGGTTCTGGACGCACACGTTTGTATCTCCATTCCCGGCTGCACGCATATCGCCGCCCCCTTACATTTTTGATAGTTTCCGCTCCATAACCGTCAATTTTTTGGTCTGCTTGTCGGTGCTGGATGCGGTTGCCGCCAGGGCCCCGGCCTTTGTGCCGGAGGACTTCGCGCTGGAGGACTTCGCGCCGGAGGACGATGTGCTGGCACTCGCCGCCTTCTTCGAGCTGACAGTGGTGGTGGGCGGCACATACTCCACCAGCGTGATGGATATGTCCACGGAGAGAAACCGTCCACGGTTGTCCATCTGGATGTTGGAGACGTCCACACTGTCCAGCTCCATCAGGTCAGGCCCGAACTGCTTCCCGTTTATGAGCAGAGGATACCGCTTGCCAAACTGGGCCTTCCATTCGTCGATCTGACCGCGCGGGTCCACCCCGGCGGCGGCCACATATCGCGTATCCAGCTGAATGGTCTGGAGGTCCAGCCCCCGGGTGTTGGTGGTAGGCTGCCCGCTGGTGTCGTTGTTGGTGTCTGACTTCCGGGCAAAGCCGGTGGTCAGATCCAGCAGCGGCACGATTTTGCTGGGGCTGATGATGAATCCCTTGTTCCCCCAGCTCGCTTGATAGGTCGCCACAGTCTCACCTCCCCGTTATTTTGGCCTGCCGGTAACTCCGTCAGGGCAAGTGTGTGTGTGCCCGTTGTAGCTCGGCACAGCGCCGGTAGTCACGTCCCCGGCGGTGATATTCCCCTTGATCTCCACGTTTCCTGCAAGGGAGTGGCTCCACTCGCCGTCCATACGGGCCAGCACCACGCCGGTGTTGTCCGCGAATTGTGTGTAAACCACGGGCATACCGACCGTCAGGCTACCAACCAGGAAAAACGGCACGGTCAGCGTGGCGCTCACCGGCGCGTCCGAGAAGGAGGGGACCGCCGTTGCGGTCTTACCATCGCCGCTGACGGTGGAAATAACGCCTTTTTCAATCATGTCAATACCCCTCCAGTGGCTTGCGGAAGAAAATCTTGCTTTTCCCCCGGTCGTAGTAGTTGCGAATATGAGTGAGAAAAACGGGGCCATCCCAGGACGGCGCCCGCACATTTTCCAAAGTTACCATGCTGGCCGGGGCGTACTGCGGCATGATCGGGGACCAGATGTATCCCGTCATTCCCTCCCGATTCTCACGGCGCAGCAGGTTCTTGGCGAACCGGTTCCCCTCCTCCGCGCTGCCCACGATGATGCTCTCCTGGGGCGTGTAGATCCGGCTGACACCGTTCCCGGCGCTGTAGCTGCCGGCATAGTTGCCCACCTTGAGCTCACAGGAGCCATAAAGGCGGCTGCGGATATCCATGTACCTGTAATCGGCATCCATGCCCACGGTCATGGTCTCAGAGGCCGCCTGAGCCTCCATATACGCCTCGGAATACATGACAAGGGAATTATCATAGACAAGCACCGCACAGCCCTCCAGGGCCGCCCTGCGGGCCAGGAAAGAGATATCCGACTGCTGTGCCTGGAGGATGTAGGCATACAGCCGATCCTCCACGCCGTAGCTCTTGAAGGCCAGGCCATGCCGCCCGGCGACCTCCTGGCCGATTTGCAGCAGCCGGACCTGCTGCCACGCCTTGCTTTTGGCATCAAAGCAAGATCCGGGGACTGCGGTGGCCTCTATCGTGTACAGGCCATTCTCCGGGGTGGCATTGGAGACATACATTGCCCCCGTTTTTGACGCCCCGTACTCCACCGCGATGTCGTCACCGATTTGGGGGCCCCACTTGTCCCACAGGTTCCCGGCATCGTTCAGCCGGATGTGGAGGGTGTCAGCCCTTCCTCCGGCATACATATCGTGATAAACCCGGTCAATCTGGATGCTCTCCGTGATGTCCGTGCCCTGGTAGATGACCTTTATCATGCCTCACGCCTCCAGGGCGGCAGGGTCTCCGGCAGCTCCACATCCTCCACTATGGGGATGCGCAGCTCCACGCCTGCCTCAAAAATCAGGGTGTCGCAATGGTCCAGGTTCGCGCCGATGATAAGGGACGCCTGCTTCTCGTCATTGTAAAATTCAAGGGCCAGGCCGTCGAAGGTGTCCCCCTCGACGGTCTGGATGGTGTTGTATCCCGTGATATTAGGCATATACAGTCACCCCTCTCTCGATCAGCCAATTCTCCAGCATATCCAAAAATTCGGGGTATTCGTCCTCAATGGCCTTGATGACGCTCTCCTTGTCGGCCTTGCCGGAGAATTGGATGTTGGGCGCAAAGGTCACGCCTCCCATGTCGATGATCGTGCCGCCGCCAGGCTCACCGGACAGCTCAAAGCCGGCATCTTCCGCCGTCGCGCCCAGCATCCGACCGGCCTGGGCCCAGTATCCCAGGTTGGCCTCTCGGACGGACCGGTTAAAGGAGATGACCGCCTCGGTCCCGGCCTCACCGGCGATGGATACGCCGTCCGTGAAGCCGCCATTTGCCAGCATTGGGATCTTGGGGATGTTCAGGCGGAAGGACGCGCCGCCGATGATAGGCACCCAGTCAGGAACGTCGAAGCCGACGGAGTTGATCGCGTCGATCACGCCGTTCACGATGGAAATGATGGTATTGATAGGGGCCTTTATGATGGCCGCCAAAGACTCGAATATGGTGGAGAAAATGCTCTTTACTCCCTCCCATACCGCAGTCCAGTTGCCCATGAACACATTTTGCAGGAAGGAAATGATCCCGCTGAACGCATTTATGAGGGACTGAATGATGGGCAGGATGTAATTGATAGCGCCGCCTACCACATCGCGGAAGATCGACGCCAGGAACTGCAATACCGGCGCCAGCATATTGATAAGCTCAATGAGCGGCGGTATCAGTTGAGAAATAATCTGGCCGAGGGCGGACACCACCGGAGTGATGGCCTGGAAAAGGGTCGTGACTATGGGTGCAAGCGCCTCGATCAAGGAGGAAATCAGAGGCAGCAGGTTCCCCACCATCTCCGCAATGACCGGGATCACGGGGGAAATGGCCTCGAAAATGTCATGCACTGCATCCGTCAGGACCGGGAGAATCGTGCTGGCAAAGTCGCTCACAAGGCCCGCCAGAGGACTGAGCGCTTCCATCACCGTCCCGAAAACTTTTGCCAGGGCCGGGATGAGATTTGCGACGATAGGGGATATCACCTCAGAGACCTTTTCAAAGCCTGCGACTATGGTGCCGGAAAAGGCCTCCATGTCCACATTGTCCATGAGGTCCAGTGCAGATCCCAGCAGGCCGACCATGCCATTTTTGACCGCCGTGGTCACCGGCTCGATACGCTCCCCCATCTCCGCCAGGGTCAGGGTATAGTCTGCGTTGGCCTTGTTCGCCTCAATGATGCTGCCGGCAGTCTCATTGTAGGTGTCGGCTGCATCTCCATACAGTTTGGTCAGGGTATCCGTTACCAGGGCGTTGCGCTCCACCTCGGTGGTACACTTGGACAGCGCCACGTTGAAGGCGTCCTCCGCCGTTGTCACGTCCTCGCTCATGTACTTGGAGAACATCTGCGCGGCGTCACTGGACCAATTCAAGGCGTCGGCGAGGGCGCCGGTCACGGTGCCAGTGTTAATCGTCTCAGATGCGGCCTCCGCCAAGGATTCCACCGGGAGGGCGTCCTGGTAGGTGCCCCACACGCCGGTGGTAATACGCACCCATTTGTCAAGATCCACCTGGGTATCGGACATCCGCGCGATGTTGTTCGCCGCCTCGACTGCCCGGTCGTCCTCGCCAAATATAGCGTATAGGTCTTTCCAGGTGTCCGTTGCCTTCCCAGCAGAAAATCCGGCCTGGTCATACGCCGTGGTCAGGGTATTCATGTCCTGCCTGAACTCTCTGGTGCTATCAGCCAGCCCATAAATGCTGGATACGGCATTTGCACATCCGCTGATAAGGGACTGGATGCCGCTGGCCACCAGGTTGGAAATGGCCCCTTTCATGATGGTGAAACCACCATCTGAGTCCCTTGCAGCGTCTCCAACATCGTCAAGCTCACCGGCAAGAGCGTCAGCAGCGTTCTCCGCTGCCTGCATCCTGGCCCGGTTATCGTTGATCTCGCCGGAAAGCTGCTTGATCTTCTTTGCGAGCTCCTTGGCCTGCGCCGATCCCTTCTCACCGTTCAGGACGTAGGACGCATACTGTTTTTTCGCCTTTTTCAGGGCGTCGCTCTGAAGGTCTATCGTGTCCGACATGGCATCGAAGGCCCTGGTCGTCCTGTCTGTGATATCACCCAGGCTCTCGATCTGCTGGGCTGCCCGCTCAATCGCGTCTCGGAGGCTCTTATCCAGGTTACCGCTTATTCGGATAATGGCCTCCATGTCTCTTGCCATGCGTTCACCTCCGTTTCCTGTGCCGTTTTACAGGCGGTCGGTAGGGCTTCTGCCTCTTCCGCTTCTCCTGCTTGGCCTTTGCCTCCTCTACCGCCTCGGCGTACTCCAGGATGAAGTCAATTACTCTTTTTCGTTCGAGGTCTGTGACGCTTGTGTGGAAGGCTTGGGAGTATTCTCGGATTGCTCGTCGGAGGTGCTTCCCTCGGATCTCTCCGACTTTAAGATAAAATCCCGGCCAATCGCCATGAGCTCCACAGTGTCACGCCCGTGGACACGCTCCACGTCAGTGAAATCATAGTCAGGATTCACGGCCACAACGGCAGCAAGGCCGAGATACATGTGGAAAGAGAAGTCGAACTCGGCAGTCGGAGTGATAGACACATTCTTAGTGCCGGCTGCAATCTTCTTCCGGGCCTCCGCCTCGGAGAACATGGCCGCCGTGATCTCGTTGGTGTCGTAGGTCAGTTCCGCCACCTTTTCGTTGTTAATCATGATGGGGTTGGTCAGTTTCAGTGTGTTTTTCACAGTTTTAGCCTCCTTTTTTACGAAAAGCCCCGCCCAGGCTCTCCCAGGCGGGGCTTTGATAATTACAGCAGGTTGGTCAGCTGGCTGGCGTAGTCCTTTCCGCCGATGCGGAGGATGCCGGCCAGGCGGTCGATCAGGAACATCTCGACGCCATCCACCACCAGCTGATACCGGGTGACGGAATAAGTACACTCGTTCTCGCTGGCGGTCCCGATCTCGACACCGATGCCGGGGATGGATGCGGGAATGCCCTTGATGAACGCCTTGGCCCCGACGTTCTTGGTAGCGCCGTTGGCGTCGGTCACGGTCTGGACGAAGCGCAGCTCCAGCGCCATGGGCTCAGGCTTGAGCATGGAGCGCAGCCCCATGTCAATCCCGATCTTTGTGATGGAAAACTGCATATCCTCCAGCAGCTGCCAGATAGGCAGCGACCAGGTGCCCATGGCCTGCACATCGACGGTGGTGGGCGTAATCTCCGGCAGAGTCGCAGCCACGTCCCGGGCCACCAGCTTGTTGTCCACATATGCGGTATTCGCCACGATGGGCCCGCTGATATTAACAAAAGCCGCCATCTGTTACGCCTCCTCTCCGAAATAGCTATCAAAGCCCGCGTCCGTGTAGGCCACGCGCATGGTGCCGCTCTTGAACTGCGGCGTCGGGGTCGCGGTGAAGTTCCACACGAAGTTGCCCTCAGCCAGCTCGGCGGTGCTGTTCTCGCTCTCGATGAAAAGGACCTCCGGGGCCCCGATCAGGGCACCGACGGCCACCAGGGCGTCGGCCTTCTCCTGCTCGCGGGCCTTGATGGTGTCAGCCATGGCCCTGGTCATCGGCTGGTCGATGGTCAGCGCCCACTCCCGCTGGAAGGAGTTCGTGACGTGCATCATCATGCGGATGTTGTTATCGAAGATCACCCGCTTGTCGGTCACGGCGCCGAACTTATAGGCAGCAGTGTGTCCGCCCCACAGCACCCACTGACCGCCCCAGTACACGGCGGTGCTGATGCCGGCCTTGTTCAGGTCGTTGGCCCTGGACTGGTCAAAGCCCCGGTTAGTGCTGCCCTCACCAAAATACTGCTTGGCGATGGGCACAGCCTTATTGGACGGGGTTTCCATCGGCACCCCATCATGGCCTGCATCCACCAGCAGCATACGCCACACCGCCAGGGTGGAGCCGTGGAAGGTGTTCCCGGAAAGATCCCGGAACTGCGGCCAGTAGGTCTTGCTGCGCTCGCTGTTGTAGCCGTTATCCTCCGCCCACTTGATGGCCTTCTCAATGGTGTCGGTGGCCTCCATGGCAAGGTCGGCCAGCACGAAAGCGTCCCAATGCCCGTTAATCTTGGTGCCTGCTACGATCATAGCCTTGTAGACTTCAGGCTCATGGGACCATCCGGGGGCAGCGATCAGGTTGGGGACCAGGTTGGTCTCAGGATAGACCAGGCCCACACAGCCCAGGCCGGAATACACACCGGCGGAAGTCACGCCGCCGATGATCTCAGTCTTGGTGATCTTGGACAGGTCCACCTCGTCAAAGGTGGCCTGGATCGGGCCGCTGATTCCCTCGCTGCTGATGTCAGTGAGGATCACCTGCCCGGCGGTGAAGTCATAGTCCACAGTGAAGTCGGTGCCCTTCACCTTGTCAGCCAGCACCAGAGTGTCCAGCACAATGGTGTCGCTGGTGATGGTGGCCCGCTTATTGACGAAGGTTACCTCCTGGTTGGTCTGCATGGCCTTCTTGTGAGTGGCAGGGTCCAGGACGTTGATGGCCACGATGGGGCCGGCGTTCCCCGCCGCATTGTCAAAATGCACCTTGAACGCCTCGCAGAGGGTAAAGCCCGCCCAGTTGGGGGAATACCCGACCAGGCGCTTCACCGCGTTAAAATCGTTCAGCAGCATGGGCGCATTTACCACGTCCGCGTCGGCATAGCCCTGGATCAGGTTTACCGGGGCGGTGCCCACATACACGGCCAGGGTCCCAGACTGGGTGGAGACGCCGCCGATGCTCTCGGCAAACTCTCCATAGGTGCCGTGCTTATAGGTCGAAGCCATTTTTTCACGCTCCTTTTAGAGTAAATTTTCGATGTCCCGGATGTTCCGGGTGATGGGATAAGACACGGAGAAAGACACCCAGGCAAACCAAAACGGGTAAAAATCGGGGATGGACTCCTGCTCTGTGAACGGCCCGAACTTCACCGGCACGCTGCGGTCAATCACAAGGCCGTCGATGTTGGTCACGCTCTCGACCTCCCGCAGGGCGATGTCCACCATGTTCCAGACATCCCGCCAGCCGTCACCATTCCGCGAGAAGATTCCGGCTTCCCCCTTCCGGTATGTTCCGTCCTGGTTGGGGAAAAGCTCGTCTTGCCCGTGGGTCCCGGGGTCCCATGCGGAGAAGCACAGCTGCACGCCGATACTCCCCTTGCTGTTGGAAAGATTGTCCGCGCCCTCCACGAACCGGACACAGACGGACGGCATGGGGGAGAGGATGCCCGGCGGCAGCTTCTCCTTGGTGGGGACATACAGGGTGAAGGCTGCTGGGTGGGTGAGCTGGTACTCATACCCTGCGTCCTCCGCGTCCTTGTCATTGTCCGGTGGCACTTTCAGCAGAATCTTGGGGCAGATGTTTTCCCGCGCCCACTTGGTCAGGGCGTCCAGGACGCACACGACGGTCATGATCTCCAGCCCCCTCTCATGCCACGATGTTCTGGCGCAGGACGACGGTGCTCATGCCCATGTCCTCCTGCCAGTCATCCACGATGCACTCCCGCCCGTTGACGTTCAGGTTCTCACCGGCGGGGCGCCGGGGCGGAAGGTCAGCGGTCCGGGCATAAAAGAGCGTTGCGCTCTCAGCCACAGCCAGATCCTGCCCGCCCTGGCGCTCTTTCAGTTCGTCATTGTCCACGACGATG
>ERZ1643249.3482-NODE-3482-length-13835-cov-11.018723_pt1 | contig 13835 bp, 6 predicted proteins | sample MGYA00579263_ERZ1643249 | MGnify/ENA primary metagenome ERZ1643249 (study PRJEB29033, sample SAMEA4952264) | chicken gut metagenome | biome: Broiler Chicken; feature: Gastrointestinal Tract; material: Caecum | place: Ireland | collected 2018 | study: Broiler...
CCCCCGTTATGAGTATGTGAGAAAGGAGTATCACATGACACACACCAAAAAGAGATTACTCGCAATGCTATTGGCAGTGGTGCTGTGCTTCAGCACGCTGCCTTTTTCTGTTTCCGCCGATGAGGTATCCAGTGAACTTCCTACGGAAAGCACCGTAGAGAGCCAGCCGGAGGAATCCCAGGCAGAGGATTCCACACCCAGCGACGGGGAAACCGCAGAAAGCTCTCCGTCTGAAAACCGCAGTATCACCATTTCGGATAGCTCTGGGGATGTGCCGGTGCTTTACGCGCAGGACCCGTTCAATACGGTGAAATCCGAGGTAGAGGGCGGCACCAACTACATGACCAGTGTAGGTGTCACCCGGGAAAGTATTGTCCGGGAGCTGGAGGCCCACGAAAATGATGACTTCTACCTGGGCACCAAATATGTGGGAGGCGACGCCCAATCCCCCAACGGCGACACGAGCTACAACAGCGGTGCCGCAGGGATGAACTGCGCTGGCTTTATCAGCTACGTCCTCCGTAAAGCCGGCTTGGACGCGGAAACTACCATGGAAATCATGCACAAAACGCCAGTTAGCCAATTTGGTTCCGGCCTGCCCTACGACTGGCTGGCGGGGGCGTCCAACTACAAAAACCTCATTGAAAACGGCAACATCAGTGCCTATGCTTTCCGCACCAAGCAGGAGCTGCTTTCCAGTGGTTTGGCGGAAAAGGGCGACATCATCTTGATGTGGTGGAGCAACTCCCCTGGTGCCGATGGGGCGGACAATCACATCGGCTTCTTCTGGGGCGAAGCCAGCGACGATGACGTCATGTGGCACAGCGGCACGGAGCCCAGCTCCGGGAACCAGATTTCCGAAATCACCCCTAAGACACCGGGCAGCTTTTATATCTTAATCAAGATAGAACCTTTGCAGCCCAAAGAGTACACCGTCACCCTGACGAAAACTTCTGCGGATGTGAGTATCACCCAGGGCAACTCGGCGTACAGCCTGGCAGGAGCCACTTATAACGTGTACAAGGGCACCAGCGGTACCGGCAGCGTGGTGGCCACTTTTACGACGGACGAGGCGGGCCACGCCACCCTGTCCACTCCTTTGGAGGATGGGACTTACTCCGTCAAGGAAGTGACGCCGCCAAAAGGGTACAAACTGGACGAGAAAATCTATACGTTCACCATCAATGGGGCGGACACCAACCTGTCAGTGGAGGACGAGCCGGGGACTTTGACCCTCAAGCTGAAGAAAAAGGACTCCCAGACCGGCAGCACGCCCCAGGGCAACGCGACCTTGGCCGAGGCGGTGTACCAGGTGAGTTACCAGAAGGGCGGCCAGACCGTGACGGAAGAACTGATCTCCGACGCCCAAGGCAACCTGGGGACTTTGGAGGGCATCCCCTTTGGCACCGTCACCGTAAAGGAACTCTCGGCACCAGAGGGGTACCGATTGGATACGGAAGTCCACACTTATACGGTGGATGGTTCCCAACTGGTGGGTGACACCTACACATTAGAGGTAGACGATCTTACCGAGGATGTAATGCGGGGTGGGCTGACCATCCAGAAACTGGACTCCCAGACAGGGACGACACCCCAGGGCGATGCCAGCCTGGAGGGAATCGTTTTTGAGATTGTCAACAACTCCCAGAACGCCGTGGTGGTGAACGGCAACACTGCCCAGCCTGGACAGGTTGTCATGACAATCACAACCGACGCCAGCGGGGTTGCCACCACAGGGGAGAACGCCCTGCCCTATGGTGAGTACACCGTCCGAGAGGTTGCAACCAATGACTCCATGCTGAAAACCTTTGACGAAGAAATTTCCGTCACCATTGATGAAGATGGAGAGATGCTAGAGTACGAGGCCGGAAACGAAGTGGTCCGGGGCGGTATTGACATCTCCAAGGAGGATAGCCAGACAGGTTCCACTCCCCAAGGCAACGCCAGCTTTGCAGGGATTGACTTTGAAGTTATCAACCGCAGCGCCAACCCCGTGGTGGTGGGCGGCCAGACTTACGCTGTGGGCGAGGTGGTAATGACCATCACGACCGACGAATCCGGTACTGCAAGCACTGGCAACGATGCCCTTCCCTACGGCACCTACGAGGTCCGGGAGTCCCAGACTAATGAATCCATGTTGCTTACCTGGACCGAGGAAACGGTCACTGTGCGGCAGAACGGCCACTCTGTGGCAATTACCGCCGTAAACGATGTGGAACGTGGCGGTCTTTCCTTGCAGAAGACGGATACCATCACAGGCACCACCCCCCAGGGCGACGCTGATTTTGAAGGCATCACCTTCCAAATCATCAACAATTCCCGCAATCCTGTTATCGTGGAAGGCCAGAAATATCAGCCCGGCGAAGTGGTTAAGACTTTGGTGACCGATGCCGAGGGCAAGGCCAGCACGTCGGATGACCTGCTTCCCTATGGCGAATATATCTTACACGAGTCTGCTACCAATGAGTCCATGCTGAACACTGTTCCTGACCAGACCGTGCTCATTGAGGATGATGGGGTCATCTATGAGTTCACCTGCCCCAATGAGGTGGTCCGTGGGGATGTCCTCATTGAGAAACGTGACCTGGAATCCGGGTTGCTTACCCCTTTGGGCGGGGCCAGCCTGGACGGGACTCTCTTTGAAATTACCAATAAATCCAAGAACGCTGTGTACGTCAACGGTGCTCTGTACGCCCCTGGTGAAGTGTGCGCTACCATCGAGGTAAAAGATGGCATTGCCCAGACCGAGAACCGTGCGCTGCCTTACGGCACTTACGAAATGCAGGAAGTGAAGCCTGGTGAGGGCTACCTGCATACTGACCAGGCGGTGCGCCACTTTACCATCCGGCAGGATGGGCAAGTAGTGGAATACCGGGATGGCGACGCAGCCTATAACCAAGTCATCCGTGGCGACTTGCAGTTTGTCAAGGTGGGCGAGGGCGGAGAGGCAAATATGGGCCGGTTCGCCAATGTGGCCTTCAAACTTATTTCGGAAACCACCGGCGAAACCCACATTGTTGTTACCGATGAAAACGGGGAAGTGAGGACAACAACAGAGTGGAATCCTCACTCTCAGAACACCAACGGCAATGATGGTGTAGAGGATGAAGCTGCCTGGGATGACCATGCTGGCACTTGGTTCGGTCTTACAACCGAGGGCTGGATGGTGGAGACCCAGGACGGCCTCTGCGCTCTCCCCTATGACACCTATACCATTGAGGAGTTGCGCTGCTCCGGCAACCAGGGCTATGACCTGGTGCGGGTGGAGCACGTCACCATCTCCCGGAACAACACCACCATTTACCTGGGCACCCTGGATGACCAGTTTGAAGGTGTGCCCGAAATCGGGACCACAGCCTTGGTGGACGGGGAGCACACTGCTGCCCCTGCCGGGGAAGTCACCATTACCGACACCGTGGAGTACAAGAACCTGAAGGTGGGCGAAACCTATAAGATTTCCGGTGTGCTCATGGACAAGGAGACCGGTGAACCCCTGCTGGTGGGCGAGGGCGAAGAACAAGCCCAGGTCACCGCAGAGGTGGAGTTTACCCCCACCAGTGCCCAGGGCACGGTGGAATTGACCTACACCTTTGATGCGTCTGCTCTGGCCGGTAAGGCCGTGGTGGTCTTTGAGGACCTGTATCAGGGCGAGAATGTGGTAGCCTCCCATGCGGACATCAATGATGAGGGCCAGACCGTGACCTTTGGCAAGCCCTCCATCGGCACCACCGCCACCATCGATGGCGAAAAGACCGCCGAACCCGCCGAGCAAATCACCATCACCGACACCGTGGAGTACAGCGGCCTCACCGTTGGCCAGGAATACAAGCTGACCGGTGTTCTGATGGACAAGGAGACCGGCGAACCTCTGCTCATTGGCGAGGGTGAAGAACAGGCCCAGGTAACCTCTGAGGCCACCTTTACTCCCTCTGAGCCGAACGGCACCATTGACGTGCTGTTCACTTTTGACAGCTCCGCCCTGCTGGGTAAGAGCGTGGTCGTGTTTGAGACCCTGTACCAGGGCGAGAACGAAGTGACCGCCCACACCGACATCGAGGACGAGGGCCAGACCGTCACCTTTGTGGAGGGCCCGAAGATTGGCACTACCGCTACCGTGGACGGCAGCCACACTGCCTCCCCCGTTGGCGAAGTAACCATCGTGGACGAAGTGGCCTATTCCGGCCTGACCCCTGGTAAGACCTACAAGATTTCCGGTGTGCTCATGGACAAGGAAACCGGCGAACCCCTACTGGTGGGCGAGGGTGAGGAACAAGCCCAGGTCACCGCTGAGGTAGAGTTTACCCCTGAAGCTGCCGAGGGCACGGTGGAGCTGACCTATACCCTGGACGCTTCTGCCCTGGCCGGTAAGAGCGTAGTCGTGTTCGAGACCTTGTATTTGGATGATGTGGAGATCACCTCCCATGCCGACATCGAGGACGAGAACCAGACTGTGACCTTTGGCGAGGGGCCGCAAATCGGCACCACCGCCACGGTCAATGGCCAGCATACCGCAGACCCCACCGGAGAGGTCACCATCATTGACGAAGTGGCTTACTCTGGCTTGACCCCCGGCGAGACCTACAAGATTTCCGGTGTGTTGATGGACAAGGCCACCGGTGAGCCTCTACTAGTTGGCGAGGAACAAGCCCAGATCACCGCTGAGGTCGAGTTCACCCCCGAAGCCGAGTCCGGCACGGTCCAGCTCTCTTATACCTTTGATGCCACCTCTATGGCAGGTAAAGCCGTGGTGGTCTTTGAGCACCTCTATCTGGGTGAGCTGGAAATCGCCACTCATGCGGATATCGAGGACGAGGGGCAAACCGTGACCTTCGGTGTACCGGAAATCGGCACCACTGCCACTGTCAACGGTGCACACACGGCGGAACCCGCCGAGCAGGTGACCATCGTGGATACCGTGACCTATTCCGGTTTGACCCCTGGAAAGACCTACAAGCTCTCTGGCGTTCTCATGGACCAGGCCACCGGTGAACCCCTGCTGGTGGACGGCAAAGAGATTACCGCCGAGACCGAGTTTACCCCCGAAGCGTCCTCCGGTACGGTGGAGCTGTCCTACACCCTGAACGCCAGCACCCTGGCCGGTAAGAGTGTGGTGGTCTTCGAGGACCTGTACTTGGATGGCGTGAAGGTTGCGACCCATGCCGACATCACGGACGCCGGGCAGACCGTCACCTTTGTGGAGCCGGATAAGCCCATGATTAGCACCATGGCCACCGTGGACGATGAGCAGATTGCCATGCCGGTGGGCGACATCACTTTGACCGACATCATTTCCTACTACCAGTTGACCCCCGGCAAGGAATACACCCTCAAGGGTGTCCTCATGGACCAGGCCACCGAAAAGCCTTTGACGATTGATGGAAAGCAGGTCACTTCCGAAGTCACCTTTACGCCTACCGAGTCCAGCGGCACGGTGGAAGTCACTTTCACCTTCCCCGCAGACACGCTGGCGAACACGAAAGTAGTGGTGTACGAATACCTGTATCTTGACGGGAAAGAGGTAGCCACCCACACCGACATCAACAACAAGTGCCAGACCATCACCTTTGGCGATACTCCCTCCATTGGGACTACCGCCACCGTGGACGGCGAAAAGACCGCCAAACCCAGCGAGGAGCTGACCATCACCGACACGGTGGAGTACAGCGGCCTCATCCCCGGCAAGACTTATAAGCTCTCCGGCGTCCTCATGGACAAGGAGACAGAGGAACCGCTGCTGGTGGATGACAAGGAGGTCACCTCCGAAGTGGAGTTTGTGGCCGAGAAGGAATCCGGCACCGTGGAGATGACCTTCACCCTGGACGCCTCTGCCCTGGTTGGCAAGCACATCGTGGTCTTTGAAACTCTCTATTACAACGACAAGGAGATTGCTGCCCATACGGACATCGAGGACGAGGACCAGACGGTCCTCATCGACCTCAATGGGCGCATCTTCGCCACCAAGGTGGATACGGACGGCGCTCCTGTAGAGGGCGTTGTTTTCGGTTTATTCACAGCTGACACCACGGACTTCACGGAGAAGAACGCCGCCGCCACGGCTCAGACTGGCGCTGATGGCAAGTTTGAGTTTGATAACGTCCCTGCTGGCGAGTGGCTGATTGTGGAGCTGGTGGCCCGTCCCGGTTACGTCCTGGACAGCGAACCCATCGAAGTCACCGTGGATGCGGAGGAAATCGACCTGGGCGAGATCGTAAACGAATACACGAGAATTTCCATCATCAAGACAGACGCCACCACCGGAGAGCAGCTGGCAGGTGCTACCCTGGAGCTGTACGACCCCGATGGAACCTTGATTGATACCTGGGTCTCCAACGGGCAGCCTCACCAAATCACTAAGCTGGCTGTAGGCGATGGCTACGTTCTGAAAGAGGTCTCTGCTCCCACGGGATACAAGATCGCGGATAGGATTACCTTCAGCGTATCTTCTACCGGTGAGGTTCAGACCATCGAGATGCAGGACCATCCCCGTGACATCGTAGATGTTCCCAAGACTGGCCAGACTACGCCTCCCATGTTCATTTATGCCGGCGTATTGGTTTTGGCGGTAGCCCTTGGTGTAGGGTTTGTAGTCTACTACAAGAAAAAGAAGACCAGCCGATAATTCCAGGAGGGACAAAAACTTGAAAAGAAAAATTATACTTTGCCTGCTGTCGCTGCTCCTGGTAATCACTGTCCCAATGGCAGCGGCGGCAAGGACAAGCGAAAAGGAGGATGAGGGGCCGGTAGGCAGGCCCAGCGTTTATCAAGTACCTATTGAGACACCAAAGCCGGATGTAACGCCTTTGGCGGTCCCCTCACCCTCTCCCTCACCTTCTCCAACGCCGTCTCCGGTTACCCCAAATGTGGGTACCATTTCTACGGCTACACCCACGGTACCGCCGACTACGGCGACCTCTACCCCGGCACCAGCCTCAACGGCTACGCCCTCTGCCACGCCCGCCCCTATCACAGCGCCAGTATCTCCTTCCCCGGAAGCAACGCCCACTCCAACAGAGGGGGCGCTGAACATCCAGTGCGGTGGCGACAATGGAGCTATACAGGGTTTTACCATTGATATAACTGGGTACACCCAGGACGGGAAACAGTATAGTAGAGAGTTCCGGTCGAATGAAGAAGGCCTTATATCTGTCAATCTCCCAACAGGAAGCTATACTGCCGGCCCGAAAGTGGCCACTTCGGCGAACCAGGGCTATGATCTGCCTGATGAGCAGAAGTTTTCCATCGCTGCGGGAGAATCCATTTACCTGTCGTTTGATTTCATAGCGAACCAGCGCAATTTACAGCTTACCGTGGTGGATGACGATGGTACCCCTATGCAAAACGTGACCATTGGCATCTTCCCGGTAAAGGAAGATGAGCAACTGGCTGAGGAGGTCCCTATAAAGGATACCACCGATGTGAGCCATGAAATTGAATCCTATACCCAGGCCGTTGCCGATGCGGAGTACCAGGCCGACCCATACAATCGCAGCAACGCCATTACCACCGGAAAAACCGATGTGGATGGCATGGTTCTGCTTGAGGAAGTGCCTGTAACCGATGTTGTGGCGGTTGCCATTGATGTGCCGGATGGCTACACCATGGAGCAAATCCCTACGGCGATCCCGGCGGGTCTGGATACAGATTTTGAAATCCTCTGCGAATACCTCAAAGTGGATGTGGAGATCGTCAACGACAAAACTGGCCTCCCCCTGGTAGATGCCGAGGCTGTATTACGCACCTCAAAGGGAGTAGAGCTTGCCAACTGGTTGACCGAGGGCCGGCCCCACAGGCTCATCAGGATTCCTGCCGCTGAATATGAGTTGGAGCTGAGTTATGAAGGGCAAACAGAAACGCTGCATTTTGAAGTGACAAACGATACCACCACCCAAGTGGTAGACTTACAGACCTACCTTACCGGCTCAGTTACGCCGGAAGAACCCGAAAAGGACTATGCCTTTTTGGGGTTGGCAATCTTCGCCAGCCTTGTAGCTATAGTAAGCCTTGGTGTTTTGGGCTACTTTGGGATGAAGCGCTGGAAAGAAAACCGTATGCGGTCTGGAGGGTACCAGTAATGCGCCAAAAAGTGCTGCTGGTACTCGCCGCTGCGGTGCTTCTCGGAGCTGCGGCCTGGGCGATATGGGGTCTTGTCACTTCGACCCAGGACCGTGCGGAGCAGAACGCCATATTTGAACGCCTGCGGAAGATCTCCACGGAGGATACACCTACGGACCTTGGCACCTCATCGACTGCCAGCGATGACCCATCTTACACAGAGCAAAACGATGTTTCTGCGTCGGAGCCGGAAGTCTATAGCAACGCTGCACCAGCGGAGGAAAGCCAGGGCCATAACATTTCCGTTCTCCACGATGAGAACCCGGACTGTGTGGGGTGGGTATCCATCGAGGGGACCGACATCGACTACCCCGTGATGTACTCGCCGGATGATCCAGATTATTACCTGGATCACAGCTTTGAGAAGACCCAAAACCGACACGGTGTACCATTTTTGGACGCCCGGTGTAATGTGAAGACCTGCGACAATCTTTTGGTCTACGGCCATCACTTTGTGGAGGGTGAGATGTTCTCCACCCTCCACAAATACACCAGTTACAGCTTCTATGAGGACCACCCGACAATAACGCTGGAAACGGAGGACGGCATCAGCGAGTACAAGATCGCCGCTGTCCTTAAAGTGTCCGGGACGGCCACTTCCACCCGATGGAGTATTTTCAACTCCATCTACATGGATGAGCGGGCCTTTGCCGAGATGGTACATGAGCTGGAAGCACAGACCCTCTACACCACCGGTGTCACCCCCGTGTACGGAGACCGTCTATTGACCCTTGCCACCTGCGAGTATTCCCAGAAAAACGGGCGGCTTGCAGTGGTGGCCGTGAAAGAACAATGAAACTGGAAGGCTGTGGCTATCGCCGCAGTCTTTCCTTTTGCCCCTGGTGACCCCAGGGGTAAAAGGAAGGACTGCAACCAGAACCGGAACCAGTTCCGGTTTTCCAACAGGAGGTATAAAATGGCAAAGGAACATATCACTCATCCCGAAGATACCAACGAGAAAAAGCAGCAGGCAGGAAGAAACTCTGACACCACAAAGGAAAATGCCTCCACCGCCCAAGAAACCCCTGAACAGGCCAGGGCCAAAATGGGAGAAAAAAAGACGCCCTCCCTTGCTGAAAAAGCAGAGGAGGCAGGAAAGAAGAATGAGGGTCTATTCAAAGGCAAGGTGAAAAAGCGTTATAAGAAACCTGCCCGGAGAAAGGAACGCCGTTTTGTACATAGGGCTGCCGGCAATTATGCCAGAGGGAAAGCTCGGAAAGCAGACAAAGCCCCACCGCACAAGTCCCCGGAGGTCAATAAAGACGAAAGTCCAATATTGAAACAAGCTCCCCTCCTCTCCAAGGAGGTTACAAAGGACGGATTTAACACAGCGAAGCGTCTGGTTCAGGAGGGAAAGTCGCTTGCCGGAGAGGAGCCACAGGCCGAAGGCTCGGGAGAATCCCCGGAACAGTATGCCATCGACCAGATGGGAGGCAAGGCCAAAAAAATTGGACGCATAGCTCTTACCGAAGGCAAACAAGCTGTAAAAAAGGCTCTTGAACAAAAAGGCAAAAAAACCGAGGCGGTCCCGCCCCAGAGTCAAAAGAAAGATACGGAAAAAGACTCCAATAAAGCAGAAGAAACCGATCAGGGCACAGACTCCGGAAAGAAGAAGAAGGTAGAGGAACCTCAGAAAAAAGATAAAGAAAAGCCTGCCGAATCAGAAAAAGGCAAACAGGAAGACCCATCTAAACCACAAATGGCCGACCCAGACGAGGAAGCTCCAAACGTCTATAATGAAGAAGTACAGACAAATCAGGAGGAGCTTTCCAGCCCAAACATCATCAAGGAACACGGCATAAAAAATAAACGTACCAGCGGGACCACGGACACAGGGTCAGGTAGTCCCAGAATAGCCGTACCGACCCGTCCCAACCGCCCCAGTGCACCTTCAAATCCTGACAGCGGAAACGGGCTTCATATTCTCAACGAAACGCACAGCGAAACCCTTTCTTCCGGGATCGCCTCAGCCCGTTCTGATTTACGTTCGCTGGAACGGGAAGAAGATGGTATGAACAAAGTTGTCGCCTCTGGTAACGTGTATCAAAACGGGATAGCACAGGGAGAAAATGAGATTCAGACAGCCGGTACTAGCGTACACGACCAGGCTGCAAGACAGGACCTCTATCCCGAGCCGGTAAAGAACGCCTATGACTATTACCCCTCCGTGAACCCCGTACAAGAAGAGAGGCTACAGGTAGAGCTTAACCCAGACCACACAGAAGCAGAACCCCTTACCACAGTTGAGTCAGGGCGGCCCTACCAGCCCAGTTATAGGGAAGGCAGGTATGAGTCTCCGGTTCCTAAAGAGACCACATCACGCACTATGGGCCACCCGGACAAACAGCAGCCGGGATACCAGGCGCAGTCTTCTGCAATATCTACCCATCCCACCGCTGGCGCTCCTGCCCCCTTTAGCACCAAAATGCCTTCGCCGAAACAGGAGAGCCGAGCTGCCAACAGCACTTCCAGCAAAGGCGCATCCGCTGGCGACAAGTTGAAAAAGGGAGTGAACGCCAGGGAAGTCAACAGTAGTGGTCTCAATATCAGCGGCAAGGTGACTTTGAATACCTGGCAGCGTGACGTAATGGTAAACCAGCTCCATAATCAAGCCCCAGCGCTAGTCACCAGTGGAGCACAGAGTGGGACAGCCGTGCAAGCTGTCGTGAATTATGGCCAAACAGCCATGGTCCAGATGGGGCAAGGGGCGGCCACAGCGGCCAGCGGAGCTGCAACGGCCGGCGTGGGAATCGCTGTTCAAGCTGGCGTTAAAGTGGGCGAAAAAGTCATCGAACAAATCAAACAGGCGATCCAAAACGCAGTAACAAGCGCACGGTCATCCGCAAAAACCTGGGGGGCCGGGACGGCATTACTACTCTTCCCCCTCATGTTAGCGTTTGCTTGGGCGCTTAGTAGCTCTGTCAGTAATGGGTCAGCATCTAATGTCAATCTTTCCGATGCCGTTATTGCTCTCATGCCCCAGATCAATGAGGCATGTCAAGAGCATGGTATCCCCGAATACGCCCCTCTGGTGGCTGCTGTAGTCATGCAAGAGTCCGGGGGTAACGTAGAATTGGTCCATGGTGATGTGATGCAATGTGCTGAAGGTATGGGCTATCCCGTGGGGACTCCCATATCTGTAGAGGAGTCTCTGGACTTTGGGGTGGAACTGTTAGCAGATCTACTCACCCAGGCGGGATCAACCGGACCTACTGATATAGTCCATATAAGCCTTGCGCTACAGTCGTACAATTACGGTGGTGGATATCTTACCTGGGCTGTGAACAAATACGGAGGCTACTCAAAGGAAAATGCGTTGGAATACTCTCAGCAACAAGCAGCAGCTATGGGGTGGAGTGGATATGGCGACCCAGAATATGTGGATCATGTACTTCGCTACTACCAGGTGAATGCAGGAGGTATGGGTGACCGCAGCGCCATTGCCAACGGACTATTTGCTTACCCGTTCCCCGGCCATACCTGGACTACCTATGAGGGACATGAGGGAATCGACATTTCCTTTGAGGGCATCGAAGGTCAGCCGGTCTATGCTGCCGCCTCTGGCACAGTTACCTATGTGCAAACCGGATATGGCAACCTGCAGGGCAGCGAAAACCTGGACTCCTATGGTAACTGCGTCTTCATCAATCATGGTGGTGGATGGGAGTCACGTTATGCCCACATGTCAAGCGTTGTCGTTACTTCTGGCACCTATGTACAAGAAGGCCAACTGCTTGGGTATGTAGGCAACACAGGCAATTCCTATGGCGCTCATCTCCATCTTGCCATCTACTACAATTCAAGCCCATCCTCTGGCGGCGTTATCTACGCTGAACAGGCGTGGCCGCAGTTGAAAGAATAGAACCGGAACTGGTTCCGGTTCTATATTGACTTATCCGACCATTTGCGCCATAATAAAGCATGAACGTACTCTATTCTATGTGGGAGGACTGGAATATGACACCTGCAAAAAAGGAAGAACCGTATGTAAATGGCTTTGAGGTTTCGGATGAGGAAATAGAGGAACAGGCCATGGAAATGTGGGAGGAAGAAGTTGCAAGGTTATCTCGTCAGAGGGATGACCTGCTCTTTGCTGGTAAAGTAAAAGAGGCGGAAGATATCGAATGCAGGATTGCCGAACTCGACCAACTTTTGGGGTATGAGGAATAAGTCTTTTCCACTGGCAGCTTTTTCATACCCAACCCACCACTTGGCGTTGACAAAGCGCTGTGCAAACGCTATAATAGACATAGAAAGAGAGCCTGCCGATAGACGGTTAGCCCTCAGATTGAGTCACTGAAAATGACCGCACACCTTGGCCGGGGCGGTCATTTTCTTTTGCTCCAAACAGCCCACAGTAGTGTGCTCCATCTCCTCCCAGGGAAAGACCTCGCCACGTGTAAACTGAGCACAGCTACGGAGATAGCAAAGAACGTGTTCTCTCCATTCTATCTCCCGCAAGCCGCCGTAGTAGAAACTGTACTTGAGCCTTTGCAACTTGTCCTTTACATTTTGGCAGAGAACGCCGATGTGACGAGACAGTAGTACGGTAATTATACCCCTTAAAAAGTAATACGGTATAAGAAAGAGGCACCCAAATGGGTGCCTCTTTCTTATACCGATTTGAGTTGTACAGAACCCCACAAGTCTAAGTATCTGGTTTCGCAACAGACACCATTCTAAGAGAAGATTATGTCCTTCCTTTCCCTCAAAACCGGAATCAGTTCCGGTTTTGAGAATTGGCTGCAAAGTAATCCTCCAAAAAAGTACACCTTTTTGGAGAGAAAAAATCAACCTCGATCACCTATGCTTTCTTGTCCAGAAAGGTTTCTTTTTCGTTTTTGGACAAGTCCATTTTCTTTTACACCTTTTTGGACATAAAAGGAGGGAAAATCCAAATGAAGAAAGTCTATGGGTATGCCAGGGTATCTACAAAAGAGCAACACCTGGACCGGCAGATCAGAGCACTGCTGCAATATGGTGTAGAAGAACGAGACATCATCACAGACCAGGCCAGCGGAGCTTCCCTGGATCGGCCTGGCTACCAAAGCCTGAAATATGCCTTGCTCCGTCCTGGGGATGAGTTGGTCATCCCAGACCTTGACCGGCTCAGTCGGAACAAGGAGCACATCATCCAGGAACTCAGGTATTACAAAGAGCAGCATATTCAAGTACGCATCTTAAACCTTCCAACAACACTGATCGAGCTACCCTCCGGCCAGGAATGGGTGTTCCAGATGATAAATAACATCCTGACCGAAGTGCTGTCCAGTATTGCCGAACAGGAGCGCCTTACCATCCGGCAACGGCAGGCGGAGGGGATCGCTGCGGCCAGGGAGAAAGGAAAACATCTGGGACGGAAAGAAACAGGATTTCCTCCTAACTGGGAGGAGGTCTACCACCAATGGAAAGATGGCGCTATTTCTCCGGTCGCAGCAATGCGGGAACTCGGCATGAAGAAGTCCAGTTTCTATAATTACGTCCATCGGTATGAGGGTACCTCTGATTCTAAGTGAGGGCAACAATTTCCTACCCTTCTCAAGAAGACCCTTACTTCTTCATTTCCACGAACCAACGCCCGCCTGTCTCGTAAAGAAAAGTCTCTTTCCCTTTGATCTTCACCACATAGCGCCGGGCCAGTTCCCCTGTGGTGTGGGCCTTGCCAGGAGCCGCCTCCCGGCTGTCCTCGATCTCGTAGACCGGCCCGGTTGCCAGGACGATTT
>ERZ1643249.3483-NODE-3483-length-13834-cov-262.554031_pt1 | contig 13834 bp, 15 predicted proteins | sample MGYA00579263_ERZ1643249 | MGnify/ENA primary metagenome ERZ1643249 (study PRJEB29033, sample SAMEA4952264) | chicken gut metagenome | biome: Broiler Chicken; feature: Gastrointestinal Tract; material: Caecum | place: Ireland | collected 2018 | study: Broiler...
ATTTGATAAAAATAAAATTATTTTATATAATATACTTTGTATTTCTGGAGGACTGAATTATGACGGCGGAAGAGTATCAAGGAATTATTAATGAAGAGATGTTTAAACTTATAAATGAACTTGTAGAGAATGGCAAATTAAAAGAGTATCGTCCATTATACGAAATATTTGTAGAAGAGAAAGATGAGCTTATCGAGATAGCAGATAAGTCGCCTGAGGAAGTTTATAGTAAGATAATAGAAGAGTATTTAATGAATATTAGAGGTATTGCAAAGTTGGTGCCAGGTTTAACTACAGGTATTAAGGATTCGAAGAGTGGAGCTGAAATTTATACTTATAGTGGTAGAATTAGTGCATCTGGTGAGATGGTTGATGAAAATACACGTTTTGATATTGCCAGTACGACTAAATTATTTACGACAACCTTAGCTTTAAAATTGGCTGAAGAGGGGAAATTTTCTTTAGATAGATCTGTTTCTTCTTATAAGAATGGTAAATATAAATATTTGAATATTTTAGTAGAAGAAATGGCTAAATATTATTATGAGCTTAGAACTCCAGGACGTCTTGATGAACGTGATGGTGAGCTTTCAAAAGAAGAATTAGATAATAGACTTAGTGGAACAAAGGTAGCTAAAGAGAAAACTTTTGTTTACAGTGATATTCCGTTTATTATTTTAAAAGACATTATGCCAGATAGTGATGAGTATTTTAAAAAATATTTTAATGAAGAGATGAATATGCTTAATACTAGTTATGAACGTTTTGGCTCTTTAACTGGAGGAAAGGACGGAGAACTTAAGGAAGTTCACGACCCTAAGGCTAGAGTTATGGAGAGATATGGAATTAATCCAGGACATGCCGGAGTATTTTCGACAAGTAAGGATTTAGTTAAATTAAATGATGCTTTAAAGAACGGCTTTTTAAGTAAAGAGTCACTTCAAAAAATGATTACACCAGTAGTTAAAACACCTATGCTTTTGGATGAGAATGGAATCCCAGTTATGAAGAGGGATAAAAATGGTAATGCGACTGGTCAGATTAATATTTCGAGGGCGATGGGCGTATATATTAAACATCCTGAAGGAATTAGAGTAAACGAACTTCCAGCTCCAGTTTCCGATGAAGCTTTTGCGATGACGGGATTTACTGGGTCACATATGGTAGTTGATTTAAAGAATGGTTTAACAACTAATATTTTAGCTAATCCAATTTCTGATAATAATCAAAGAGAAGTAATAATCGATAATAATAAATTTACAATTAGAGACTGCGGCAAAGTGTTTGAAAATGGTACCAAATTTAAAGTAGTAAATAGAACATCAGAAGTTTATGATAAGGATGGTAATTTGATTACTAAGGCGCCTTATACGAGAATTACTAATACTTTAAAAGAGGAACAGATAAATGTTTTATTAAAACTTCGTCTTGCTAAAAATAGTTTACTTAGAAAAGTAGAGCTTGAGAGTCAAAAGAGCGAAGTTCATGATGTATTTGAAACGTCAAGAAGTATTAAAATGTAAGGTGTATGTAAGAGTATGAAAAGGTAGTTATGAAGATAAAGTGTTAAATAAAATTGCAAAATTGTTTGGATTTGGGTTATGTCAAAAAAAGTGTGTAAGTTATAAAAGTGTAAATTTTTCTACTGGAGTAGCTGACACGCTTTTAAAATGGTAAAATAAGTGATAAAGAGGTAGAGCAATGTTAATTATTGGGCCATTTGGTGGTTATTTATGGATAGTTTCGACCAAAGCAAGTAGTAGCAACAGTATCATCTGAGATATAGGACATCAGGGCACAAACTCCAACAATGCTTACTATTCTTATGATGTTTCTCTATTTTTTTTGAGATACTATTTTATAAGGAAATAGCACAAAACAAAATTTATATATTATCACAAATTAACAAGCAACTATAAAAGCTTGTTTTTTAAATACATTTAATTACAACCCAAAGGAAATGTGTTATAATCTTGTAGAAAGGTTATTTTTCAAAAATAAAAGGTGATAAATTATGAAGTTAGTTTCATGGAATGTTGCAGGTATACGTGCCTGTATTAAAAAAGGATTTGTAGATTTCTTTAATGAAGTAGATGCGGATATATTTTGTGCTCAAGAATCTAAAGTCACCGAAGATCAATTTGATTTTAGACCAAAAGGTTATGATATGTATTTATTTCCGGCGGTTCGTAAAGGTTACTCTGGAACGCTTATTTATTCTAAGGTAAAACCTTTAAATGTAATTTACGGAAATATCAAAAAAGAATATGATGAAGAGGGTAGAACGATTACTTTAGAATTCGAAAATTTTTATTTAGTAAATGTCTATGTTCCAAATGTCAAAAGAGATCTTTCTAGAATGGACTTTAGAATGCATTTTGAAGATGTTTTTAGAAAATATTTAAATCAATTAGATGAAAAGAAACCTGTAATTATATGTGGCGATTTTAATGTTGCCCATGAAGAAATAGATATTTGTAATGCAAAACAAAATATTGGGAATGCTGGATTTACTTATGAAGAAAGAGATAAATTTACTGAACTTTTAAATAGTGGTTTTACTGATGCGTTTAGACACTTTAATCCAAACTTAACAGGCGTATATACTTGGTGGAGTTATATGCCGGGTGTTAGAGATAGAAATATCGGCTGGCGTATTGATTATTTCCTAGTTTCTAATAGGTTTATAAACAATGTTAAAAATGTGACGATTTACCGTGATGTTTATGGTAGCGACCACTGTCCAATTGGTATTGAAATAGAAAAATAAAAATAAATATGATATAAAAATATTTAAGTTCAAAGAAGAATATATTGGAGATTTTAATACATTACTAACAGAATGTTACAATGCTGGAAATGAAGATAAAATAACTAAGTTTTTATATGATAAATGTATATATGGATTAGAATTAAAATAGGACTATAAATTAACAATAGTTCTTTTTTTATTTTGTCTTAAATATAATTAAATGGGGTGTGATTTATTTTGTTTGATTTTTTGAAAAAGTTATTTAAAGATTTTTATCTTTTCACAGCTTCTTATTCAAATAATGTTTTTCCTGATCCACTTTCTAAAGAGGAGGAAGAGGAGTGTATTAAAAGAGCTAATATGGGAGATAAGGAGGCAAGGAGTAAGCTTATCGAACATAATTTGAGGTTGGTCGCACATATTGTAAAAAAATACGATCATAAATCAGAAAATTCTGACGATTTAATTAGTATTGGGACGATTGGTTTAATTAAGGGAGTAGACAGTTATTCGTTTAAGCATAAAACGAGACTTACTACTTACTGCGCGAGATGTATTGAAAATGAGATTTTGATGCATTTTCGAAGTGATAAAAAGAACAACAAGAATATCAGTTTAGATGAGCCGATTGGTTTTGATAAGGACGGGAATACAATTACTTTTTTGGATATATTAAAAACACCAAAGCCTGATTTTGCTTTGGATTTGTATAAACAGAATAATTTAAAGCTTTTAAAGAAATATTTTAATGTTTTAAGCGATAGAGAAAAAGAGATTATTATTAAGAGGTATGGTTTAGATGGGGAAGAGGAGATTACGCAAAAAGAGATTGCAAAAAAGTTAAATATTTCAAGGAGTTATGTTTCGAGGATTGAGAAGCGAGCTTTGACGAAAATACTTAGAGAATTTATTAAAAATAAAAATTGACTATGAGCAATATTGTTCATAGCTTTTTTTAAGAAATATTCAAAAAATAAATGATAAATAGGCATTAAATATATTGATTCTGATATAGGTACGTGGGTTGTTTTTGGTTATACAGAATGACAAAATTTTAAACCTACCGCATATCAAAAAGATGGTATAAAGTTTGCCGAAAGAACAGGTTTGGAAGACAATCCATTTACGATGGTAGTGAAAACAACTGAAGAACCATTACAAGAAGAGACATCAGATAATAATGAAACATCAGAGATAGTAACTGTTCCATTAACATCTTTATATGGTTCAATTGTCATAATAGTTTTAGAAATTGCTTGTATTATAGTTTCTGCATTTGTAACGAGAAGACTTACAAATAAGAGTAATTAAAAAGATTGTAATTTCGGTTACAATCTTTTAATATACTTTATTATAGTTTATAGAATATGACCCATAATATAGAAGAACCAACCGCCTGAGATAGAGAGGGTAACAAATCCTAAAACGGCACATCTAAAGAAGTTTTCAGCCATGCTACCTTCAGAGAAACCATCATAATGGATTCCTTCTTTATAATGATTAGTCGTTAACTTTTTGGTTTTTCCACGTTCTTGACCGTTTGAGATATTTTCTTCTTCTTTTTGTTCTTTAGCTTGTTCGGCTTGAATTCTCGCAATTTCTGCGCGCAAGGCTTTAAGACCGTCTAAATCGAGTTCGTCAATGTTGGTAGTAGGTTTATTATCGCTTTCAGACTTTTCTGGTTTATTTGGAATGTAGAAAGGCCCAGTTGTTTCAAATTCATTTAATTCACTGAGTAGGCTATCAGATTTATCAGGTTCGTCAAAACTTCCGAAGAGTTTTTCAATAGTTTCAACTTTTTCAGTTGTGGCTTCTTCGGGTGAAAGTTTATTTGAATTTTGGGGGTTATTATAATTAAATCTATCCATGTTCTAGCCTCCGTACTATAAATAAATTATACTACAAATTATTTAATAATTCAATTTAAATTAATGTTATGACAGAACATTTACTACTTTTTAAGAATAAGTACTTGACAATACAAGGTAGTAAGTAATATAATGTAGGCAAGAGGTGAGGTATGAATTCACAGTTTAAAAAAGGAGTACTAGAGCTTATTGTTCTTCTATCAGTTAATAAGCGAGATATGTACGGATATGAACTTGTTTTAGAGGTTTCAAAAGTGGTGGATGTCAACGAGGGAACCATTTATCCGCTTTTAAAGAGACTTACTAATGAAAAATATTTTGAGACATATTTGGTTGAATCGACAGAGGGACCTTCGCGAAAGTATTATAAAATTACGGTCCTTGGAAAAAATAGGTTAGAAGAATTAAAAGAGGTATGGATTAATTTCAGCAATGCAGTTAGCGAATTTATTAAGGAGTGTGAAAAGAATGAATAAGAAGGAATTTTTAGAGAAAGTTGAGAAGAAATTATCGGTTTTAGATGAAAAAGAGAGAAAAGATATTTTAGATGAATACAAAGATACAATTTCTGAAAAAGTTAAGCATGGTCAGAGTGAAGAAGAGGCGGTTGCCGATTTTGGCGATATCGACGAGTTAGTTAAGGAAGTTTTGAGCGCGTATAAGATAGATCCAGATTACGATGTGAAAGAGGAAAGTACATTTAACAAGATTTTAAACGACGGGGAAGATTTAATAAAAAAAGGTGCGGACAAGCTGGCTAAGACAAGTCGGGATTTAGCTTCGGATTTTAAGAAGACAAATAAGGATATTAATTTGTCACTTGTATTTGAGATTGTAATTAAAATAATAATTGCGATTTTCTTAATTGGTCTTTTAAGACTTCCGTTTTTATTGGTTTACAGGGTTGGTGGAGATTTGCTTGATAGTGTCTTTTCACCATTTGGTGATTTGTTTTCTTTCCTATTTGGAATTTTACTTTTTATTATTTATATTTCACTTTGTGTTTTGGTGTTTGTTTCACTATTTAAGAGTTATTTTAAACACGAAGAGTTTGACGATGATGAAAATATAGAAGATGAGAATTTAGAAGAAGATGTTAAAGAAGAAAAGCCCTTGAAGACAAAAGAGAAAAGCGGATATTCGTTTTTAGGGGAAGCTATTATGTTAATTTTGAAGTTATGGCTCATTATTTTTGTAATGGTTCCAGCGGCATTTATCGATTTAGGTATTTTATTCGGTTTATGTCTTTCAGTTGTTTACTGGATAAAAGGGATAAATCTTTTAGGTCTGACACTTTTATTAATCGGATGTTTAGTGATGTGCACGTGGTTTATTAAACTTATATATAATGTAATTTTTAAATCAGGAAAGAATAATTTCATCGTTTTAGTCGGATCTATTGTCTTAATAATTATTGGAGGTCTACTTTTTGCCGATATGGTTATCAATATCGATTACCGCGATGGTGTACCGACAAGCGTGGAGAAGACAGTAAAGGATTTCGAATATCAGATAGATGGCAATACAAATGTTTACAATTATACAGGCGGCGATGTTAAGGAAGAGGTTGCCGAAGAGATGGAAGATGGAAATATCAGACTTGAGGTTACTTATTATAAAGATGTAAATAACGTCTCAGTTAGAGATTATGAGTCATCTGATGATTATAGAAATATCGAAATTACAACTGAAAACGATGGAGCTGGCAGTACTAAATTTATGTATAATCAGTTTATCGACAATTTAAAGAATAACAAGATTTACGATTATGACAGATATTATGATATCAATGTAGTCGTTTATGGAAACGAGGCGACATTAGAAATGATAGGGGAAAGCGAGTAGTTTTCTCTTTTTTGGTGTCAATTTGACAAAAAGTTATTTTGTGATTATAATAATCGCGTATTTTGATACACAAAGAGGTGGGAGTATGTCAGAAAATTATAATAATATTATCGAAACGCTGGATGTGATATACGCAGCTAGCGGTGGTAAGCTTAAGGTTTTTTTAACGAGAAAGAAAGATGATCCTTATAAAGGATATTGGATTTTACCTAGCGATTTTTTAAAAAACGATGAAACTTTGGACGACAAGGCAATGGAAATTTATCAAAAAACAACGTCTCTTAGTAATGGAAAAATTTCGCAAAGTAAGATTTTTAGCGATTTAAATAGGTATCCAGATAGAAGAATAATCGCGCAAAGTTATTTTGCAATTACGGATGAGCGTTTAGTTACGATTAAAAACGAAAACGAAGAAAGTGCGTGGTTTGATACCGATGAGCTTCCAAAACTTGCCTACGATCACGAAGCGATTATTTTAGCTGTTACAAAAGAGGTAAAAACGAAAATTATCAACAATACGGATGATATTTTGTTGGATTTCTTCCCTAATGATTTTACGTTACCGGAACTTCAAAAATTTTATGAAACAGTTATGGGTAAAAAGATGGATCGAAGAAATTTTTACAAAAAATTTGTTTCACAAGATTTAGTCCTAGATACAGGTGTTAAAACGGCTGGTTCAAGTGGAAGACCAGGAGTGCTTTATAGGTTTAATGTAGAAAAAATGCGAGGAAAAAGAGTATGAATAATAAGGGTTTTGGATTAAAAGAGTTTGTAATTATTATTGCTGTTATATTTATTTGTTTTATAATTATAATGGGAATATATAAAAGTAATGTTTCAAGATTAGATGATGATTCTGACGATGAGATTCAGGAGACAACGGATGATGTTACTTATAATGATTTAGAAACAAAACTTAGAAATGCAGCTTCAAAGTATCAAGATGATACTTATCAGACAACTAGCGACGCAGTTGTTTCAATGATAATTAAGTCTGATTTTTTAGAGGATGAAGGTTATTTAGATACAATTAAAGATTTGAAAACAAAAAAACCTTGTGAAGGTTATGTCGAATTTAATCAGGATCATATGAAGATAACTTATAAAGCTTATTTAAAATGTGATAATTATAAAACTAAGGGTTTTGATGAAGATAATTTAAATTAAGTCAGTTTAACTGGCTTTTTGTTTATGATAGTGGAATACGTTTCTAAGGTGTTTTTAATTTTTAAATAGTCTTCTTCATAAATATCGAAAGTATAGATTATTTCATTTCCATAAGATTTATCGATTTTTATATTTTTTAATAGATGATCAATTTGTTTTAGATTATGATAGGGGAAGGTAATGGTTATCGTAAATCCGTTTTTTATTTCTTTTACTTCACATTTGTTTAAGGCTTCACTTGCCGATGTGGAGTAAGCTCTTATTAAACCGCCCGCACCTAATTTAATCCCACCAAAGTAACGAATGACGATGCATAAAATATTGGTTAAATTGTTTATTTTTAAAACTTTTAAAATGGGCATTCCGGCGGTTCCAGATGGTTCGCCATTGTCATCGCATTTTTCTTCACCTTCAATGATATAAGCAAAGCAATAATGGGTCGCATCTTTATATTGATCTTTAATGCTTTTTAATATAGTATTAATTTCTTGTTTATCTTTTATGGGAGTAATTACGGTTATGAATTTGGATTTATTGATTATTATTTCATTTGTTTCTAATTTTGTAATTGTCTGCATGTTTTTTTCACCAATTAAATTATAACTTAGTTTGTTTTTTTAGGCAAACTTGTTTTTAAAAATAATTAAGGCGTGATATAATTACATAGAGAAAGGACTGGTTTAAATGATCCTCGAGAAGCTGAAATTAGTTCCCCATAAGCCTGGGTGCTATTTAATGAAAAATAAAGATGGGGTTATAATTTATGTTGGTAAGGCTAAGGATTTGAGAAATAGACTTAATTCTTATTTTCATTCTTCACATACGGGTAAAGTGGCTAAAATGGTTTCAGAGATTGCCGATTTTGATTATATTGTTGTTTCTTCGGAAACAGAGTCTCTTATTTTAGAGATGAATTTAATCAAAAAAAATGATCCAAAATACAATGTTTTGCTTCGTGATGATAAGAGTTATCCTTATATCGAGCTTACTAATGATAGTGTTCCAAGATTAATAGTAGTTAGGAATGCTCATCTTCGAAGAAAAAAAGGGGGAGCAAGGTTATTCGGCCCTTATCCAAATGCTTATGCGGCTAAAAAAACAGTTAATTTATTAAACCAGATATATCCGCTTCCTAAATGTAAAACTTTTCCAAAAAAGACTTGCCTTTATTATCATATTGGTCAGTGTTTGGGATATTGTGTTAAAGATGTTCCAAAGGAAAAAATCGAGGCAATGGAGAAGGATATTATTAAGTTTTTAAGAGGGGATGCGAGTTTAGTTACGGATAGATTAAAACGCGAGATTCAAATCGAAAGTGATAATTTGAGATACGAGAAGGCCTTGGAACTTAAAGAGATGCTGGATTATATAAATGCGATTATGGTCAAGCAAAAGGTCGAGATCAACGAAACTTCCGATACGGATATTTTTGGATATTATACGGATGGAAATTACCTCAGTGTTTTTGCTTTCTTTGTCAGAGGCGGTAAGATTGCATCACATCATCATCAGATTATCGCCCTAATAGATAGCGAGGAAGAGCTTACTCGCTATATTGCTAAATTTTATCAAAGGGCAATTTTACCTAAGGAGTTATTGGTTCCGGATATAGTGGATGCGAATTTGCTTTCGGATTATTTCAAGATAAGTGTTAGGATTCCGGAAAAAGGGGTTAAGAAGAAACTCGTGGATATGGCATCTGATAATGCGAAGAAACAGCTTGAGGACAAGATCGAACTTTTAAATAGAGAAGATGAGATGACTAGTAAAGCTAACGATGAGCTTAGAGAGGTTTTAGGGCTAGAGAAGTTAGACAGGATTGAACTTTTTGATAATGCGCATTTGTTTGGAACTTATAATGTTTCGGGAATGGTGGTATTTATGGATGGCCGGCCGGCTAAAAATGAATATCGCAAATACAAAATATCATTTGACAAGAACGATGATTACGGAACAATGAGAGAGGTTGTTTACCGAAGATATTTCAGGGTTTTAAAGGATAATTTGGTGAGGCCCGATTTGATTATCGTCGATGGTGGTCTTGGACAGATGCATGTAGCTAAAGAGGTTTTAGATAGTTTGAATATGAATATTCCTTTGGTTGGGTTAAAGAAGGATGATAAACACTCGACTAATGCTTTGCTTACTTTTGAGAGAGAAATTCCAATTGAGAAGAGGAGTAATTTATTCCATTATTTAGAGAGAATGCAGGACGAGGTTCATAATTTTACGATAAGTTATCATAAGCAAATTAGAAGCAAAGGGCTTTATGCAAGTGTGCTTGATAATATCGAAGGAATTGGTCAGAAGAGGAAGCAAGAGCTTTTGAAGAAGTTTAAAACGATGGAGAATTTAAGGAAGCAACCATTATCGGAACTTGAAAAGATTTTACCAGAGAAGGTGGCTTTGGATTTAAAGAGAGTTTTAGATGATTTGAATAAAGAAAAAAAGTAAAAAAATTTTAGATAGGAAAATAGCTTTAAAATAAATGGTAAAGCTATTTTTTTGCTTTTTTGGAAATTCGACATAACTTTACATTTTTTACTTATTTTGATATATTTGTAGAAGAATAGAAAAAGAGTAGTAATGAGGCGATGATATGAAAAAGTTTTGGTTATTTATAGTCATCACTTTAGTAGTAGTTATTTTGGGATTTACTTTATTTACTTTGTGGTATAAAGGTTTTAAGGAAGATAGGCAAGAGACCACAGAGATGGTAAGTAAGGTAAATGAGAATTATGAGATTTTTCAGATAAAAATAAATAATTTTTCTAGTTTGAGAAATGAGTTTTATACAAATAAGGAAGAGCTATATTATGAAACTTTGGCTACATCAGCAGATGTTTGGAATAATTTTATGGCTTCTTATATGCAGGCAATTTTGGATGTAGAGAGTGCTTCTTCATATTTAAAAGAGAACTGTGATTTTGAATATGGGGATATTGGCGCGCGAACTAAGTGTACTAATTTTAAGGCTAATTATGAAGCTGCGCAAAATTATTATTTGACTGATGTAGAAGTTTACAACAAGTTAGTCGATGATTATGACAAGTGGAATGCGGTTAATGGAGGAGGTAATCCTGTAGTAAATAAACTTGAGAAGGTAACAATCGATGATTATATAGATTTTGATGGAGATGGCGAGTATTTTGGAAAAGAGGTGGCTTAGATGAACGATGAGGTAGAGTATTTGTTCGATGAAGAAAAAGAGATGAATAGTAAATCTTTAAAGGTTGATAAGTGTTCAAATACTGAGTCTGCTCTAGGTTCTTTAGAGGATGAAAAAAACTCGGAAAGTAATTTTTCAGAGGATAAAGGCTTAAAAAAGGATAAAAAATCTTCTAAAAAGGGTAAATTATGGATGAAGATTTTAGCTTGTTTTGTAATTTTGGGTATTTTAGGTACTTCTAGTTTAGGTTATTTATTATATGGACCTTATCCAGGTTTTCGAAACTGGCTTATTACAACGGCTATGACGACGATGAGTCACAAATATTTGGCTACTTGGTTTTACGATGATGAGACGATTGAGGCTGTTTTACAGGATAATTACGTTGCCGATGGTAATTTAGCAACAGATACCAGTCAGGTTAACTTCGTAAATTATTCTTCTTCGCATACAATGTATAAGAACAAGTATGATAAGGAAGTTTTAACTAAGGATCCAGGTAACGATTTATATAAGAAAATAGATATTAACGAGGATGGACTTCGGGGTTATTTAATTGTGATTTATGATCCTTCTAAGGTTAAGGTTGCAACTGCAAAAAATATGGGAAAATATGGCGATATGCTGACAAGTATCGCTGAGGATAACAACGTGGTGATTGCGATGAATGCAAGTGGTTTTTCTGATCCTAATCAAAGGGGTAATGGAGGAAGTCCACATGGAATGGTAATTCAAAATGGAAATCTCGTATATAATTCGGCAAGAGCTGATGTTGGAGGTGGAATTATTGGTTTTACTAACGATAATAAGCTTATTTTAGGTCAGATGAGTGCGGAAGAGGCTTTGCAAAATGGAGTTAGAGATGCGGTTGAATTTGGACCTTATTTAATCGTTAATGGCGAGCCTTCGTTTATAAAAGGTAATGGGGGCTGGGGAACTGCTCCTAGAAGTGCGATTGCTCAAAGACAAGATGGGATTGTGCTATTTTTAGTAATGGATGGCCGTGATTATGCTCATGGTATTGATGGGGCTGATATGGTCGATCTGACAGAAATTTTGATGAAGTATGGAGCTTATAATGCTGCAAATTTAGATGGCGGAACGTCTAGCGGATTAGTCATCAATGGTGAGTTTGCAAATAAACCGAGAAATGGTAGTGGTGAAGCGAAGACAAGGGCAATTCCAAATGCTTGGATTGTAACGGAGTAGAGTTTTATAGTTTGCAAGTTTATGAGTATAATAAAAATAGAGGTGAAAGTTACAAGTGGCTAAAAGAAGAGGAAAGAAAAAGAAGTCAAGATGGCTTATAGTTGTGGTTTTACTTGGTTTGATAGGGGCCGGATGTTATTATATTTATAATAATCAAGAGGTTTTAGATGATATTAAAGATAAGTCGCCTGAGGTAAAAAAAATACAGATTGTCGATGAGAATTCAAAGACGAGGCCGATTGCGGTTATGATAAATAACAATCACGAGGCCTGGCCACATGCCGGTCTTCAAGATGCCTATATTACTTATGAGATACTCGCCGAGGGCGGGATTACGAGGATGATGGCTATTTTTAAGGATCAAGATACGTCAAAGATCGGTTCAGTAAGGAGTGCGAGACCATATTATTTAGATTATGCACTCGAGAACGATGCGATATATGTTCATTATGGTTGGAGTGATCAGGCAAAAGCAGATATTGCGTCACTCGATATCGACAATATAAATGGTTTAACTGTTTCATCAGTATTTTGGAGAGATAAGTCGCTTAATAAGGCAACTGAGCATACGGTGTTTACAAGTATGGACAGAATAAAAGAATATGCGAAGGAACAAGGCTACGATAGGGATACTAATAAGGATTTACTTTTAAATTATAGTGCCGCGGAGGTTAGTTTGAAAAATAAAGAAGGTTCAATGCCGGCTGATAATGTTTATATGAAGTATTCTTATTATACGGATACTAGTTATGAGTATGATCCAGAGAACAAGGTTTATTTAAGGAGTATGTCGGGTGAACCTCATGTCGATGCGGTAACTGGTAAACAGTATACTTATAAGAATATTATAATTACGCCAATTGAAAGTCATGCTTATGATTCCTATGGTAGACTTGAGCTTGATAATATCGGTTCAGGTGATGGTTATTATATAACGGATGGTTATGCGATACCGATAAAATGGGAGAAATCTAGTAGAAGTAGTCAAACAGTTTACACGGATTTGAGTGGAAATGAGATAAAAGTTAATGATGGAAATACTTTTATTCAAATAACACCAATCGGTGAAGATATTGAAATTACTGGCAATTCAGATGAAAGTGAGGCAGATTAAGTGAATTTGATATTAGACTTTGAATATGCTATAATGTTGATGTTTGAGGTGAGTAAGAAATGAGTATTAAAGACCCTGAATATAAGCTTATAGTTAAGGATATTTTAGAAAATGAAGAGTTTTTAAAACTTAAAGATATAGAACATCACGGAACGACACGTTATATTCATTCGACAAAGGTTTCTTATATTTCATATAAGATTGCGAAAGCTTTAAGACTTGATTATGAAAAGACAGCTCGCGGAGGACTTATGCATGATTTCTTCTTTAGTCCAGAGCATAGATGTGCAAAGGAAAGGTCTATTTCTTTCTTTGCTCATCCACCAAAGGCTTTAGCTTTAGCAAAATCTCAGTTTAACTTAAGCAAAAAGGAAGAGGATATGATTTTATCTCATATGTTTCCTTCTTATCCAGCTTTACCTAAATATTTAGAAACTTGGATTATCAGTTTTGTAGATAAGGGTGTAGCTATTCAGGAATTTTCAGTTAAGTTCAAATTTAAACTTAAATACGCATACAATTTATTTTTAGTGTTTGCGATTGGACTTATTAAATAAAATTTATATACAAAAAAGGCTAACGAAATATTACGTTAGCTTTTATTTTTTTCAAAAGTGGCGTCCTCGGGCAGAATCGAACTGCCGACCTATCGCTTAGGAGGCGATCGCTCTATCCTACTGAGCTACGGGGACAACATATACATTATA
>ERZ1643249.3484-NODE-3484-length-13830-cov-8.825481_pt1 | contig 13830 bp, 12 predicted proteins | sample MGYA00579263_ERZ1643249 | MGnify/ENA primary metagenome ERZ1643249 (study PRJEB29033, sample SAMEA4952264) | chicken gut metagenome | biome: Broiler Chicken; feature: Gastrointestinal Tract; material: Caecum | place: Ireland | collected 2018 | study: Broiler...
CCTCTTTAGAATTATCTATTGAAAAAACAGCTATTTTGTAGTATAATAGCTAGGTACGAATGTTGAAAATAAAATAGAACATGCACTAAATGGAGGTACTCAAATGTTCAAGCAAAACGAAAATAATAAAAATCAATATCTGCGGTTGTTTGGCTCTATAATTTTTATTATTATTTTAATTGCATTTGTTTTTTGCAACATAAAAAACAAAATATCTTATCAAAATGTTCAAATTGAAGAATTGTCATATAGTAGTGCAATTTCCATGATTCAAAAAGGAGATATTTCTGAAATTACCTTTTATATAAATAATTCAGAAGAAGTCAGACTAAAAGCCAAAACAGGAAAAGAATATGAAGTAACTCTTTTTAATCAAGGTGTTTTTTATGAGTTTATTCAAGAAAAAATTGAAAATGGACAAGAAATCAAAATTAATAAAATAGATAATGATTATTCTATATTTAACTTTATTTCTGACATATCATGTGTATTGGCAATAGTATTAATTATACTTCTTATTGCATATGTAAATAATTTTTTCAAAACAAAAAAAGAAGATAAGAACGATACTAAGCAATGTGAGAGTTATAACAATCAACAAAATACATTGCCAAGAGGTGAAATTACACAAGTAAAAGAAACAAAAACAGAACAATCCAAAAGCAATGTAAAATTCTGTGACGTTGCAGGACTTGATGAAGAAAAATTTGAGCTTGAGGAGGTTGTAGACTTTTTAAAAAATCCTGAAAAATATCAAGAAATGGGAGCTAAAATTCCGAAAGGTATATTACTTTCTGGTGCACCGGGTACAGGTAAAACACTTCTGGCAAAGGCATTAGCTGGAGAAGCAGGAGTTGCATTTATACATGCATCTGGGGCAGAATTTGTAGAAAAATATGTAGGAGTTGGTGCACAAAGAATTAGAACATTATTTGATCAAGCCAGAAGAGAAGCACCATGTATCATTTTTATTGATGAAATTGATGCTATAGGTTCAGAACGAATAGAGGATTCTAATTCTGTTGAACATAACCAAACTCTGGAACAACTTTTGATAGAAATGGATGGTTTTGAGACAAAAAATACAGAAGGAATTGTTGTTGTTGCAGCAACAAATCGGGCAAATAGCTTAGATAGAGCATTATTAAGACCAGGAAGGTTTGATAGGCATATTTTAGTTCATTTGCCTGATATAAAAGGCAGAGAAGAAATCTTAATAATTCATTCTAGAAACAAAAAAATTGATGATAGTGTGGACTTTAAAAAAATTGCACATAATACTTCTGGTTTTTCTGGTGCACAACTTGCAAATTTACTAAATGAAGCATCAATTATGGCTGTTAGAAACATGCATGAAAAAATTTCTAAATCAGACATTAATTCTGCACTGAAAAAAATAGTTGTAGGACTTCAAAAAAGTGGACAGATTTTAAGTGAAAAAGAGCGTAAACTTATAGCTTATCACGAGTCTGGACATGCAGTTGTTAGTCTTTTTATGAAAGCTCAAAAAAGTGTAAAAGAAATTTCTATTATTGGAGCCGGAGATGCTGGAGGATACACTTGGTACGAAACAGCTGAAGATAAAAATTTCATTAGCAAAACAGAACTTCTAGCAGAAGTTGTATCTTTACTTGGAGGAAGAGCTGCTGAAAAAATTTTTATTAAAGATATTTCTACAGGTGCAAGCAATGATTTAAAGCGAGCCACTGACATTGTCACAAAAATGTTAGTTTCATATGGAATGGATGATGTTATTGGTCCAATTTCTATGGAAGGTGAGTATAGAGAATACCTTGATTCTGGTGAATACTCTTTCCTTTTGGGCAAAAGGACAAAGGAACTGCTTTGTGAATCAGAAAAACAAGCAACTCGTATTTTGCAAAAACATAGCATTTTTGTAGATGAACTTGCTAAACTTCTCCTGGAAAAAGAAACAGTTCACGGAGAAGAACTATACCAAATGTTTAGGGCATATCAAAATACTTATGCAGAAACTAATAATGTATAAGTAATTCTAACAAAAAGGACTCTTGCAATTGCTTGAGTCCTTTTTGCTGTTTAATTATAAATATTTTTTCAAAGTTTCAACACTATCTTCTTGCATAGTAACAAAATCGTTCAAAATTTGTTTAACCTCATTATCAACACTTGGATTATTATTAAGAAGTCTTCTACCCTCAATAATACCCATATTAGTACCTTGAAGTAAAAGCTCAGAAATTTTAGAATTACTTTTATCTGTCATAGTTTTCATTTGAACACCATACCAAGTCATCATTTTGTTCATAGTACTAGTTTCTTGAGGATCATCTGTTTTATCATAATTAGGATAAATTTGGTCTACTCTTTCAAAAATATTTTTATATTTTCCATATTCAACATTTAAAACATTTTGAAACCTACTATCTGAAACTTTATCAGAAACAAACTTAATAGCATCCATCCCCATTTTAGAGCCTTTGCTAACTTCATTTAAAACTTTTTTATTAATATCCATTTTAAATCACAATCCTTTCTTAAGTTAGAAAATAATTGAAATAAATATTTTCAAAAATCTTTTTCTTTATTATTACAAAATAAAAAACAAAATATACAAAAAATATTTAATAAAAAATCATAATTTTTTAAAATAATACTTGAAAATTAGGTACATTTGTTATAGAATAAAGTTGCCTAAAAAGGTAAATAATAGATAAAAAGGAAATTAGTCTAACAAAAACTAATTTCAAAAAAGGAGGAAATTTTATGTCAGTAAAATTAGGAATTAACGGATTTGGAAGAATAGGAAAGCTTGCATTTCAAGCAGCACTAGGAAAAGAGGAGGTTGAAATTGTAGCAGTAAATGATCCATTTATAACAGCTGATTACATGGCATATATGTTAAAATTTGACACAGTACATGGAAGATTTAAAGGAACAGTAGAAGAAAAAGACGGAAATTTAGTAGCAAATGGAAGAACAATAAAAGTATTTAATGAAATGGACCCAAAAAACATCCCATGGGGAGAACTAGGAGTAGAATATGTATTAGAATGTTCAGGAGTATTTACAACAATGGAAAAAGCACAAGCACACTTAGATGCAGGAGCTAAAAAAGTTGTTATAAGTGCACCATCAAAAGATGCTCCAATGTTTGTAATGGGAGTAAATAATGAAACATATAGTAAAGATATGAATATAGTATCAAATGCATCATGCACAACAAACTGTTTAGCACCTTTAGCAAAAATAATAAATGATAACTTTGGAATAAAAGAAGGATTAATGACAACAGTACACTCAACAACAGCAACACAAAAAACAGTTGATGGAGCATCTAAAAAAGATTGGAGAGGTGGACGTGCTGCATCTGCAAACATAATTCCATCATCAACAGGAGCTGCAAAAGCAGTTGGAAAAGTAATTCCATCATTAAATGGAAAATTAACAGGAATGTCATTCAGAGTTCCAACAGTAGATGTTTCAGTTGTTGACTTAACATGTAACTTAGAAAAACCAACAACATATGAAGAAATATGTGCAGCTGTAAAAAGAGCATCTGAAAACGAATTAAAAGGAATAGTAGAATATACAGATGAACCAGTTGTATCATCAGACTTTTTAAGTGATCCACACACATCAATATTTGATGCAACAGCAGGAATAATGTTAACAGACACATTTGTAAAATTAGTTGCATGGTATGACAACGAATGGGGATATTCAAACAAATTAGTTGACTTAGCATGTTATATGTCTAAAGTAGATCATCAATAATATCTAAAAAAAGGAGATAATTTTAATGAATAAAAAAACAATTAGAGATATTGATTTAAAAGGAAAAAGAGTACTAGTTAGATGTGATTTTAATGTTCCAATGGACGAAAATCAAAATATAACAGATAATAGAAGAATAGTAGCAGCACTACCAACAATCAAATATTTAATAGAACAAGAATGCAAAATAGTATTATGTTCACATTTAGGAAGACCAAAAGGAGAATTCAAAAAAGAATTCTCTCTTGCACCAGTAGCTGCTGAACTATCAAAACAATTAGGACAAGAAGTATTAATGGCAACAGATGTTATTGGAGAAAATGCAAAAACATTAGCTGAAAACTTAAAACCAGGACAAGTAATGTTAATTGAAAATGTCAGATTCCACAAAGAAGAAACAGAAAATGACCCAGAATTTGCAAAACAACTTGCAAATTTTGGAGAAATATTTGTAAATGATGCATTTGGAACAGCACATAGAGCACATGCATCAACAGAAGGAGTATCACATTACTTACCAGCAGTATCAGGATTCTTAATAGAAAAAGAATTAAAATTCTTAGGAGATGCATTAGAAAATCCAGAAAGACCATTTATTTCAATTTTAGGAGGATCAAAAGTATCAGACAAAATTGGAGTAATAGATAGTTTATTAGAAAAAGTAGATGAACTATTAATTGGAGGAGGAATGTCATATACATTCTATAAAGCATTAGGATACTCAGTAGGAAATTCTATATGTGAAGATGACAAAATAGATTTAGCAAAAGAATTAATGGAAAAAGCAAAAGCTAAAAATGTAAAAATGTTATTACCAATAGACAACAAATTAGGAAAAGAATTCTCAGCAAATACTGAAACAATGGTAGTTGATAGAGAATCAATACCAGATGGATGGGAAGGATTAGACATTGGACCAAAAACAATTGAACTTTACACAGAAGAACTAAAAAAAGCAAAAACAGTTATCTGGAATGGAACTGTTGGAGTTGCTGAATTTGATTTATTTGCAGAAGGAACAAATTCTCTAGCAAAAGTTTTATCTGAATTAGATGCAACAACAATAATTGGTGGAGGAGACACTGCAGCTGCAGTACAAAAAGCTGGGTTAGCAGATAAAATGACACATGTATCAACAGGTGGAGGAGCTTCTCTAGAATTCTTAGAAGGTAAAAAATTACCAGGAATTGAATGTTTAATGGATAAATAAAATTTAATTAATATGTTTTTAATAGTTTGAGTATATAATGAAAGGCAGTAAATTTTAAAATGGGAAACACACAATACAAAGTATACGATAAAGATGGAAACTATAAAAAAACAATAGAAAAAACTGAGGAAAAAAACTTAGATGAAACTGATTGGCTTAATGGCGTTACATGCTTTGTTATTAATGAAAAAGGAGAAGTCCTTATAGAAGTAAGAGCTAATAAAGGACTTACTCCTGGAAAAAATGATTTGTGTTCAGGCCACTTAGATAATGACGAAACTGAAACTCAAGCTATGATAAGGGAACTAAAAGAGGAGCTTGGAATTGGAGTAGAAGAATCAATGAATGTTGTAAAACTAACTCCTAAAGGAGTTCCTCTTGGTTTCGAAAGCTCTAATAAAATAAAAAATTTCTTTATAACTTTTTTTTGTCTAAAAAGAAATTCATCAGAAGTTACAATCCAAAAAGAGGAAATAAATAGATATGTATGGCTTCCTTTAGAAGAAACATTTAAATTATTAAAAAGTGGAAGAACAAAATTTCCTAAAAACTTTGATTATGAAGAAATATTCGAAAAAGTTAGAAATATTTATTATAATATAAACAAGCAAAATATTCAAAGAGAGGATTAAATATGATAGTAACATTATCAGGAATAACTGGAACAGGAAAATCCTTTTTTAAAAATGCAATATCAAAAGAACTAGGATTTGAAAATTTAGCAATAGTAACAACAAGAGCAAAGCGAGAAAATGAAATAAATGGAATAGACAAAGAATTTGTCACAAATGACAAATTTGAAGAAATGGTCAAAAACAATGAAATTGTAGTTAATTTTGAATTTCTTGGAGCAAAATATGGATATAGAAAAGAAAAATTAGAATCTTATGAAAATCAAGTTACAGAAGTCCATTACAATACAATATATGAATTCAAAAAAAATGCTAAAGAGGTATTTTCAATCTATATAATTCCAAAAGAAGTTGAAAGAGCAAAACAGGAATTAAAAAAAAGAAATTTACCAATTCAAGTAGAGAAAAATCGATTACAAGAAATAGAAGAACATATTAAAGAATATCAAAACAATAAAGAACTACAAAAACAATTTGATTATGTATTTATAAATGACTATACCGAAAAATCAAAAGAAGCTTTATTACAGATAATTAGAAAAAAAATAATGCTTTATGCTTAGAGAGGATGTGTTAAAAATGAGAAGGAAAGTAATTGCTGGAAACTGGAAAATGAACATGCTTCCAAATGAAGCAATAAATTTCATACAACAATTAGAACCACTTGTAAAAGATACAAAAAATGAAGTGATTTTATGTGTACCATTTACAGACTTATTTTATGCACTTTTACATGTGCAAGGAACAAATATAAAAATTGGTGCTCAAAACATGCATTGGGAAGAAAAAGGTGCATTTACTGGAGAAGTATCTGCACAAATGTTAAAATCAATAGGAACAGAATATGTTATAATAGGACATTCTGAAAGAAGACAATATTTTGCAGAAACAGATGAAACAGTTAATAAAAAAGTCAAATCAGCACTTGCAGTTGGTCTAAAACCAATAGTTTGTGTTGGAGAAACATTAGAGCAAAGAGAAAATGGTAAAACAGAAGAGATTGTTACAAATCAAGTAGAAAAAGCATTTGAAGGAGTTAATTCTAAAGATTTAGAGCATATAATTATAGCATATGAACCTATATGGGCAATTGGAACAGGAAAAACAGCAACAAAAGAAGAAGCAAATGAAACAATTGCACAAATAAGAAAAAAAATTGCAGAAATGTATGGACAGACTGAAGCAGATGGAGTTATAATACAATATGGTGGAAGTGTAAAATCATCAAATGCAAAAGAACTATTTGAAATGTCAGATATAGATGGAGGCCTTGTAGGAGGAGCAAGTTTAAAAGCTGACGAATTTGCCAAAATAGTAAATTATGACAAGTAGAGATTAAGAAAGGGATGAAAATGATGGAGAAAAAACCAGTAATGCTAATGATATTAGATGGTTTTGGTATAAATGAAAATACAGATGGAAATGCAGTAAAACTTGCCAAAACACCTAATATAGATAAACTAATGAAAAAATATCCAAATACAATAATGTATACAAGTGGATTACAGGTTGGACTACCAGAAGGGCAAATGGGAAATTCAGAAGTAGGACACACAAACATAGGAGCTGGAAGAATTGTTTACCAAGAATTAACCAAAATAACAAAATCTATTGAAGACGGAGACTTTTTTGCTATTCCTGAATTTATAGAAGCAATAGAAAATTGCAAAAAACATAATTCTAAATTACACATATTAGGATTATTATCAGATGGAGGAGTTCATAGTCATATAAGACATTTATATGGACTACTAGAAATGGCAAAAAGAAGAGATTTTGAAAATGTATATGTTCATTGCTTTCTAGATGGAAGAGATACACCTCCTGCATCAGCAGAAGGATATATTGCACAACTAGAAGACAAAATGAAAGAAAAAAATGTTGGAAAAATAGCAAGTATATCGGGAAGATATTATGCTATGGATAGAGACAAGAGATGGGACAGAATAAAAAAATGTTATGATGCATTAGTAAAAGGAGAAGGAAACAAAGCAACATCTGCAACAATAGCAATTGAAAATTCCTACCAAAAAGAAGTGTTTGATGAATTTGTTGAACCAACAGTAATAGTAAACAATGACACACCAATTGCAAAAATTGAAGATAATGATTCAGTAATTTTCTTTAACTTTAGACCTGATAGAGCAAGAGAAATTACAAGAGCCATTGTTGATCCAAACTTTAGTGAATTTGAAACAGAAAAAATAAAAACATATTTTGTATGTTTTACAAGTTATGATGAAACAATGCCAAATGTTCAAATAGCATTTAAAAAAGAACCATTAGTTAATACATTTGGAGAAGTTATAAGCAAACATAACTTAACACAATTAAGAATTGCAGAAACAGAAAAATATGCACATGTTACATTTTTCTTTAATGGAGGAGAAGAAAAACAATATCCAGGAGAAGATAGAATATTAGTACCATCACCAAAAGTTGCAACATATGATTTACAACCAGAAATGAGTGCATATATTGTAACAGAAAAAGTTGTAGAAGCAATAAATGCAGACAAATATGATGCTATTATATTAAACTATGCAAATCCTGATATGGTTGGACACACTGGAAGTTTACCAGCGGCAATTAAAGCTGTAGAAACAATAGATGAATGTGTTCAAAAAGTTGTAGATGCAATACTAGAACATGATGGAACACTTATTATAACAGCAGACCATGGAAACTGCGAACAAATGATAGATTATAAAACAGGAGAACCACACACAGCTCATACAACAAATCCAGTTCCATTAATACTTGTAACAAAAGACGAAAGCTTAAAAGTTAAATCTGGAAAATTAGCAGATTTAGCTCCAACTATGTTAGAGATATTAGGAATTGAAAAACCAAAAGAAATGACAGGTGAAAGCATTTTAGAAAAATAGGTAAATTGCAGTTAAAATATCTGTTATAAATTAAGGATGGATAAAAGTGATTAATAATACAAAAAAAATCAAAGAAATATATGAAAATATACAAAAAAAACTCTTTAATATAGTTCCAGGAAAATGGGATGAATTACATTTATATTCATCAATAATAGAAAAACTTGGTAAAATACAAATTGGTGAAATGTACTTTTATTTTATGCCAAAAGGAATTTTAAAAAGGAAATATATTAATGTATATGAAATCCCAAACAGATATAATATTGAAGAAGAGGAATATTTAAAATTAGTAGAATTATTATATGATGACATAAAAAAGCTTAGAGAAGAATTTAAAAAAACAGGTCAAAAAGTATGGTCTAATTTAACAATTTCAATAAAAAATGATAGAATAACTTATGATTTCAATTATGATAATCTATTAGGAGGTCAAGAAGAATATTTTGACCATCACATATATTGGAGAAAAAAATATTTAGACATTGAACCATGTGGAAAAAAAGAAAAAAGAGCATATAAAAATTATTGCGATAATTTTAATGAAAATACATCCAAATCAGAAAAATATATTACTGGAATATATTTAAAAAGACAAGTCAATGTTGTAAAATATGATACAACAGATATTGGCAAAAAAGAAAGAGTAGATTATATTGTAGAGCAAGAAGAAAACAAGAAAATTGTTAATCAAATTTTAAGTCAGAAAATTTAAAAAAAGGAGTAATTTTTATGAAAGAATATTTAGAAATTGAAAGCGTAGAAGCTTTAGAAGTATTAGATTCAAGAGGAAATCCAACTGTACAAGTTGAAGTAACAACATTTGATGGATCACATGGAGTAGCAATGGTTCCATCTGGAGCATCAACAGGAAGCTTTGAAGCTGTTGAATTAAGAGATGGAGATAAATCAAGATATTTAGGAAAAGGTGTATTAAAAGCTGTTGAAAATGTTAATAGCATAATAGCACCAAAACTAGAAGGAATGAATGTTTATGATCAAGTAGCAATAGACAAAATGCTAATTGAATTAGACGGAACAGAAAACAAGAGTGTATTAGGAGCAAATGCTACATTAGGAGTATCACTTGCATGTGCTAAAGCTGCAGCTGCATCTTTAGGAATGGAATTATACAACTACATTGGTGGACCAAATGCAAAAGTTATGCCAGTTCCAATGATGAACATCATGAATGGTGGAAAACATGCAGACTCAACACTAAGTGTACAAGAATTTATGATTATGCCAGTTGGAGCAAAATCATTTACAGAATGTTTACGTATGTGTGCTGAAATTTATCACAACTTAAAATCTGTTTTAAAATCAAAAGGATTAGGAACAGGAGTTGGAGATGAAGGTGGATTTGCACCAAATGTAAAAGACGAAGATGAAGCACTTCAATTAATAATGGAAGCAATTCAAAAAGCTGGATATAAACCAGGAGAAGAAGTAGCATTAGCATTAGACGTTGCAGCTACAGAATTATATGATGAAGCTAAGAAAATAGGAAAAGAAGGACAATATCACTTCTGGAAAATAGGAGTAACAAAAACAGAAGAAGAAATGATAGACTTCTTAGAAGACCTAGTAAACAGATATCCAATCATTTCAATTGAAGACGGACTAGCAGAAGAAGACTGGGAAGGATGGAAAAAACTAACAGATAGATTAGGATCAAGAATCCAATTAGTAGGAGATGACCTATTTGTTACAAACATGAAGAGACTACAAAAAGGAATCGATTTAGGAGTAGCAAATAGCATATTAATAAAATTAAACCAAATAGGAACACTAACAGAAACATTAGATGCAATAGAATTAGCTAACAAACATGGAATGACAGCAGTAGTATCACACAGAAGTGGTGAAACAGAAGACACAACACTAGCAGATGTTGCAGTAGCAACAAATGCAGGACAAATAAAAACTGGAGCACCATGTAGAACAGATAGAGTTGCAAAATATAACAGATTATTAAACATCGAACATCAATTAGGAGAAGTTGCACAATATCCAGGAAGAAAAGCAATTGTAAAATAAATATAAAAGTACCGGTAAAAATGCCGGTCTTTTTTTGTGTGGGTGGGTAAAAAAGTGCCGGTTCTTTTTTTTCCCTTGACTATTTTTGGGGGAATGAATATAATATTTATATAAAAAAGCATTATAGGAGGGAGCTAAATGGAACAATTAACTGGCAACCAAATCAATTATATAATACAAAAGTTAATGGAATTAAATGACGGACTAACTTTAAGTGATTTAAATGAACTAAGTTTATATATAGGAATAGAAGAAATTGACCCAATAGAATATTCAACTAGTAATAATTCTAACTATGTATTAACAAATCAATTTAAAAAAATATTAAATGAAATTGGTCAAAAAGTACAAGACCTTGATCCCAATAAAATATATGATATATTAAAAAATATAGATTATTATTATATTGATGATTTTTTCACATTAATGAATGATGAAACAAAAGAAAAAATCTTAAATACACCAGTTAATTATTTTTTAAGACTCAAATTAATAACTAGTATACAAAATGATGACAAAAAAATGAAATTAATTGATCCTCAATTAGACTCACCTGCTAAAGTAACAATAGTAAATTCCATAAAAGATGAAGAAAAAAGAATTCAAGCAATAAAAAAATTAGAAGAACCTGAGCAAAGTGCTCTAGTAAAAGGTTTAAAAAGTGACGAAAATAAGATTAAAGTAATAAAACTTCTAAAAAGTAATGAATATAAAGCTAGAGCAATAAGTTATTTAAATGATGACAACACAAAACTAGAAATGTTGCAACAAATACCTAAAGAATTTCAAAAAATAATAATAAAAACCATAAAAGATGATTTTATAAAAAAATCACTAATAGACAAAATAGAAAACATAGAAGAAAAAAAAGAAATAATAAAAACATTAAAAAGTGATAAATTAAAACTCCAATATATTGAAGAACTTAATATTCCAGTTGACGAAATAATAAATTTTATATCTTCTGAAGAAATACTACTTGAACTAATACAAAAAAACAACTTATCAGAAACAGAAATATATAATCTTGTAATGAACAAATTTAAAAAAGATGAAAATAAAATAGAAGCACTAGAAAAAATACAAAATGAAGAATTAAAATTAAAAATCATTCTATCAATAAAAGATGACAATAAAAAACTACAACTATTAAAAGATATAAAAGACGAAATAACAAAAATTGAAGTTATTCAAACACTTGAAGAAGATGAAAACAAATTAAAAGCGATGCTACAAATTCAAGATAGAAAACTATCAATAAATATTAGAAAATCATTAAAATTAGAAGCAATACAAAAATATAGAAAAGAAATATTAGAATATGAAGGAATAACAGAAGATGTAGAACAAAAAATCCAAATATTACAAGAAATAGAAAAGAAAAACTCAGAACTATATAGTACAATAGACTTCAATATGTTAGATAAAGAGATAATAACATCATTTAACAAAGAACAATTTGAACAACTAATATGTTATCCAGATGTAGAAAGAAACATAATTGAACTAAAAAAAGACAATAAAAGATGGAAAATATTCCAAAAAATATTTAACACTATTTCAAAAGACGCAGAAAATTGGGACATTAAATTAAGTAGAATATTAGACCAATTAAACTCAAAAGAATATCAAGAACTAATTGGAAATATATCAGAACATGAAGTAGACATAGAAAAATTAATAAAAGTAATGCAATCACCCAATTATTTTGGAATAAAGACAGTTAAAGACCTAGAAAATTATTCACAAATCAAAAAAGAGATATGTGACAAAATAATGAATGATGACATAGACTCTCTTGATGAAGAAACACTTATTCAAATTTTACAGATGAACGATTTAGACCAAATAAGATTTGCAATTTTGCAAAAGCTATATGGACAAGACTTAGAAAGCACAAAAAAGATTATAGAAAAATATGGACAAGACATAGAAACATTAGACCAAAACTCAGATGAAGTAATTTATGTTAAAGCATTAAAAAAAATTATGGCAGCAAATGACATAAATTTATTAAAGAAATACTATTCAGTAGATAGAGGACTTGAAGAAGGATTAATAGACCTTGTTGCCATTGAAAATAAACTAAAACATGACTATGGAAAGCAATTTAATAAAAATTTATTACAACCACAAGATTTAGAAAAAGGAGAAATAGAAGGAACACTAAAAGTTGGCACCAATTTTAGAATGATAATAACATCAGTTGCACCATATGTAAAAAGCATACCAAAAAACTTTGCAGAAGACTGGAACAGAAACAATATAAAATCTAGAGGATTTTGCTGTAGTTATATAACAAATGATATGATAGGAACAGCAAAAATACCACATTTATGTTATGGATTTTCACAAATGTCAGAAGATGCACTACTATTATCGGGTCCAACAGACATATTCTCAAGCACCAAATATTTAGAAGCAAAAGCAAGATCAAATGAAATATACTATTCGCCAGAAAATCAAATAAATAACACAGAATTTATGGGAATTGGAGCAACATATAATGAAATGGTATTTAAAAGAGAGCAAGAAGGACAGAGAAAGCAGCCAGACTACATAATAGTTTTCAAAGAAAATGGAAGAATTCCAAATATGCAAAAAGCAATTAAAGCTCAAGAACAATGGAAAGAATATGGTTTATACTTGCCAATAATAATAGTAGATAAAGACGAATGTGCAAAAGCAAATAAAGCAGAAATAGAAAATATGATAAAAAACTGCGAAAGCTTAGAAGATTATAAAAAAATACTTAATAAAATAAACAATAATTGTAAATGGAGAGAAGGCTTTGAACAATATAAAGAACAACTCGAAACACTAAAGAAAACAAAAGAGTTTATGAAAAAATGCTATGACAAAACAAGTGCAGTACAAAGACATAAAGTTAGCAATAAAATTACAATTAGAAACAATCAGTCACAAAATCAAATAAAGAAAAAAGATGATGAGCAGAAGTAATTAAAAAGAATGGAGAAATTTGTAATGGATGATAAGAACAAAGAACAAGAAATTATAAAAAGATATGGAGAAATTTCAAAAAAAGTTTTAGAAATAGACAAAGAAGATAAAAATAAAATCTCAAAAAGTTCCAAATCAAATTTTGTTAAAAACAATTGACAATTAAAAAAGATAAATATATAATTAAAAAGAATAAATTATAAAAAATGTAGAAAAAACACAAAATTAAGATAAAAATGGAGGACAACAAATGAAAATAAACACAAACCTTGAAACCCTTGTGGCTGTACACACACACACACACACACACAGATGTTCAGTTAGAAAATAAAAATGCCCAAAA
>ERZ1643249.3488-NODE-3488-length-13820-cov-3.608209_pt1 | contig 13820 bp, 19 predicted proteins | sample MGYA00579263_ERZ1643249 | MGnify/ENA primary metagenome ERZ1643249 (study PRJEB29033, sample SAMEA4952264) | chicken gut metagenome | biome: Broiler Chicken; feature: Gastrointestinal Tract; material: Caecum | place: Ireland | collected 2018 | study: Broiler...
ACCCAAGCGTTAAGAAGAATGGCACTTGGGTTTTGTTTTAAAGTTAATTCATGTAAAGATGATTTAGTCGACGGACGCCCTCACTCGGCATTATCATCTTAAAGGGAGTCGTGAAAAACTTTCAACTAACACAAGGAAAGAATTAAAATTAAAGCGTTTTCTATCTATTTTTCTCCATTTTGTGCAATAATAAACTTGTTGATTGATACTCTGTGAATCATAAAAGGAGATCTTAGTATGGTTGAAGAACAAAAAGTCGCTGTTATTACTGGTAGTAGTCGTGGCATTGGTAAAGGAATTGCCGAACAACTCGGTAAAGATGGCTATGCAATGGTTATTAATGGCTACCATAAAGACGAAACCGATAAAACTACTAAGGAATTAGCTGATAAGGGATTTAAGGTTGTTTCTGCGCCAGGTGATGTTTCCAAGAAGAGTACTCACGAAATGCTTGTTAAGACAGCCGTTGATAATTTTGGTCGTCTTGATACTTACATTAATAATGCAGGGATTGCTCAAATTGGCAACTTACTTGACGAATCTGCAGAAGACTTCCATAAGATCTATGCAACAAATGTTGACAGTGTTCTCTTTGGCATTCAAGCAGCTGCCGAACAATTTAAGAAGCAAGATGATGGCGATAAAATTCGTAAGATTATCAACGCTTCAAGTATTGCTGGACATATCGGTTATGAACAACTCGGTGCCTACTCTTCAACTAAGTTTGCTATCCGTGGCTTAACTCAAGTTGCTGCTAAAGAATTAGCTAAGTTCAACATCACCGTTAATGCCTATTGCCCTGGTATCGTTGGTACTGATATGTGGGACTTCATTGATGAAAAAATGGTGGAAGAAAACGGCGGTGAAAAAGGTCAATACCTAAAGGCTGCCATTGACGGAATCGCCCTTGGTCGTGTTGAGCACCCATCAGATGTTGCCAACTTTGTATCTTACCTTGCTTCAGCCAAGTCCGACTACATGACCGGTCAAGCAGTCCAAATCGACGGTGGGGTTCAATTTATTTAATTAAGTTTTACGGATGCGTCTCCATAGAATTTTAAATATTACAATAGCGGCTTGATTACAGAATTTTTCTGTGATCAAGCCACTTTCTATTTGTATAAGCACGATTTAAAATTTAATTACTACTAATTCCGAAACTCCTTCGTAGATCCCAAATAATTAGAATCAATCCCTAACCATTTTTCATTAATTTTTCGAAGAGTCCCGTCTTTTTGCAAAACACCAAGAGCATAATTAATCTTTCTTACTAATGTGCGATCACCTTTTCGCATCCCCACAGCAACCCGATCCTGAGGAAAAACATCACCACCAATGAGCTTATATTGGTTAGTCTTAGCTAAATTTTTCGCATAATAACCAGCATAAATCGTTCCGGCAAGAACTCCTTGTGTCCGTCCTGCTTTTAAATCCATAAAGGCAGAGTTGTTATCCTGATAGATGATTGGCGACCCGCTAATATACCTTTTTAGCAACTGTGGGTACTTATTGAAGTCAGTAAAAGCTGTCGAGCCTTCTTGAAGACCAAGCTTTTTCCCCTGCATATCCTTGAAGCTATTAATTCCCGAGTTCTTCTTAACAACCAGTGACTGTCCAGAACGTTCGTAAACCCGGCTAAAGGCTTCCTTTTTCTGCCGTTCTGGAGTTGCGGTATAGCCATTCCAAATCACATCAATTGTTCCATTCTTTAATTCGGTTTCTTTCATTGACCAGTCGATTGATTGAAAGTTAGCCTTTAACCCGAGCACTTTGCAGACTGCTCGTGAAAGATCAACGTCATAGCCAACTAGTTTCCCGTTTTTCTGGCGAAAGTCCATTGGCACAAAGCTATCATCAACCCCGATATTGAGCTGGCCTGATTTCTTAATCCGTGACCATTGATCAACGTGATTAGTACGGTAATTAGGGTTAGCGGACTTTTTGCAGCCAGCAATTGGTAATAAAGCAATCATTATGGCTAATGTAATTAGTGCGCGAATAAATCGTTGTGTTCTCATGACTATTTCCCTCCTAAATAAAAAAAGCCCTCCAAAGCATCATTGCTTTAGAGGACGCGAATGCGCGGTTCCACCCCACTTTTCGATTACCTCACGATAACCGACTCACTAAGTTCGTTGATTAAACAAAAAACGCCTTCGCTACCACATTAATGGTAACGAGGGCGTTGCCGCGGTCCCACCTCGTCATTACTGCTTTTTCACAAAAACAGCCTTACTAAGTTCAATCAATAAACTCTTGGCGATAACGGGCTCCCCGGTCATTCCTACTCATTTCAGAAATTCAACTAGCAGATGTGTTTCCTAGAGTCATTTGGTTAGCATTCCATCAATCGCTAACTCTCTAAACAAATTTTCCTAGTACTAATTCTGTTGATCGTTTTTAAATATTAATTATTACTATAGTCTGATTTCTTATAAAGTCAATAAAATTATTAAAATTAAATTAGAAATTTTTCAGCAATCTTTTGATAAATCGTCGGTGCCTGTAGAAAATCATCAACTAAAAGGTGTTCATTAATCTGGTGAGATTGGCGATCATCCCCTGGCCCATACTCAACAAACGAAAACGGCCTTTCAGCTAACGAATACCGAGAAGCATCGGTTGCCCCGTGAGAAACAATCACTTTTGGCTTACTTCCCTTGGTAGCCGCAACCGCATCACTAACAAGATTGATGAACGGATCATGCGGATCAGTTACGACTGGCGCAAAGCTAGCAACTACTTTAAGGCGTAGCTGGGCACCCTGCTTATTCAGCTGATCAATAATCTTTTGCAATCGTGCTTGCGTCTCTTCATTATCACATTCAGGAACTGTCCGCACATTTCCCTTCAAGTAAGCATAATCCGGAATCGAATTTAACTGCTCACCACCGTGGAAGACAGTTACCGAGTGAATCACCTTACCAAGAACGGGACTCGGTTGAGCATCAGCAAAGGCAGTTCGTTCACCATCAATAAATCGTGCCAAGTTTGCTACCGCGTTAATGCCTAAATCAGGACGTGAACTGTGCGCCGTCTTACCAAATGATTCAATTTCATAATCAAACGAACCACAGTGAGCATACTCAAGCTGGTTTGAGCTTGCCTCACCCATGACCATGGCATCCAAATCATCAGCGTATCCTTTTTGCGTTAACAGCATCGACCCCTGACCACCAACTTCTTCATCAACCGAAAGGAGCAAACGAACTTTACCATGTTTGGGCAGTCCTGCTTCCTTCATTTGAATTAAGCTAATGACCATCGCTGTTAGACCGCCTTTCATGTCCACCGAGCCACGACCGTAAATATTACCATTGACGATTTCTCCTGAGAAAGGCGGGTATTTCCATTTTGCTGGATCACCGGTTGCTACCGTATCCATGTGACCTGCAAAAGCCAGCACTTTTCCCGGTTGATTAACGATCTCAGCTACTAAGCATGTCCGATTATCCGCAAACTTAACCAATTGACTATCAATATGATGTTGTGCAAGCACCTCTTTCAAATATTCGGCCAAAGGTTGTTCATTGCCATTAACGGTATTAAACTGAATTACCTTTTGTAATAAGGCAATTTTTGCTTGGTCATCCATCTTCCCACTCCTTTCTCATTAATTTTTAATATTAAACACTGTACTCTTAATTAATGGGTTTGTAAAGTGTGAGCAATTTTCTTTTTTACAAGGAATCCCAAAATAGCGAGTTTAATCGTTATCTTGGATAAAATATCATCTTCTATTTCATACAAAAATTAAAAAGTGATGATTTGATGTACAAAAAAAGAGAACCCTTATGTATCAAGGGTTCTCTTTGCTGCTTAAGGAGAGTACAGGATTATAATTTGTTGATATATCAACGTTTACGGCGCTTTTTTCCGCACTTTTTCCGCAAATTTTACAATTCTGCTAATTTGTCGATTATCAAAGTTTCATTTTTAGCCTTATATTCCTCAATCAAATAAGAATAAGCGTTTAAAGTAACTGTTATATTTGAATGTCCTAATCGTTTACTAATTGCGTATATATCAACACCCTTGCCAAGTAGATAGGCTACATGAACATGTCGCAAGGAATGAAAGTGGAAACCTTGCTTTTTAATACCACACTCTTTCATAATAGAGCGTAGACACTTGTTAAGAGCAGGACTTGTCGGAATTGTCCCTAATACATTTTGAAATACCATTGTTGTACGATTAGCCTTTAATTCAGCTAAGTAATTAAGTAACTGACGATTAACTTTAATCACACGGTTACTTGATTCAGTCTTAGTTGTCTTAAAGGCTTTTTTCGTATCGTCCCATGACTTATTAACTGCAATCGTAGCATGTAAAAAGTCTATATCTTTCCAAGTAAGCGCCTGTATTTCACTCTTTCGCATCCCTGTATAAATTGCAGTAAGTATCATGTAACGGCTGGTATTATAGGGATTCAAATTCTTAACTAGTTCATTGGTTAAGGCTTGCAGTTCTTTAACGGTTAAGTATTCGACTTTTCGTTTACTCGACCTGTTAAAGACTAGTTGAACGTTATGAGTGAAGTCTTTTGTCAAAATATCATCATCGATCGCATAACTAACCATTGCCCTAACAGCACCGTTTAACTTTGATACTGAACTAGCACCGTGATTCTTACCGTACCAGTTAATGAACTGCTGATAGTCTGAACGCCTTATCGTTGCAAGCTCTCTATTTTTGAAGTAACTCGCTATTGTCTTACTGAACGTTTTATAACGGCTCTTTGATATATCTGATAATGAACTCTCTTTCTTATAAATCGTGTACCATCGCTCGTAATAATCACTAAAAGAAATATGTTGTAGGTCTAAATTGACTTGCTCTAATTCCTTTTCTAGCTTATCAGCTTTAGTCAATGCTTCACGCTTCAGCTTAAAACAGCCAACTGATTTTTGGTGTCGCTTCCCGTTTTGGTCTCTGTATTCTGCTATTCCGTAATAGCCCTTTTTAGCTTTTTTCGCATAACTCATAAAATTACCTCTTTCTTTTCGCACAGCTTGCCAACGTGGAATTTGAGAGGTTGTTATTTTATGTATTGAGTTGTTCAAATGGCTAGTTGGTGCAACGAGAAGTACATAAGCATGGTACTAATTAGCACCATAACAGTTACCTAGTAGTGGGCTTGTTAATGCACCTAAAAGTAGTGTTATTAGTGGTGTTATTAGTAGCAATAATAGTGGTGTTATTAGTAGCGTTAAATTTTTGACGCTTTTAACATCCCCAGTAAAGGGGCGAACTCGGTCAATTTGATTGACCAACTTTGAAGTGGGATTAACCCACTTTGAAACACCATCCCCCCTACCCGTTAACCTAAAATAACTCGGATTTTTTCAAAGCCGGCTTGTTCTATGTGATGCGCTCAATTTGGTTCTCACGGGGCGGGGGATGCTTCTAAATCAATCTGGTGGATATAGAAACTATATTCAGCTATCTAACAGCTTATGGAAGTACGTTACACAGTATTTCTATAACAATATTTGAGATGGTATCGAATATAGTAATAATAAGATTTTTCATGTTTTATCCTTGTAGTTTTTAACGTCAATCATGCTTAGACGTAGGATTACTATTTTTGTTGTCCTTTATTTTTTGAAGTTCATTTAAATATTCCTGCTTTATTTTTGACAGCTTATCCAATGCGTCTAATTGCCAATCAACTAATTTACTTTGATAGATTGTATCTAATATTTGCTCATCGGGCAGTTTAGACGTGAAATCCTTTTTATCATTTTTAACTTCCTCAATGGTTTTTTCACTATATCCCATAGAGGAAGGCATCCATTTTTCTATTCCATCTTGAAAAAGTCTAGTTAATCCTAAAAATGAGGAACCAACACGATTAGTAGAAGAACGAAACCATAATTTTAGCTCACTAAGGATTTCAATATCATTTTCATACTTTAAAGTAGAACCCAAAAATTTAGCTATTTCGGAATAATTGTTATTAATCGCATCTCTTATAAAAGATAGCTCTCCCTCATGGTAGAAATCTCCTAGCTTATTATTAGGTACTCCAATTGGAAAGCCATTTTCAAAGCGACTATAATCTGTTGATACTTTTAAATAATGCTCAAGATCACTATAAATTATTGAATCTTCTTTATCCCAATCATTAATTACCAAGTTAATTAGATAGTTCTTTAGAGAGCCATACTTTAAAAAACCAACACTAACACCAAAATAACTTGATAATTTAGCTAAATAATCAGGACGAGGTAAAGTTATACCTTTTTCCCATGTATTGACGGTACTTTTTCCACCAGCTCCGATATTATTAGCCAGTTCTTCCATGCTTATATTTTTTGCAATTCGTAAACTATGAATCCGTTTACCAATTTCTTTTTTATTCTCTTTCAATAACTTTACCTCCTTTTTTAATTACTATCATATTTCAAAGTACGAAAAAAGTACAGTTATTTTAGTTTACATTCTTAATCAATCGTATATAATAGTACATGGAAAGTTCATGTACTTTTCTTTTTTTAACTTTAAAGTGCGGAAAAAGTACTAGGAGGGAAAATTAATGACAGAGTATTTAAGTTACCGTGAGGCAATGAATTATATGGGTTTTAAGACCCAAGACACATTGCGCACGTACATTAAGCAAGGCTTGCCCACTATCCAAGTAGGCAAGTCAAAGCGTATCAGCAAATCTGATATTGATAAGTTCATGGCTGATCATCGTGTCGTAGCAACACAGGACAAATAAGGGGATGAGAAGCATGGATGCAACTATTAAAATGCAACTACCAGAGGACTTGCAAGAAGCAACCAAGAAAATGATCGCTGATTCACTGAATAGCGCATTAAAAGAGCTTGAAATAAAAAATAGCTTCCCACCTTACATGAATAAGACGGAAGCTAGAAAGTATTTACATATTTCATCAAAGACACTACTTGACTGGGAAACACAATATAACGACATCCCTATTATCGTTATTGACGGTATCAAGCGTTATAAACGCACCGATCTAGATGAATGGATGCAACAACATAGATTAAACAAATAACACGGCTTGCCAACGTGGAATGAATGAGAGGGGCTTATTTTATGAAGCTACTAGCAACTATCGACAAACACATATTAGCTTATTGGAACACTACACCAGATGAACGGCTGTGGGCTTATCTTGCAAGCTTGCCCGTTGCTGTTCTGGTATTCGATGCAGTCACACAGTTAATCAAATAAAGGGGATGCTTTACATGAAATTAAGCAAAGATGATAAATCACTCAAGAACGCCTTATTAAACGAAATTGAGGGCAACATTGCAACTCTAAAAGGCAATGCAAAAAGTTACATTAACGGCAAGAAGCAAAGCCCGTTAGCACTGATTACTGAAAGCATTAACGACCTAACAGAACTTAAAAAGCTACTGAAAGGACTGGACTAAATGAAGCACCTAGACAAAGACGAACAAAGAATTTTTGACTTGTTGCCAAAAGGAATTGACCGCCCTAAACCACTAAAGGAATTAGTGAAGCTATCAGGGCTTAAAAGCCGTGAAGTAAGAGGAATTATCTATCGTTTAATCGTATTACATCATGTTCCAATTGGAGCGCAATATAAGCGTCCTAATGGCTACTACATCATTACTAATGATGATGAACGTAAGCAAGCCCTAGCACCGCTTACCTCACAAATAGCGATGATGAGTAAACGGGCGCAGGTAATCGGTAATGTTGAATTAGGGAATGAAGAATAATGTTCAGACAAAATAAAAAAGCCGTTAAATGCTACCCAACGACCAAATTAGTTAGCATTTAACAGCACACTTTGAATAAGTACAACGGCTTCCCGTTGCTTGCTTATTCTACCATGTAACTTTGAATTACGGGGCAATCATCCCCAATAACTGGAGGAATAAGACAATGAATAACGATAATTACAAATTTATTTTAGCAGACGACCACAAAGGAAATAAGGTACTAGCTATTATTAAGGGCAAGCTGTCTACTGAATTAGTAAGTCATGCTAAGACAATTACCGATACCCGTTTTAATGCAGTTGCTGACCAACTTAAAAAGATTATTGATTCAGCAAGCGTTATTGAAAAGGACAGTGAATAGTCATGCAATTAGTGACCCTTACCGCCCCAGACGGACACCGTGAACGTTGGGACATGAAAACTACTTACCTCGCCTTGTTGTCGTGGTATTCATATCTCAAAGACACGGACAACGCCAAAGAACCAACTAAGATCGCTAAGCAGATTGGTAAGTTCGTTGGGGATGATATTAAACAGGTGCATATGTACCTAGTTTATCTTGACGGCTTCAACGGTGATCTATATTCCAAACTGTCGCTATTAGCTCACAACAGCAATAAAAGCACCGTGCAACTGTATTTTGTGATGAAATCAATTAACAACACTGACTATTTACCCCACAACAAGGAACACGAACCAGAGCGACAGCAACTAATCAATCGCATTAAGCAAGTAACACACAATGACCCAGAAACACTTAGACGGCTCACAGAGCTAACTAAATTATTTGTAGATGGTCAATTACATTACAGCAAATTAAAGGGGATGAAATAGCATTGAACAAATTACAGAGCGCAATTGAATACGCCCAAAAAGGCTTTTATGTTTTACCAACACAAGGCAAGCGACCATTGATTAAGTTTGCTAACACCCCACCACTTACAGTTGAACAAGTTAAGTATTACTGGAGCAAGTACCCAGACGCTAACATCGCATTAAGAACTGTTGACTTTTTTGTGTTAGACATAGACACAAAAGAAGCACATGGAAAAGACGGTATGAAGTCTTACAAAGCTCTAAAAAATACAGGTTTAATTGCCCCCACCCTAGCACAATTAACGGCAAGCGGTGGAAATCAATTGTTTTACAAAAAGCCTAAAAACATCCCCGTTAATCAAGTTATTGGATTGAAGCAAGGGATAGACATTAAAGCGCACATTAATAACTATGTTATCGTTCCACCCTCTACCACATCAAAAGGTAGTTACCAATGGCTCAACAAATTACCAATGAGAGAGCCAAAAACAGAGTTAGTTAAGTTTATTAACAAACACCATCCCCTCAACAATCATAAGAACGACTGGAGCAAACACCATACGGGCAAAAAGTGGACGGGAATTGTGTTAAATAACTTAGTTAAGGGCGCACCAGAGGGACAAAGAAACGATTTTATGACCCGTATTTGTGGGCAAATGATACACGCTGGAGCGGACGACAACACTGTTTGGTTATTGCTTCAATATGCTAACTCTTTCAACTCCCCACCATTGGAGAATAAAGAACTTGAAAAAATATTATCTAGCATAATCAGAGAGGAGATCGGTAAATCTTGAAAAACAGAGCATTGGCAACAAATAACCCAGCTTCTCAAGGCTTACAAGCCCTATTTAGAGAACATAAGGAAGCAAAAGAAAAGCACAGTCAAGATCGAACCATTAAAAGTAACCATGATTTACTCAATCTCTTAAAAGAAACGGGTAAAAATTGGCGAGAAAAAAACAAAGAAGTTAAAAAGAAAAACGGGCAAGAGGTAGAAATTGTACATCATGTTCCAGCCCGTTCTATTGCTTACATGTTAGAAAAGCATTTGAAAACTGCAGTTATTGGAGATAGCGCAAAAGACGTAGAAAACGCCCCATTATCTTTCTATGATTTAGACACTGGACTTTATACCAACAGCGATCGATTGCTTGATAGTTTCATCTTAGCTGTTGACGATACCACTAACTCACGTGATAGAAAAGACATTCGAGAATGGTTAAGAATCGAAGCACCCACCAAGTCTATTAATAAGAATATCAACCTTGTTCCCGTTGGCAATGGCATATTCGATAAGGAAAATAAAAAGTTGCTACCATTTAGCCCCAGATATGTTTTTACTAGCAAAGTTGCTACAAAACACGTAAATCAGGACATTCCCGAACCCTCTTTCAATGGCTGGACATTCAGCAAGTGGATTGAAGAATTATCAAATGGTGACGAAGATAAAACCACACTCTTATGGCAAATGATAGCTAGTGTTATTCAGAATAGACGGACTAGCAACGTTTTATTTTGTTTGATTGACAATGGCGAGGGGCGCACTGGTAAAAGTACATTTGAAGCCTTATTAATGAACCTAGTCGGTAAGAACAACTACACCGCTTTAAAACTAGAGGAATTCGACCACTCTTTTTTGTTAGCGCAAGCCTATGGAGCAAGTTTAATCATGGAGATGATAACGATCCAAAAGGATATATCGACAACGGTAGCACCTTAAAAAGTATTGTCACTAATGAATTGGTATTAATCAATCCAAAAGGACAACGCCCTTTTTCTGCTAAGTTCTACTGTACGATTGTTCAATCAATGAACGGCTTCCCACGATTCAAAGATACATCGGGCGGACTGTACAGACGATTTAGGTTAATTCAGTTTAACCATCAATACCCCGACACCCCAGACGGGCGAAAAGTCAAAGATGAATACGTTAAAGACCAGCGCTTGTTGCAATGGATACTAAAAAAAGCTTTGCAAGTTAATATTGATACCATTATCAACACACAAGAAAGCCAAGAAGCAGTCAATGATTTACAACTGGAGAATGACATCGTTTTATCTTTCGTTAATGAAGTTGTTCCTAACTTAGAAAGTAAACGGGTTCCAATTGCTTTATTATTTGCCCTATTTCGTAAATATGTTGACGACAATAACAGCAAAAATGGCATGACCAGAGCAACTTTTACCAGACGAGTTAAACCATTAATGGAACGTAACGGCTGGAGCTACAAAAATGCTAGACCAGCGGAGTTTTTGAGTGATAGTGACATTAACCAATTAAAATCCACATCTTATTATGATTACAACGATTTTAGAAAGAACGACCATAAAAACCAACGCTGTTTTATTAAAGGATAATGTTACAGTTACACTTTTTGTTACAGATATTTTTAAAAAGTGGAACAGCGAAAAGCGTTGATATATCAATGTTTATTACTATTTGTTACGTTGTTACACTTATATTTAGTAAATTAAGACATAGGAGTAAAAAAATAGGCTATAAATACATCTATGTAAGAACGAACAAAAAAATAAGCGTAACACGTAACAAAATTGCTCAATCACTAGAGCGACAAGGGTTTAGACGTGTTACGCCTAGTGTAACAAGGTGTAACAACGTATTAAACACCAACAAGCAGTACCAACAGGATATTTTTAAACTGTTGGTTGGTGGCATAGTCAGATTGGACACCCCTATAAAAGGGATAACCAGGTACCATGTTCAGATTTTGCACCCTTTAAAAGTAATTGCAGATTAGACAGTCCATAAAAGGGCGGTTAGGGCGCATCCTAAAAAGGACATTCCGACAATTCAGACGCCCTAAAAAAAGGCTTAACCGTGCATTATCCTATTTTGACTTTTCGATTGTGACTATTTGTCCTAATCGGTTATAACAAGTAAAACCGTCTAATAACAGCATCCCCTAATTACTGATATATCAACAATAACAAGGGGATGCTCTTATTTATTCGTCGGAAAAGGAACAGAATTGTAGTTAGTATTTTTTAGTATTTTGTTTCTTAACCGGTGCTAAGATTCAGAACATACGTTTATTTCAAAAAATTGCCCTGTTTTAAAACGACTAGCAGGCAATTAATATAATTAATCATTTAAGAGTTAGAACGGCTTAGACAGCTTTAAAACGAAAATTAGAATACAGAGAAATGGAGTTGATTTAAATGTTTCTTGTATCGTGTCTGTTAATTGGAGCCATTGCATGTAGTTTGGCAAGCCTTTTTGCTGATATTGCGGTTATATGGCTATTTACCCACTACATGAATAATCAATGCAAGGGGGATGATTCTAAATGAGTTGGTATCGTGGTAGATATGTTACAAGTAGGCGCACCCTAGCCCAGTGGATGGCTGAAAGTAAGAAAGATTATCATTTCAGAGTTAAGAACAAAGATAAAGCAGACCCAACCGTCGTTAATTTTGTATTTTCTGAGAACGTCAATAAAGACAGGCGTTTATATACCGCTTGCCGTACGGCTTACAATTGCTATTTAGATTATTGCCAACAACAAACATTAACGCCGTTGAATAATCGTTATTTTAAGAAGAACATGGAACTGTTAGGCTTTGTTTATCAAAAACACCACCGCTTTTATGTTGGTTATTACGGTAACAAGGTAACAACTGCATACAAAAATATTGGAATTGTTAAACGGTAAATGTTCCATATAGTGTCCAATTTATCAAACCGACCTTAGCGTTGATATAACAGCAATCTTAATTAGAAATCATTGCCCAAAATTGCACATTTTCGGGGATGTTTGTAGTTAAAAGAATGCTAACAAATGTTGGTATTTTTAATAATTCGTAGTTAGATTGGAGTTGATTACATGATTCTATTCTTTGATTCCACCTATTGGACGTATGAACTAATCGCAGTTATTGCAGTGATTATCATTGCTTTACTGGTTATTAAGTACAGACAATAGAACCTCACAAAACCTACACTCGTATTTAATTCGTAGTTAATCATTATTGCTTATGAGTGATTAGTTTTAATCGTTGGTATAATCACATTTAGCATCAAAACTGAAAGCAAATAAGAGCAATAATTACCCTTATTTTGCTATCAAAATAGGACATACTAAAAAGCCCCCGTTTTTATTTAACGGGGGTTGGTTTGTTAATATTGCAGGAACGAGCATCGACTTTTTTGCATGATAAATTCTAACAATTATTTTTTTGGAGGTGGTCTGAATGAATGATGAATTAGATAAACTCATTAATGATTCGTTTCAGTAAATAAAGACCACTACCCTAATTAAGGGCGGTGGTCTTTATCATTTGTCTAGGGGGTGCTTAACCATGCTATTAAATTCATTTGATGATTACATGCTTTACACGTTATTAGCTCATTTATTCCATACGTCAATTACTAGCATATATTGGACGGTTAACCTAATTACTAGCCTAATATTAATAGGCGCTATTTTGATACTGTTATTCAAACATTAGCAACAAAAAAGGCACATCAATTAACGATGCACCCTCTACTGGTAATGGTTAAAAGTATTATAACAAAAAAGACACTCCTAATAGAAGCGCCTGGTTTGGTATAAAAATAAAGCAAACTAATTATATTGGAGCGAGTTAACAGTGTCAACCATCCCCACTATTGACGACAAGGAAGCCGTTAAAATTGCTAAGACTTACCTCAAGCAGAACCACGACTACTCACTAATTGCCAAGCGCCTAACCTTTAAGAATGCTAATTACATTACAGCAAAAGATGAAACTACCCATACTATGGCATTATACGAACTAAAAGAACGGGAGAATATCATCAACAGAGTTAAGCAACACGACTTAACCAGTGGATTGATTATTGAGTATCGCTTTATCAAGTCTTATTCAGTTAATCAAACACTGGAGCAATTACAACAGCAAGAAAAGAAAATATCAGAGCGTACACTTCAAAAGAAACAACACGAAGCATTATTACTGGTGTATTCGTTGATACCAGATAAAGACACAAAACTAATCAAATAAAAAAACGCTCCACCATAGGAACGCCTTTAAGATATAAATTAAAGCAAATCAGAATGATTATATCATCCCCCGCCCCTCCATTCATCTCAAAAAGAGCGCACACATTTCAATTGCCTTTCATGTAAGCGACGATTTTAAAAATTTTTAGGTAGGGGGGCTATATTTGCTACTCATTGATATAACTGTACTTAAACCAAGAAAAACAGTTAATTTGTGTCTGTTTTACGGTGCAATTAGTGGGGATGCTTTATCAATAATTCCGACAATTCAGACAC
>ERZ1643249.3489-NODE-3489-length-13819-cov-6.383827_pt1 | contig 13819 bp, 10 predicted proteins | sample MGYA00579263_ERZ1643249 | MGnify/ENA primary metagenome ERZ1643249 (study PRJEB29033, sample SAMEA4952264) | chicken gut metagenome | biome: Broiler Chicken; feature: Gastrointestinal Tract; material: Caecum | place: Ireland | collected 2018 | study: Broiler...
CATTATCATCCACCCGCATAATATTTCTTCTCCGAAACCGCCGTCAATGTGATAAAATAAAGCTGTAACACTTGTCATGGCTTTCATATGGACAGAAAGGAGCATTATGAACAAAACTGTGAATTTCGATCTGACAGGCAAGGTTGCCATTGTTACAGGTGCTTCCAGGGGGCTTGGAATTGAGCTGGCCACTTCCCTGGCGGAGTACGGGGCTGATCTGGCGCTGATGGCCGGCAATGAGGAAAAGATGAAAAAGGCTGCGGCAGATATTGTTGAAAAGACCGGCGTAAAGGTGATTACCGTAAAGGTGAATATTGCAGATGAAGAGAGCGTTCAGAAGGCGGTAGCCGCTGTTATGGATGAGTACGCACGGATTGATATTCTGGTAAATAATGCGGGCATCATCCGTTATGGACGTCCGGAAGAAATTTCTCATAAAGACTGGAGCGAATGTATCGACGTGGATGTTACCGGCACCTGGCTGATGAGTAAGGAAGTCGTAAACGCATCCATGATGGAAAAGGGCGGACGGATTGTCAACATCTGTTCTGTCAACAGCTTCAGCGCCTCTCCGGCGGCAGTCGTATACCATGTCGCAAAGGCGGCGGAGGCGGCGCTCACCAAATCCTGTGCCGCCGCATGGGCAGGACATGGCATCTACGTCAACGGCATTGCTCCCGGGAATATGCAGAATGGTGAAATGGCGCCTGATACCCCGCCGGCAATCCTTGAGAACATCCGCAATAAAGTGCCTCAGAGAAGACTGGGACAATACGGGGATCTCTCCGGCGCTCTGCTGTTTCTGGCCTCCGACGCCAATACCTATACACAGGGAACGATTATCGTCTGTGACGGCGGCCTGATCCTGGAAAGCTTCTGATCCATCAGGTTAAGACAAACGGGCAGCCCTTCTATTTTACGGAGGGCTGTCCGCGTCTGTTTTTCCACTGGTTCCGGCAAACCGTATTTTTCAATCTCACTCCACCCGCAGCCGCTCCACCACGGAATACTTCCGGGCGGCCCTGCAGCTGGCAACGGGGATTCCGATTCCCAGAAGCACGAAGGCGGGCAGGAACAGAAAGACGGGCCAGAGCGTCAAATGCCAGGTAAAAAACCAGATCAGGCTGCCGACTGCCCGGCCAAGAAAGGGGGCTGTTCCCACGATCAGCGCAAGGGCAAGCGCCAGCGCTCCGCAGGTATACAGGAGCCCCTCCAGGGCCAGCATGGTTTTCATCTGACGCCCCGTCATGCCGATGGACTGGAGCACGGCCAGCTCCCTGCGCCTTGACGTAATCCCGGTGAGAATGGCGTTGAAGAAATTCAGCACGCCCACCAGAGCCACGATGAAGCTCAGCGCTCCGCCCAGAAGCAGGAACATGTTCCGAAAACCGTCAAATTCTGCCGCATAGATGGCCTTGCTTTCATAGTCCAGCCAGGGCGCCGTATTTTCCGTATAATCCTGCAGGAAGGCCTCCATGGAAGCATCCGCCGCCTCATCCGTCATGTCGAAGGCGTAATACATCACGCTGTCGGTACCCGTATCCCGGATGAAGGTCTGCGCGTTCAGCACGAACTCATCATCTCCATAATAACGATAGCTGAGCGCCATCGGCACCGTCACCAGCGCCGCTACCGTGTACTCCACATCCCGGTATTTCACTGCGCGGCTGGAGTAAACGATATTTTCCGGCACATCCTCCCAGGAACCGTAAACCTCTCCGGTATCCGGATTATAGTATTCATATTCCTCCACATACCGCAGGGTCACCGTATCCCCCAGCCTGGCCCAGTGGCTGTCCATGATGGGATCGCCGTAATCATCGTCGCGGTATACGGCAGCGACATAATTTCCTCCCGGTTCATAGAGCAAAGACAGATCCCCCTCCAGCACGGTCAGATGATCCAGGGCGAAGGGCTCCATGCCATAAAGCTGGGCGTTGTCCGCAATCCTTCCATCCTCCGTTTTTTCCGACAGACTCACCAGACGATCCAGATTCTCCGGGGTACTCCACCAACCGTTTGCGGTCCGGAAGTATTCCTCGCTGACAAACTCCTGAACGGAGGAGGTTCTTCCATACACCCGTCCCCCGTCCGCGATTCCGCCCTGGGCCCAGGCTGCATCCACAGCCGTTTCGGGCAGGGCCATGTCCTCGTTGAAGGAGTCTCCCCCGGTTTGAAACTGGCCCGCATCCGCCAGAATAAAATCGCTCGCCGTAAAATTGGCAATATACTTATCCATGTCAAAGCTGTTCACAAGAGTCACCGTCACGGTAAACAGCACCACCGCCAGAGACAGGGACAGAATGGTCACCACCGTTTTCCCCCGGCTGCGGCCCAGATTGGCCCGGGCCATGGAGAACAGGGAAACTCTTTTCCCGTTTCGGCCGCCGCCCTTTTTCTCTCCCCGCTGTTTCGGAGACGCGCCCTCCGTGTAGCGCACCGCCTCCACCGGGGAAACCCGTCCCGCCATCCGGCCGGGCCGGTAACAGGAAATCAGCACGGTAAGCAGGGCGAAAATGCCCGAACCAACAAAGATCAGCAGGTTCAGGGAAACCAGAGACACCACGCCGTCCAGCTTCTCCACGATCACGGGAGTGAGGGCTCCGCCCAGCAGCCAGCCCAGGAAAAGTCCCAGCGGGATGCCGCACAGGGAAAGGGCCAGTGCCTGAAAGCGCACAATCCGCCGCAGCTGTCCCGGCGTGGTTCCGATGGTTTTTAACAGGCCGTAAAACCGGATGTCTCCCGCCGCCGATATCTGGAACACGTTATAAATGATCAGATAGCCCGTCAGCAGAATCAGGAGAAGGATTCCCACGACGAGCAGAAGGGTCGTCGGATCCATCCGGCCGGAAAACTGCGCTCCGGTATAGCCCCAGTTGACGCCAATATTGACGTAAGTATCCGGATTGGAAGCATCCTCTGTCTGATATCCTGCGTTTTCCAAAATCTGTTCCAGATCGGATTCGATGGACCGGGCGCCGTTTTCCAGCATCACATCCAGATTCCAGCTTCCCGTCATCTGATCCGATCCCGGCGGCGTCACGTCCGTCTCCTGCAGAATCTCATCCAGGCGGCTTTCCGGGATCAGGATATGATTGGCCACGATCGCCGTATCATACTCCCACCAGCCGCACAGGACAAAGGACTGTGTGGTCTCATGTCCGTCCACCTCAAAGGTCACAGTGAATTCCGTCCCAGGCTCCGGCTCCACGCCGAGAAGCTCCAGCACATGGGTATCCGTCGCCGCCTCGTTCGTTCCTTCCTCCGGCAGCCGTCCCTCCACCGGATCGCAGTACATCCAGTGCGCTTCCTTCGCGTCAGAATAGCTGATTTCCACATGGGACTTGTTGAACGGCACCTCCGTGGGCATGCCCAGAAAACGCCGCACCCCCCATTCCCGGATCAGCGGATCCTCTTTCAGCTCCTCGAACTGCTCTTCGGTCAGATATTTGAAGCCTCCATGGGAAAATCCTCCCGCCTGCCGGAAGTTCGACTGCTGGAAGCCCTCGTTGATGGACATGGCGATGGTGAACAACGATGTGAACAGCATCGCCGTAAGGGCGATCGCCAGAATCGCCACCAGGTTTCTCGTCCGTCCGGCCAGAAGCGTGCGCATCCCCAGACGGCGTATACATTTTCGGTTCGCTACTTTCATACCTGCCTCCATTCCCGAATCCGGAAATTTTCTCCGTTTTTGCCCGGATTATTTTCCGCTCACAATCCGCCCGTCCTCAATGCGGACGATCCGGTCCGCCATCTGCGCGATTTCCTCATTATGGGTAATCATCACCATGGTCTGGGAAAATTTCTGTCCGGCCACCTTCATCAGTCCCAGCACATCCTGACTGGTTCGGGAGTCCAGATTTCCGGTGGGCTCGTCCGCCAGAAGGATGGCGGGCTTTGCCGCCAGCGCCCGCGCGATCGCCACGCGCTGCTGCTGGCCTCCTGACAGCTGATTTGGCCGGCTGTTCCGTTTTTTCTCAAGCCCCAGGACAGCGATGACCTCCTGCAGGTAGTCCTGATCCGGCCTCCGTCCGTCCAGCTCCACGGGCAGAACAATATTTTCATAAACGCTGAGCACCGGAACCAGATTGTAGGACTGGAACACAAACCCGATCTTCCGCCGCCGGAAAATGGTCAGCGCTTCATCCTTCAGGGAAAAAATATCCTTCCCGTCCACCGTCACTCTGCCCGAGGTCGGCCGGTCCAGCCCGCCCAGCATATGCAGCAGGGTGGATTTTCCCGATCCGGAGGTGCCCACAATCGCCACGAATTCTCCATTTTCCACCGCCAGATCCACGCCGTCCAGCGCCCGCACCTGGGTATCGCCGGAACCGTAATATTTTTTCAGGTTTTCCGTCTGTAAGATTGCCATGTTTCCGCCTTTCCGCCGCCGCAGGCGGCATTTTCATAAAAAAAAGCCCGCAGTGCCTTTTCACACTACAGACTTTATCATAGAAATCTTTCCCGGTACTGTCAGAAATGTGACAGAGTTGTCATTTTTCGTACCAAACATTGTGCGCAGAAGATGTACGGTCTTATCTCTTACCGCGGAAGATACAGCGAAAAGGTGCTGCCGTTTCCCGGTTCGCTTTTCACCTTCACATATCCGCCCTGGCCGGAAGCGATCCGGCGGGTCAGATACAGGCCGATTCCCACGCCTTCCGCCTGCCAGGCGGAGGGGGAACGGTAAAAACGGCCGAAAATTTTCGCCTGCTCTTCCTCCGGAATGCCTGGCCCGGTATCCGTCACCTGAATGGCGGAAAACATTTCATATTCTCTCACCTCCACGGTCACGCTGCCGCCGCAGGGTGTGTACTTCACCGCATTGTCCAGCAGGTTGCAGAGAGCCTCTTCCGTCCATTTGGGATCAAAAACTCCGCTTCCCCGCGTATTTTTCACCGCAAGGGAAATGTCCTTTTCAGAAGCCTTTGGTTCGTACTGGGAAACGGCGCGCTCCACCACCGGACTGATCTTCCCCGGCTTCGGATGAAGGGTCAGAAGCCCGGTTTCCAGGCGGGAGGTTTTGACCAGCGCCTCGATCAGGCTCTGCAGCTTTTCCGCCTGGGTCCGGATGGCCCTGACGCACTCTCCCGCCTGCGGTGCGAGCGGCTGTTCCTCCAGCAGTCCGGCGTAAAGCAGCAGATTGGCAACCGGAGTCCTGGTCTGATGGGAGATGTCGGAGATCAGGGTGCTGATCTGCTCCTCCCGTTTCTTCTGTTTTTCCGCAGATACCGAACCGGCGGCCAGATACTGATGCAGCTGGTTTTCCAGCGCGGACAGACGGCTTTCATCAAAGGTTCTCTCTGCAAAGCTTCCGTTCAACGCCGCCTCCAGCATCTCCTCCATCCGCCTGTATGTCCGCGCCATCCGCAGACGGCTCCAGAGGGCGATCCCGATCCCTGTCAGGATGCCCGCTCCCGCAACCAGATATCCAATCATATCTTTCCTCATTCCAGACCGTCCGGCCTCCGGCTCCCACCCGCCTGCCTCTCATCTGCGGCCGCACGCACTCCGCTTCCGGCTGTCTCATCGGCCGTCCATGTATAGCCGATGCCGTATACCGTCCGCAGGTACTGCGGTTTTGCAGGTTCCGCTTCCAGCTTGGCCCGAAGCCGCTTCACGGTAACCGACAGCGCATTTTCCTCCACATATTCCGCCCCGTCCGTCCAGACCCGGTCCACCAGAACGGAACGGCTCACGGTATGGCCCCGGTTTTCCACCAGGACACGCAGCAGCTTCTGCTCGGTTTTGGACAGCTCCACCGCCCTGCCGTCCCTGTAAAACTCCATCCGGTCAAAATCAAACCGGAAGGGCCCCGTCGTCAGCACCGCCGCTGACACAGCCTTGCCGCGCCTGAGCTGAACGGCCACCCGCGCCCGGAGTACCGACAGGGAAAATGGCTTGGTGATGTAATCATCCGCTCCGGCTTCCAGCCCGGTGACCTCGTCCAGCTCCAGATCGTTAGCCGTAAGCAAAATCGCCGGCACCTCCGGATGGATGCTTTTCTGTTCCCGCAGAAGTTCCAGCCCGCTGCCGTCCGGCAGGTTGATATCCAGAATCAGCAGGCTGAAGACCTCCTGCGCCAGCTCCCTTCGGGCCTCCTCCAGTGTATGACAGAGAACAACAGTCGTCTGCGGGGTCTGCAGCGCCATCCCGATTCCCGACCCAAGCGCGGCGTCATCCTCCAGCAGCAGGATTTTTTCCATTGTTACCTCCATGCCGAAGCGCTCCTCTTCTCAGGCTTCCGCCTTTCAGACCGTCTTCTTCAGATACATCCTCGCCTCATAGGGACGCAGCTTCGTCTCATCCACATCCTTATAATTGCTGATCAGAAGCTCTCCCAGACCGCTTTCCCTGATCTTCTCTCCGCTTTTTTCGGAAAGCGCCGCTTCGCCGTCATGGAAATTGCACAGCACCGTCAGCGTTTCCTCCGGCGTGGTGCGGGTATAGGCGAATATGTCCGGATCATCCTCATACAGCAGTTCAAACGCGCCGTCCACGAAAACATCGTATTCCTTTCTCAGCGCCACCAGCCTGCGGTAGAAGCTGAACACCGAATCCGGATCATTTACCTGAGAAGCCGCATTGATCTGCTTATAATTGGGATTCACCTTCAGCCAGGGCGTACCCGTGGTAAAGCCTGCGTTTTCGCTGTCATCCCACTGCATGGGCGTGCGGGCGTTGTCCCGGCTCTTCGCCTTGAGCGAAGTCATAATGTCTTTTTCCGAATATCCGGCCTCCAGGCGCTCTTTATGCATATTCAGGGATTCGATGTCCCGGTAATCCGCGATATCCTCCATTCCCGCGTTGGTCATTCCGAGCTCTTCGCCCTGATAAATATAGGGAGTTCCCTGCAGGCCATGAAGCATGGCAGCCAGCATTTTGGCGGATTCCACCCGGTATTTTCCATCGTTACCCCAGCGGGAGACGATGCGGGGCAGGTCATGATTGTTCCAGAACAGACTGTTCCATCCGCAGCCGTAGAGGGCCTTCTGCCATTTCGCCAGCACCTCCTTGAGCTTCCTGAAATCCAGCGGAGCCAGATCCCATTTTTCCTTTCCCGGAATCTGATCCAGACCGATGTGCTCAAACTGGAACACCATGGAAAACTCGCTTCCGTCCGGATTGCTGTAAAGCTTCGCGTTTTCCGTGTTCGCGCCCCAGGCCTCGCCCACGGTGATCAGATCCCCCTTCTGGAACGTTTCTCTGGAGAGCTCCTGGATAAATTCATGCAGCCTCGGCCCGTTGTTGGTGATTTTCAGGTCCGGCTCCTTGGCGATCTGGTCGATCACGTCCAGGCGGAAGCCGCCCACGCCCTTGTCCATCCACCACAGGATCATGTCATAGATTTCCCGGCGCAGCTTCGGATTCTCCCAGTTTAAATCCGGCTGCTTCACGGAGAACTGGTGAAAATAATACTGGCCAAGCTCCGGCACCCACTCCCAGGCCGGACCGCCGAAGCAGGCGCGCATGTCGTTGGGATACTCTCCCTCCACGCCGTCCCGCCATACATAATAATCGTGATAGGGATTGTCCTTACTCTTCTTCGCCTCAAGGAACCAGGGATGCTCATCCGAGGAATGGTTCAGCACCAGATCCAGAATGATCCGGATGCTGTGCTTCTTTCCTTCCGCGATCAGCTCCTCCATATCGGACAGGGTTCCAAAGAGGGGATCGATGTCCCGATAGTCCGAAATATCATAGCCGTTGTCGTCCTGCGGCGAACGGCAAACCGGGGAAAGCCAGATGGCGTCGATTCCCAGCTTCTCCAGATAGTCCAGCTTTCCGATGATTCCCTTCAGATCTCCCATTCCGCTTCCCGTACTGTCACAGAAGCTGCGGGGATAAATCTGATAAACGACGGCGTTCTGCCACCACTTTTTCTGTCTCATATCTGCCTCTTTTCCTGCGGCCATATGGCCGCATACGATTTTACCGAGGGAACGGACCATCTCCGTTTCTCCCCATTCTTCCTCATGCTTCGGACCGCCTCTGGCCTTCTCTTTCCTTTACGCTGCCCAGCTTCAGGACCAGGCATTCCCAGGGCCGGATAATCAGTTCTCTTTTGAAAGACGGCGGCTCTTCATAATTATTCAGAAGAACCTCCTCTACCATTTGCTCCGCTTCTTCATCCGTTTCCGCAAAGGAAAGGATTGCTTCCTGCGGCAGGGCGCTGGTAATGATCAGCAGCCGGTTTTTCCCGTCGTACCTTTCATAGCCCAGAATTCCGTTTCTGTCCTGGAAACGTGGAAGGAACGCTCCGTAAATGAAGGTATCTTCCAGGTCCGGTCGTTTTCTCACCGAAACCATTTTTCGATAAAAATGTAACAACGAATCCGGATCTTTTTCCTGCGCTTCATAATTCAGCCAGGTATAATTGGGATTGACCGCAAACCAGGGCTTTCCTGTGGTGAAGCCCGCGTTTTCACTGCCATCCCACTGCATGGGCGTGCGGCTATGCTCCCTGCTGGCCCCGTTGATCCGGGAAAGCGCCTCCTCAGGCGTCAGCCCCTTTTCCAGAAAAGCCTCATATTCCGCATGGGTAGGCCCGTCCACATATTCGTCCATGCTCTTTTTGGGATAATCCCTCATTCCGATCTCCTGTCCCTGATAGAGGAACACGATCCCAGGGAAAAAGAAGTTGGTCACCGGAAGCATACGGATGCTGTAACGGTTCTGATCCTTTTTCGCCAGAAACCGGTCGATGCACCGGTCCTTATCATGATTTTCCAGGAAATTGCACAGAAGGCCGCGCCCTCCGACCACCTGCTGTGCCTTAAACAGCTTGTCCCGGTAATCGTTAAACATGGAAACCGTGTCATAATTCCATTCCGGATAGCTCACGTTATGATGGGTATGGCTGAAATCAAAAATGGAGCTGAAGCTTCCGTTTTCCCCGATCACATCCTCCACATCCTCCGGCTTCATGTTATCGTATTCTCCGATGGTCAGCGCGTCCGTCGGCGCAAACGCTTTCTCCTTCATCTCCTTCAGAAAAGCGGAAAGCCCGTCCACATTATTGATGTCCTCAAAGGCCAGGCGCAGGCCGTCCGGCCCATCCGGCGGAAGGTCGGCATATTCGTAGTTTTTCTTCAGATGACTGATCGCGTCCAGCCGAAAGCCTCCCAGCCCCAGAGCCATCCAGTCCCGGATAATCTGATAGATCTCCTCCCGGAGCTTTGGATTCTCCCAGTTCAGATCCGGCTGCTGTTTCGTAAACAGGTGCAGATAATACAGTCCCTCCCGGCCGGGAACCTGCTCCCATGCGCTCCCCCCGAAGATGGAACGCCAGTTATTCGGCGGACCGCCTGCCTTTCCTTCCCGAAATACATAATACTGTCCATATTCTCCGTAAGGATCCTGCAGCGCCTTCCGAAACCACTCATGCTGATCAGAGGAATGGTTTGCCACAAGATCCATCAGGATCCGGATCCCCCTTTCCTTCGCTTTTGCAATCAGCTCCTTCATATCGTCCATGTTTCCAAAACAGGGATCAATATCCATGTAGTCAGACACATCATATCCATTATCCGCCATGGGAGATGGGAAAACCGGACACAGCCAAATCACGTTCGCGCCCAGCGCCGCTATTTTGTCCAGACGCCGGATCACGCCCCGCAGGTCCCCGATCCCGTCCCCGTTGGTATCCTGAAAGCTTTTGGGATAAATCTGATATCCCACCGTTCGATGCCACCATCGCCTTTTCATGAGACTCCTCCATTTATACACGATTTTAGGCTATCTTACCGCAGGAAGGGGGTGGAATACAATCTTTTTTCAAGGGATTTTGGAAAATTTGTTTTTGAGAGGAATCCCCTGTTTTGTTCCTGTTCAGATCTGATTCCGGCCCGTCCGTCGCCGCAGGCGATCAGGAATAGCAGGCAGGATTCCTGTTCCCCTTCCTGCCAGGTCTCATTCCAGAAACTCATATCTTCCGGTATAATATCCCACAATCCCATCTTTCTTTGCGAGAACGCCCTGCGTCTCCACATCGCAGCAGGAAAGGATCTCTCCAGAACGCACGGGAAGGCGATAATCTGTCATGTTAAAACAATAGCATTTTCCCTTATAACTGTAAAGCTGCCTGTTTGCGAACGTCATTTCCCTTGCCAGCGCAGGGACATAGCAGACACTTTCTGTTCCGTCGTCCCTGAGCACCTCAACCCTGGTCCGGGGAAATTCCAGCGTCAGGGGATTCTCAGATGCTTCCTGATCTTCCAAAGCGCGGAATCGCGGCATACTGTCATAAGCTCCGCTTTCAATCGTTTCCCCACGCAGTATCAGGTAATTGATCTGGTGCCAGCGCTTGAGACCGTTACCGCCATCTATGCTGATGACATTGGTCTTGCGGTTAAAATACGGATTCACGTTGACAATCGTCCTGCAGTAATTGCTTGCCGGCCAGTGGCCGACGATGACCGGCTTTTCAAACCGGTGGGTCTGAGCAGCAAATTCCTGTGCCGTCAGGCAGTAATCCCTGTCCTGCTCCGTCAGCGGGCCAGGCTTCAGACCGGCATGAACGAAAATAAAATGCTCCGTTTCCAGGATATGTGGAAGAGAATCCAGAAAGGCAATTTCGGCAGCATACCGCTCCCGCACAGCCGTCTTCAGCGCTCTCACCCCGTCGAGCGTGTCCCATCTCATCCCCAGTTCCCGTGCCATCTCCTGCAGAGTGATATCATCATGGGAATTCATATACGAAAGGACCTCTTCGTCCGTCACCATTTCGCCATACCACTCGGAAAAAATCGTATCATTATTGCCTGCCGTCATGTACACATTGCCTTTTTCGGCACAGCGCATAACCGAGCGCAGCAGCTCCAGCGATTCTTTTCCCTTTTCCAGGATATCGCCCACGATCACCAGCGCATCCTGCTGGCAAAATCCGGTTTGCCGCAGCATGGCAAGGAATCCCCTGTTGTCTCCATGAATATCGCTGACAACGATCGCGCGCCGGTATCTGTCCAGCTCTGCATGAGCAACCGTCGCCTTTGTGCTCATTCTTCTCATCCCCTTTCCCGACCATTCATGCCAACCTGTTCCGAACAGGAAGCCGTCGCCTTGTCAGGATCGCTTCGCCTGCGCCATGAAAGCCTCGATCTCATCCGCCTCGCGGATCACATCTGCCGACAAAACCTCGCATCCGTCCTCACAGATCAGCAGATCATCCTCGATCCGGATGCCGATTTCCCACTCGTCAATGTACAGGCCGGGTTCATCGGTGATCACGGCGCCGGGCTTCAGCGGCTCGTCCCGTCCCGCGCTCACATCATGAACATCAATGCCCAGGTGGTGCGAGACGCCATGCATGTAGTAAGTCCCGATTTTCTCCGCGCTGTCAATCAGCCCAAGCTTCATGCAGCCCTCTGCCAGAACCTGCTTACAGATCTCATTCAGCCCGCTCAGCGTGACGCCGGGTCTGGCTGCCGCGGCGACGGCGCGGTTGGCGGCAAGAACCACCTCGTAAACCGCTCTCTGACGGGGTGTGAAAACGCCGTTTACCGGATAGGTTCTGGTAATATCGGCACAGTATCCCTGAACCTTCGCGCCAAGATCCAGCAGAAGCAGCGTTCCGTCCTCGCAGGTATCCCGGTTCGTTTCGTAATGAAGCATGGTCCCGTTGGACCCGCTTCCCGCAATGGTGGGGAACGATGTGCCGTCCGCGCCCAGATAATGAACCATGTATTCAAAATCCGCCTGCGCCTGATACTCCTTCATTCCCGGTTTCAGATGACTCATCACATTCTGCAGCGCCCGGTCCGTGATGGAGATCGCCTCCCGGATCAGCGCCACCTCATCCTCGTCCTTCTGCGTGCGGAGTCCCGCGATCACAGGAAAAATATTTCTGACCGCCACGCCCGGATATTTCTCTCCGAACTCCCTCGCCCGAACCGCATTATAATCGGGCAGATCCTCCGTCTGATGGCGGTAGCAGTCAAAATACAGGGTATTCACAATTTCTCTGGTCATGACGCCGCCGATGCGGCTTTCAAATGCATCCGTATAGGCGATCTCATCAATTCCGGAAATCTCCTTCGCTTCCTCCGCCGTCACCATTTTTCCCGTCCAGCGGACCGCATCGGGGTCAAATGCAGGGATGTAAAGCGTCGTTTTTCTCTTTTCTCCCGACTGATCCATGACGAGGATCATCCGTTCCCTGCGAAGGCCTGTCAGATAGAAAAAATTTCTGTTGGCCTCAAAGGGCGCATACTCGTCCGCGCTGACATGGCTCTCGATCCCCGAAAACAGAATCAGAACGGAATGCTCCTCCATTTTTTCATATACCTTCTGCCGTCTCATTTCATAATTCATAGCTTCTCTCCTTCGTCATAAACCGTTGATCCTTGCCATTCTGCCCGCAAAGATGGCCGCTCCGGCCGCCGCCTCTTCCTCATGCCCGGAAAAAGTCAGAGGGAGTGCGAAAACCTTCTCCACCTCTTCCCGAAGAAGGGCGTTTCTGCGCAGCCCGTTTCCTGAAGCGGTCAGACTGTTTCTGCCCTTTTTTACCGCCTCTGGAAAGGCCTCATACAGACCGGCAAGCTCCTCCGCCATACCGCGCACGTAGCTCCGAATCAGATCGGCCGGGTGAAAATTCTCATCGGTCAGCCCCAGAAATCCTGACGTTTCTCTGTCCTCCGGACCGCCGCGCCTTCCGTAGAGGGCCGGATGGGCGTTCAGATCCGTGGTCTTTTTCTTTTCGGCAATCTCAGACATTTTTTCATAAATATCGGAAAGGTCCGGCACCTTTCCCGCGAACTGGCCGCATACTTCTGCGAAGAAGGCAGCGAGCCGTTCATATACCTTGCCTCCGTTTAAGGACGCGCCCACGTACAGATATCCCCCTCCGGGAAAAGGCCGCACGTCCGTTCCGCCTTTTGCCGCTTCCGCACAAAGGCCCCGCGCGAATACGGAAACCTGAGAACCGGTCCCCACGTTGACGCCGATGCCCGTTTCCAGGTCCCGGACCGCCCCCAGAAAGCTGGCCTGATTATCTCCCACCGCAGTAAACACCGGCTTTCCCTCATAAAAACCCGCAGCCTTTTCCCAGGGACAGATCTCCGGGTAAAATCCGGTGTCCACCCCCGCCTTTCGAAGCTCCTCAAAATCGAACCTTCCCTTTTTCAGGTCAAATCCCCCGAAGCTGGCCGCCAGGCTTTCATTCACCCTGCGCCGGACGCTGCCCGTCAGACGCAGGGCCAGATAATCGCCGATGTCCACGAACCCCTGCGCATCCGCAGGTATTTTCCCCGTTTCCCGCAGATAAAAATGGGTGACGCTTCCATAGCCGGTATACATGGGATATCCCGTCATCCGGGAAAGATATTCCGCATAACTCTCCTGCCCCCGAAAGGGAAGGTTTCCGCATTCTTCCTTCCAGGTGTAAAGCGGCGTCACCGCCTCCCCTTTCGCGTTGACATAAACAATGCCATGCATCTGGGCGGAGATCCCGACCGCATCGAAAGGAAAGCCGGATACCTCCTTCAGCAGATTTTGCACCTTTCTGACAATTGTCTCCGCATCCTGCCGGAATCCTTCCCGGGGAAGGAACGCGTTTGAAGCGCTTCTGCTCATTAAAATTTTCTTTTCTTCTTCCTGATACACAACCATGCAGATGGACGTGGTGCCGATGTCGATTCCCAGTGTGTTCATGGGCTGTTCCTCCTGAATGCTTTTACTATAATTCTTTTTTCTCCAAAGGTCAATTTTCAGACTATGTAAGCAGCAAAAAAGACCTGCAGGCCGGCCTTTCCATAAAAATCGGCCCCTGCAACCGGCAGTTGACAGATTTCCAGGCAAATTGCCTGGCATTTGCCAA
>ERZ1643249.3490-NODE-3490-length-13818-cov-4.871758_pt1 | contig 13818 bp, 12 predicted proteins | sample MGYA00579263_ERZ1643249 | MGnify/ENA primary metagenome ERZ1643249 (study PRJEB29033, sample SAMEA4952264) | chicken gut metagenome | biome: Broiler Chicken; feature: Gastrointestinal Tract; material: Caecum | place: Ireland | collected 2018 | study: Broiler...
GTATGGATTTTGCCGTTTGTTTTTTGAGCTCTCTTGTGAGTCTGGTGATCGGAGTGCTGGTGTTTAGAAAGAACCAGGACAAATTTATTTATTACGTATAAGGGTATGAGGTGTAATATGGATAGCATGATACGTGTCAATAACGTTTCAATGAAGTTTAATCTTGGAATAGAGAAGAACTTCTCCCTGAAATTGTTTTTTGTTAATTTCTTTAAGAATCTTCATAATAAGAAAGAAAAGCCGAAAGACTTCTGGGCGCTCAGTGATATTAATTTCGAAGTTGCCAGAGGAGAGGTGATCGGATTTGTCGGCGGAAACGGCGCAGGAAAGAGTACCTTGCTCAAAGTCGTTTCCGGTGTTATGAAGCCGACCAAAGGTACGATAGAGATCGGTGGAAATATCTGCCCCATGATTGAACTGGGCGCGGGGTTTGATATGGATCTGACCGCAAGGGAAAATATTTATCTCAATGGTTCGATTCTTGGATATTCAAAAGCGTTTATTGATGAAAAGTTTGATGAGATCGTAAACTTTTCCGAACTGCATGAATTCCTTGACGTACCGATCCGTAATTTTTCAAGCGGTATGACAGCCAGGCTTGCTTTCTCTATCGCGACTATAGTTGATCCGGAGATACTGATCGTTGATGAAATTCTGTCTGTGGGAGATATTGCCTTTCAGAAAAAAAGTGAGGACAAGATGAAAAGCATGATCGGAGGAGGAACAACAGTATTATATGTATCTCATTCTATACAGTCTATAAAAGCTATCTGCAGCAGAGTGATCTGGATTGATCACGGGAAGATGGTCATGGACGGAGACGCGGAGGAAGTAGTTGAGGCATACATCAAGGCCTGCAGCTAAAGGGAGCTATGAAAAAGATAATATTTTTTTCTGTGAACATGCATATAGGAGGCATGGAGAAAGCACTTGTCGATCTGTTAAACGAACTTGCAAAGAAAAATTATGATGTGACACTTGTTCTTGAAAAAAAGGAAGGAATTTTGCTGCGGCAGATTGACAAGCGTATAACTATCAGAGAGTATAAGGTGTGCACCGGGGGCAGTGTTCTGATCAGAAAAGTGAAAAATTTCCTGCATAGAACAATCTGGACAGCAAAAAACCGGGGGAAATATGATTTCTCATGTGCTTATGCCACATATTCTGTAATCGGGACCCGGCTTGCACTTGCAGCTTCCGCCAATTCTTCTATATACATTCACAGTGATTATTTTGATGTTTACCGCGGGAACAGGGAAGAAATTAAGAAGTTCTTTGACGAACTGCATCTGGAGGATTTTAGACACACAATTTTCGTTTCGAATGAGAGCAGGGATAAATTGCAGAGAGTATATCCGAGTATTGAAGAAAAAGGTGTGGTGATAGATAATCTGATCGATGCCGATAAAATATTGAAACTATCTGCTGATAAGGTTCCACTGGAAAAAGCCGGAAATAAAACTTTTTTATTCGTAGGGAGACTGGAAGAAGAATCGAAGCGTCTGACCAGGCTGCTGAAAGCTTTTTCAACTGCATATCAGAAAGACGGCAGAATACACCTTTCTATTATCGGAGACGGGAAAGACAGGGATCTGTGCAGAAAGTTTATACATGAACTTCATTTGGAAAATGCTGTTGTTATGCTTGGAAAAAAAGAAAATCCATATCCGTATATCAAAGCAGCGGATTGTGTCCTTCTGACTTCGGATTATGAAGGGTATCCGGTGATTTACAGCGAGTGTCTTATACTACAGACCCCTGTTATAACCACGGTTCCCGTTTCTGATGGATTTGTGGATATAAGAGATTATGAAGTAGTTGTCGAAAAGGAAGAGAAGGCTATAGCAGACGCCATCTTGAAAACAGACTTTCAACAATATGGCAAGAACAAAATTGATTTTAAAGAACTGAACAGAAAAAAGCTGGAAAGTCTGGAACGATTGTTCATCAGTATTTAGGAGGAAAACATATGTCTAAGATAATACATTATTGCTGGTTTGGAGACAAGCCGCTGCCGGGGCTTGCAAAGAAATGCATAAAGAGTTGGAAAAAATATCTTCCGGGATATGAGATCATGTGCTGGAGTGAAAAAAATTTCGATGTAAATTCCACGAAGTTTACCAGAGAAGCATATGAGAATAAAAACTGGGCGTTCGTAAGCGATGTGGCGCGTGTATATGCCTTAAAAGAGTATGGCGGCATATATATGGATACGGACATGATGATCGTCAAAGACGTCAGTAAGATTCTGGAGTCGGAGTTTTTTGTGGGCTGGGAATCAGAGCTTAATGTGGCGGTTGGCGTTCTCGGAGTCCGGGAGAAACATCATCCGGTGATCGAAGCGTTATATGATTTTTATTCGAAAGCTTCTTTGAATACTGCTGATCTTTTTTCTCAGTCTATTCCCCGGCTTCTTACAGGAATACTCAAGAAAAAATATAACCTCCAGAAGGATCATCTCCATACACAGCATCTTGCTGAGGGTGTTGACGTTTATGCAAGAGATTATTTCTATCCGATCAGTTCGGATCAATCTGCCGATATGTTTACAGAAAATACATGCATGATCCATTACTATACGGGAAGCTGGCTTCCAAGGAGCCAGCGTATCCGCAACAGGGTACATGGAATACTGGGACAGCGTTTCGGGGATGTGTTCCTGGACTGGGCGGTCTCTTTTAAACGCACAGGAAAAATGACAGCCAGACTGGTTCTTTTTCCGTTTGTAAAGGTCAGAAGAGATAATATCATAAAGCAGAATGTCAATGAGGAGATCCGGGAATACGGGAAGAATTTTGATGATGCTCCGGACAGCGAGTATGTTGCCTTCTATAATCCCAACTGGCTGGGAACGAGTATAGCCACAAAAGAACTTTTTGATTTTACTCTCCCGCTTGAAGAACTGGCAGAGGAAAAGACAATAGAATACGTGGCGGACAGAATTGTTTCAAAGGGATATAAGCTTATTATTTTCAGCGCTTTTGCGCTCGGATGGCAGAAGCTTATGGCTGCGGTCCATGAAAAAAAACCTGATATAGTGATCAAGGTCATATGGCATGGCAGCAACTGCATGAATATTGAGGCTTATGACTGGGAAGTTTTTCAACATATGTTCTCGCTTCTGTCAAAAGGCTGTATACACAGTATCGGCTTTGTGAAGAAAAGTATGTACGAGTTTTATAAAAGCAAGGGCTATAATGTAGAGTTTGTAATGAATACACTTTCTCTTGATAGGAAACAATATATGCCAGATACTGAAAACAGATCCAGTGCTGTGCGGAAGATCGGGGTATACGCATCCGGCGACAGGTGGGTGAAAAATTTCTATAACCAGCTGTGCGCCGCAAGTCTGATGGATAATGTAAAAGTGGAGTGTACCCCGTTGTCTACAAAGACGCTTCTCTTTGCGGAATTGATCCATCTTGACGTAGAAGGGGAAGGAAAGCCGATGCCAAGAGAGGAGCTTCTCAGAAGGATGGCAGGAAACTATATGAATCTTTATGTTACATTCACAGAATGTGCGCCTCTTATCCCTCTTGAAAGTCTTGAACTGGGGGTTCCGTGTCTGACCGGAAATAATCATCATTATTGGGAAGGAACAGAGCTTGGTGAATATTTAATTGTAGATGAGGCGGACGACGTAAATAAGATCCATGACAAAATGGAAAAATGTGCCGCAAATAGAGAAAAGATTCTTGATCTTTATCGTGAGTGGAAGAAAGAGTATGACGTCGAAGCAAAAAAAAGCGTAGAAGATTTCCTGAAAAACGGAGTGGGAGAATGAATAAAAAAATAAAAGTCATGACAATATTCGGCACGCGTCCCGAGGCGATAAAAATGGCTCCTCTTGTAAAAGAGCTGGAAAAAAGAGATAAGATCGAAAGCATAGTCTGCGTGACCGCCCAGCACAGGCAGATGCTGGATCAAGTACTCAAGGCATTTTCAATTGAGCCTGACTATGATTTGAATATCATGCAGCAGGGACAGACACTTGCTGATATCACAACGAGGGCACTGTTGGGGCTTCAGGGCGTGATTCAGGAGGTGAAGCCGGATATTGCTCTCGTGCACGGAGATACGACGACCACATTTGCAGGTGCTCTGGCGGCATTTTATAATCGGGTAACTATCGGACATGTCGAGGCGGGACTACGTACATACAATAAGTACTCCCCGTATCCAGAGGAGATGAACCGTCAGATGGTAGGCGTTATGTGCGATCTTCATTTTGCCCCTACGGAAAAGAGTGCGGCCAACCTTTGTGCGGAAGGAAAGGATAAGAATCGAATCTTTATTACAGGAAATACGGCCATCGATGCAATGAGCCATACAGTAAGTGACGATTACCGCCATGAAGTCCTGGACTGGGCGGGGGAAGACAGGATGCTCCTTCTCACAGCCCACAGGCGGGAGAATCTTGGCGAGCCGATGTATCACATTTTTCGTGCTGTACGCCGTATTGTCGAAGAATTTTCTGATGTAAAGGTGGTTTACCCGATCCACATGAACCCTGTCGTGCGTAAGATAGCAGAGGAGACGATCGGCAATATAGACAGGATTCGTCTGATTGAGCCGCTTGAAGTCGTAGATTTCCATAATTTTATAAATCAATCATACTTGATACTTACAGACAGTGGAGGAATACAAGAAGAGGCTCCGACCCTCGGAAAGCCGGTTCTTGTGCTTCGGGATACTACAGAACGTCCGGAAGGGATCGAGGCGGGTACTTTGAAAATGGCAGGTACGGATGAGGAGACCATCTATTCCATGACAAGAGAACTGCTTACAAGTGAAGAACAGTATCAAAGGATGAGCGTGGCAAAAAATCCGTATGGTGACGGTAAGGCCAGCATACGGATTGCAGATGCGGTAGAAATGTATTTTCGGCAATAAATGCAGGCAGGGGGAGCCATATGGAGCGTTCATACAACGAAGCATATTACAAACAGATCATCCTTACATTGGAGGCAAAGAATAAATTACTGGAGAAACAGTTCAGGAAGCAAAAGATAATAAGCGGCAGGCTTGAGACTGAAAGAAATGAGCTTGCAGGGAGGACCCTTAAAGAGATGCTGCGGATGCGGCTGTTAAAGGATACGAAAGATTATTCCCGCATTGTTCCTGAAAATGACCTGACCTGGCTTCTTATAGCGGAGAACTCTGATTCAGTAGATTTATGCCGTTCTTTTTGCAGACATCATCCGGATTTTTCCGGGGATATTTATATTGCAAGAGTGGCACAGGATCAGACCATCAGTGAGAAGATCGACGGTCTGCTTTCCGTATATGACCAGTCTCATATAACAAGGGAGGACTTCAGAGAATGCCGAAATCTGCCGTGGAGGGTCCTCAATCTGGTATCTGATAAAATTGAGACGGGCTGGATCATATATATTGATTCAAAGTTTTATGTTTCAGAGCCTTTTATTGGGGAACTGCGCAATGAACTGTTCTATTCGGGATGCCATTTTATGAACCTTCCCGCCACATTTCCGGATTCTTTAAAAACAATAAAACAAAGAATAGAGGTGGATTCAGAATGGGATGATACAGGCGAATGTATAGTTATCCCTTCTAAAGAAGAAGGCGCATCAGATATACCTGAATTTGCACGGATCTTTTCAGGAGATTCCGGGGTGTTTAAAAAAGCTGATTTTATTGAATTCGGGAAATATTCGGAACAATACAGAGACCTGAGTGACATAGAGTTTTCCTCCAGAATAGCAGAGCATAACTATGCGGTGGCAAATTTGAGCAGACCGGTTCTTGTAAGCCGGGGGGATATCTCCAGAGTCTGTGAGGGAGAAGAACTGGACTTGTATAATACTGCTGTGGGGAAATTAAGATTTGATGTTCGGGAGGAACCGCGCCGGAAAAGAGCTGCGATTGTGATTGACGAGGAAGGATGGGCTTATTATAATATAGCGGTCCAGCTTAAAAAGAATATAACAAACATGGATATCGATATTTTCTACAGCAAATATGCAGACAGCATTGTGGAATTATTTTTTGTTCTGAAAAATTATGATTTAGTCCATGTAGTGTGGAGAGGAATATTACAATTTCTGACTCCGGAAACGATAAGCTATGAGCTTCAGCGTTACGGAATGACATACCATGAATTTGAAAAGGACTTTCTGCGTCAGATCTGTCTGACCGCTGCAGTGTATGATCATCTGTATCTGGATGAAAACACGTCTGGAATAACGAACCAGATCCTTTCTCTGGTAGATGAGTACACTGTGTGTTCAGAAAAGCTGATAGAGATTTATAACGAAAGATTTGAGAAAAAGCCAGCGGAGGAAATTACGGACGGCGTTGATCTGGGTATGTTTTATCCGCAGAATCTTTCTCGCTTCAATGAAGCAGACAAGAGGGAAATACGTATTGGCTGGGTGGGAAACAGTGTGTTTTGGGGGAACAGATCAGACGATCTGAAAGGAGTGTATACGATACTTAACCCGGCGCTGGAGGAACTGCAGGCAGAAGGGCACAATATCCGGAAATTCTTTGCCGATAAACAGGAAAGAGTGATTCCGCATGAAAAAATGAGAGATTATTATTCTGAAATTGATATCTATATCTGTGCCTCCCGCATAGAGGGTACGCCTAATCCGGTGCTGGAAGCGATGGCCTGCGGCGTGCCGGTCATATCTACAGACGTGGGGATTGTGCCGGAAGCGTTCGGAGAATTTCAGAAGCAGTTTATTCTTGAAAAGAGAGATGTGGAATGCATGAAAAACAAAATTCGCAAAATGATCTCTGATCCCGAAAATATGAAGAGGTGTTCGCAGGAGAATCTTCGTCAGATTCAGAAATGGAGCTGGGAGGGAAAGTGCGGTCAGTATGAACGTTTTTTTGAGGCGGCACTTGAAAGAAAAGCACGGAAGAGAATGGAGTAGATAATGAAATGGAAGCGAAACAGGCACAGCTTCAGAATCTATTTATATATATACTTGACTGCATATGCATTATATTCAGTTATATTGCGGCAAGTTATCTGAGATTCGGCAATCTGTGGGGCGGATATACAAGACAGATCGTCTTTATAAGAATGGGGATACTCCTCATTTCAATCACGCTGATTTATCTGGTTTTTTATCCGAACCGTAAGTTCTTCGAAAGAACAGAAAAACAGGAGTTTATCGCGGTTTTTCAAAATAATCTGATTCTGGGGGCTATTGTTACTACTGCGGCTTTTATGATGCAGGATGCCGAAAATTACTCAAGACTTGTGTATGCTTTCTTCTGTATAGTAGATGTTCTCATAATGTTTACAGTACATCAATTGTATAAATATTATATGATCAAAATCTACAGTAAAGGAATCGGAACGAGAAACGTACTGATCTTCACTACCGAGGACAGGGCCGCGCAGATCTGTGAGAATATACGGCAGAGCAATTCATGGAATATGAATATAGCGGGCATTATTCTTGTGAATAATCCGAATCAGTCAGAGCAGATAAATGATGTGCCTGTCGTGGCTGACGCGCTTTCCATGATGGATTACGTGAAAAAGAATCTGGTGGACGAGGTGTTCATTCATATTTCTTCCAGTGAGAAATTCCCGGTCAAAGAAGTGATAAAAGAACTTGAGACAATGGGGATCACGGTGAATCTGAATATCAATCTTTTTGAAATGGATATTCCGGCGCAGAGACAGATTGAAAAGATCGGCGGTTATTATGCGGTCTCTTTTGTGCCTAAAATGCATTCATTTAAGCAGATATTTTTTAAGCGCATCATGGATATAGCCGGTGCGCTCGTGGGACTGGCGATTACCGCGGTGGTCACTGTTTTCCTTGCGCCCGTACTCCTTTTGGAATCTCCGGGACCCCTGTTTTTTTCACAGGTCAGAGTGGGAAAGAACGGAAGGCGCTTTAAAATCTATAAATTCAGGTCTATGTATGTGGATGCGGAAGAGAGAAAAAAGGAACTGATGGATCAAAATGAGATGGACGGGCTTATGTTCAAGATGGAAAATGATCCACGTGTCACGAAGGTGGGAAGATTTATTCGAAAAACAAGCATTGATGAACTTCCACAGTTTTGGAATATACTCAAAGGCGAGATGAGCCTTGTAGGGACAAGACCGCCCACGGAAGAGGAATTCCTGCAGTATGAGGCATATCATAAGCGCAGATTAAGCGCTACTCCGGGTCTGACGGGCCTCTGGCAGGTGAGCGGGCGGAGCAACACAAAAAATTTTGAAGAGATTGTCGCGATGGATGTGGAATATATTGACAATTGGTCTTTAAAGGAAGATATAAAGATCCTCTTTAAAACCGTAGGGGTAGTTTTAAAAGGAAAAGGAGCAAGCTGAGATGAAGGTATGCCTGGTGGGGTCAAGCGGCGGACATTTGACACATTTATATATGCTGAAACCTTTCTGGGGAAATAAGGAAAGATTTTGGGTGACTTTTGATAAGGAAGATGCCGTAAGTATTCTTGCAGGGGAAAAAATATACCCCTGCTATTTTCCTACAAACAGAAATATTAAAAACCTTTTGAGAAATACTTTTCTGGCAATAAAGGTGCTTAAAAAAGAAAAGCCGGATTTGCTTGTGTCTTCCGGGGCGGCCGTTGCGGTTCCGTTTTTCTATCTGGCAAAACTAATGGGAAAGAAGCTCATATATATTGAAGTTTATGACCGGATAGACAAGCCGACTTTAACCGGACGTCTGGTATATCCAATCACGGACTGTTTTATCGTTCAGTGGGAGGAACAGAAAAAAGTTTATAAAAAAGCGATCAATCTGGGGAGCATTTTTTAGAATCAGAGGTTTTAAATGTTTAAATCAGGTACGGAAATGAAAGTTTTAATGATTAACACTGTTGAACTGGGGAAAAACGGAATATCAGCATGTATTTTAAATTACAGTGAAATCCTGAGAAATGATGGTGTTATAGTTGATATAGCAGCGCCTAATATAGTGGAAGACGCGATCAGAGACAGAGTGCAAAAATGCAAAGCGGCGCTTTACGAGATTCCTTTCAGAAATTCAACGCCGCTTTTATATTGGAATGAATTAAGAAAAATCATTAAAGAAGAAAAATATGACATTGTGCATGTGCATGGGAACAGTGCGACAATGACAGTGGAGCTTTCGTCGGCTTTTGTATCCGGCTGTAAGATAAGAATCGCACACAGCCATAATACTACCTGCGAACATCAAAAAGCACACAGGATACTTCTTCCATTTTTTAAATTTTTTTGCACGCAAGGGGCGGCGTGTGGAAATAAAGCCGGAGAATGGCTGTTTAAAAATAAAAATTTTAAAGTTATACGTAATGGGATTGATATTGATAAGTATTCGTACAGCTATAAAAAGAGGAAAATCTGCCGCGATAAATACCGGATTGCGCAGGAGGCCATTGTCATAGGACATGTCGGCATATTCAATTATCAGAAAAATCACGAGTTCCTTGTGAAAATAATTTCCGGCTTACAGAAATATTCCGATGCATACAGGCTTTTGCTTGTAGGCGATGGGGAACTGCGGACAAATGTTGAACAGCTTGCAAAGGAACTTCATGTGAGAGATAAAATTGTTTTTGCCGGAAATGAAGAAAATGTCAATGAAAGTCTTTCGGCAATGGATATGTTTGTTATGCCTTCCAGGTTCGAGGGTCTGCCGTTTGTTCTTGTTGAAGCACAGGCTTCAGGACTTCCGTGTATAGTTTCCTCAGCCGTAACGACCGAGGCCGATCTTACAGGACTGGTTTCGTATATTGATGGATTTGATGAGAATGTCTGGATTGAAAGTATTATGAAATCGCCATACGGACATGATGTTATGAAAGACGAAAAACTGAGAAATTGTCTGCGGGAGAAGGGATATGACATACAGTTCAATGGCAGAATGTTAAGGGATTTTTATACAGCATGTATTGAAAATGAACTCGAGTAGAAAAGCAAAAGGAGAGGACGAAGTGATATTTGTTACAGTCGGCACACACGAACAGCAGTTTAATCGTTTGATATCTTATGTAGACAAGTTGGATCTGTCTGAAGAGGTCGTTATTCAAAAAGGATACAGTGATTATGAGCCTGAAAACTGTAAATCCGTAAAGCTTCTGCCATACTCAAAAATGACAGAATATGTAGAGAGGGCAAGGATTGTAATCACGCATGGCGGACCGAGCAGTATTATGATGCCCTTACAGATAGGAAAAATTCCGGTCGTTGTGCCGCGGCAAAAAAAATTTAATGAACATGTAAACGACCACCAGCTTGAATTTGTAAAAAAAATCAGTGAGAGCGGGAATATAATTCCGGTATATGACATTGAAAGCTTAAAAGATGTTATTTCAAATTATGATTTGATCTCGGCGGAAAGAACTGAGATCAAAAGTAATAACGCAGAATTTAACATGAGACTGGAACAGATAGTCAGGAAAATGTTTAACGAATAAAAGATAAAATACAGTGAAACCAGAGGAACAGTATTATGAAAAAAATAGGGCTTGTAATCTGCTATTTTCATGAAAATTACGGGAGTATGCTTCAGGCTTATGCCACTCAGCATATTTTTGACCAGATGGGGGCTGCGAATGAAGCGGTGTACTGCCGCGATCCCCACATGTATATGACAATGCCTAAGCTACAGTATTATTATCATAAATTGACAAATAAGGACATTTTTTTTGATAAAATAAAGCGAAGCAAAGGAAAAATATTTCATAAGGTTTTCAAAACAGATTTCTATGCAGACCAGAAAATAAGGAGTATGAAATTTCAGGAGTTTTCCGGGAGAGCTTTTCGTGTATCCAGGGAATATCACAACAGAGAAGAACTGATAAGGGATACAGAGAATTATTCAGCGTTCGTTGTGGGCAGCGACCAGCTCTGGAGTCCGGCGAACATCGATAATGATTTCTATACACTTACATTTGTCCCGGATCATATTCCCAAAATAGCTTATGCAACAAGCTTTGGCACGACATCAATTCCCGCCTATCAGCATAAAAAAGCCAAAGTCTTTCTACAGAGATTTGACCATATATCTGTGAGAGAAGCATCCGGAAAAAAGCTTGTAAAACAACTGTCCGGGCAGGACGCAGAAGTTGTGATAGATCCGACATTGATGCTGAAAAGAGCGGACTGGGAATCTTTCAGGAAAGAAACTCCCTCTGCAGAAGGCAAGTATATATTCTGCTATTTCCTGGGAAACAACAGAAATAACCGGGAGTTTGCGCTCAGACTTAAGGAAAAGACAGGATACCGCATTGTGGCGCTTGTGCATATGGATGAATTCGTCCCCGGAGATGAAAACTTTGCTGATGTAACTCCCTATGACGTGGGGCCGGAGGAGTTCGTTGATTTAGTGAGCAGGGCAGAGTATGTATGCACAGATTCTTTCCACGGCACTGTCTTTTCAATTATTTTCGGCCGAAAATTTTTCACGTTTAACAGGTTTCAAGAAAACAGTACAATATCGACAAATACAAGAATAGATTCATTGCTTGCAATGCTTTCTCTTGAGAACAGGAGAAAAACGGGGGACGAGGATATCGAGGCATGTATGTCCGAAAACACAGACTTTGACAGAGCATACGAAAAACTGGAACAAAAGCAGGAGGAAGCAGGGGCATATCTGAAAAGGGCGTTGAGATGTTTATGCAGGACTTATTGAGTATTATTATCCCGGTTTATAAAGTTGAGAAATATTTACCGCGCTGTGTTGATTCTGTCTTAAATCAATCCTATTCGAATCTTGAGATCATACTTGTAGATGACGGTTCTCCGGACGGCTGCCCGGAGATCTGCGATGATTATTGCGGGAAAGACGCGAGGATACGTGTGCTGCACAAGGAAAACGGCGGGCTGTCAGATGCAAGAAACAGGGGAATAGAGATTGCGAGAGGAAAATATATCGGATTTGTGGATTCTGACGATTACATTCATCAGGACATGTATATGAATCTTTGGATGAACATCAAAAGGGAAGAGGCTGACATAGCAGTATGCGGAATCTGTAAAGTGTACGGGGAAAAACCGGCTGGAGACATATCCTTTGAGAATGAAGCGGCGGTATATACAGGCAGGGGGGCAGTGAAGAATATTTTTGACGCGAAACTGTACCTTTCAAGTGTAGTGGCATGGAATAAATTGTATAAAAGAGAATTATTTCATGCTGTCAGATATCCCGAAGGGAAAATTCATGAAGATGAGTTTACGACATACAAGCTGTTCTGGGAGAGCGCTAAAGTGGTTTACATTTCAGGCAAATACTATTATTATTATCAAAGAGACGACAGCATTATGGGACAGCGGAAAGTGGAGTTTTCAGCAGATATCCTTGAAGCATATGAGCAGATGAACGAATATTTCACTAATGCCGGCGAGTGGGACATCGTACAGCTTATAAAGTACCGATATGTGTGTCTGCTGAAAAAATATGCGGTCCAGTTGAAAAAGGCCGGAGAATATTCTTTGTCGGACAAACTGGAGAATATTTATAAAACAGAATACAAAAAGAACATTCGTCTCATTAAAGGAATAAAACGAAAAATCCGGTTATGGATGTATAGATGGTTTAAAATTAATTTTTAACAGGGAGACACATATCATGAAAATCGGTATCATCACTGTACCTGACGCCGCAAATTTCGGCTCTTTTCTGCAGGCATACAGCCTTCAGACTGTATTGGAAAAATTAGGACATGATGTTTGCTTTATTAATGGATGGGATTCAAAATACGTAAGAAAACTTTACTGCAACTGGATTCCTAAAAAACGTCATTTAAAACACCCGTATATTTTTATTGCAAAAAATCTTTTTTGGAAAAAGGAAAGAGCATATTTTCTTGAAAATCAAAAAAAACTCAAACTTTCTGACGGGAATGGGGAAAATGATTATGACCTTGTCCTTTTAGGCAGTGATGAAATATGGAATGTGAAAACAGAGGTGTTTACAAAGGCTGCATTTTACGGGGGGTGCTATCAAAATGCGGCGGCTTTTGCAGTGAGCGCAGGAGAAGCGGATTATACCGATTTTCTCCGTTATCCGGATATCATCGAATATATTCGAAACATAGCTGATATATATGTGCGGGATGATAATACGGCGGATATTGTAAAAAAAATTACAGGGAAAACCCCTTTGAAAGTATGTGATCCTACTTTTTTAGTGAATAAAGAAGAACTGAGCGATTCTATTGAAAATGAATATTTGAAAAGCAACCGTTATATAGCAGTTTATTCATATAGTATGTCTATTCCGAAACAAAATGTAGACATAATAAAAAAGTATGCCCGCAGCAATGGGTGCAGACTGGTATCGGTTGGAATGTATAATGAGTGGTGCGATTACAATTTATTATGCGCTCCTCTACAGTTCAGTGCTGTTCTTCAAGGTGCCGAGGCCGTAATAACGAATACATTTCACGGAACAGTATTTTCTGTTTTAAACGAAAAAAAATTTGCGGTTATAGGAAATAAAATCAAGATATGCGACCTGCTCAAAGAATTTAATCTTGACAGCCAGCGTATAGAAACCGGCAGGATGTCATTGGAATTACTGACCGAAACATTACAAAATAATTTTATAAACTATAATATCATCGAAGAAAAAATTCAGAAAATCAGGCTGATTTCGTCCGGATATTTAAAAAAAATCATAGATAAGCAATGATATAATGAATAATGAAGATTTTGGGAGATGTGCCATGATCGTCGTAAAAGAGCCGCAGATTAAAATAGCAGATGGAAAAGCCCGGATAAGCTCCGCGATTGACATACCACAAGAGGCTTACCGCACGTGGGTCGGAAGGGTCAGAGGCTTAAAAAACTATAAGGGTTATGAAAAGATA